>Ga0190316_1000551_pt1 | contig 11410 bp, 6 predicted proteins | sample 48701112_MG_FD_161663 | JGI IMG/M metagenome (GOLD analysis project Ga0190316, IMG submission 161663) | Hydrothermal vent sediment bacterial communities from Southern Trench, Guaymas Basin, Mexico - 4870-11-1-2_MG | ecosystem: Environmental > Aquatic > Marine > Hydrothermal vents > Sediment ... | reverse complement strand
TGAGACTTTTCTACAGATTCAACGCAAAGCTCACCTGCCGCTAGTCGAGTAGCCCGGGGGAATCTCACCCCCAGGCCCTCACGGAACCGTACGTGAGACTCTCGCCTCATACGGCTCTTCATGTCCCTCGCAAGTTACCAAGTTTGCATAAATTGTTAGTTCCTCCCATTACTGGTTGACCAACAATCTATTTTGGACATGTCAGCCCCTTCGCTCCATTTCCATTACAGAAACTTCCTCACTACTACAAGCTGATCCGCCCCCGTGCTCTGCATCGGTACTCTCATCCTTGCAGAGTCTCCACTTGGATTTCTCCCTTAACAGCAGAACGACAGGTTCTCAAGTTCCATACAAAAGCCTGTATACAAGTCATGCCATCTTTATGCCGGTTGCCGCCTGGACAGTAAAAGGGCTCCCTCCAGACTGATTCCCGCAACGCTCCAGCCCACGGGTTTTGACAACATCCATCCGCTTTTCGACACCTCATCAATGGTTCACTCTCGTTCATCTCTTGTATACACACCTGGCACGATCTTCTGCCATGCCTTTTCCTTAACGCTCACCACCATGACTCTTAATCACAGCAGCTTAAGGTGGTTTGGTACCTACGCCCTTACGTCGATACCGAGGGGCCTTCCCTCATCTTTCGTACAGTTACGAACTGCTTACGCAGTTCTCTTGACACACTGAAGCGCTAGCGGAATAGCGGTCAGGTGGAGCGCCTTGTTAATGTTTTTCACGCTACTTCTCGTAGGTTATTCAATAATTCATCTAATGACGAATAAAAGTAGTATGGATTTACTGTTTTCAGAATTGCCCTATACACATTCTTTGGTTTGTTGTTTTTGTCAAATTCAAACTTAAACTTTAAAGAGTGGTAATACTGCTCGTCCATATAGATTTCTGCTGGCGGATGCACTTTGCTTTTTATGGCTGTTTTCGCTGCCCCTTCTATTGCTAATAGTTCTGCAAATGGAAGCCCGAGACTATTTAGGCAAATATGATTTCTAGTGTGGGAAATATGCAATAATGACTCATCATAATATTCGTTACTACCCTGGGTTAGCACCGCATAGACCTCAAGCCCCAATACTTCTCGATAAATTCTTTGTATTTTTTTGATTATGCTTAAAAACACCTCTGGCTCGTATGTACATTTAATCCCTTTCTTGAAGTAGCCAACTGACCAATTACTTTTCATAATTAGACTGTCAGCAAATGAAATAAAAGATATATCCTTGTGTTGTTCTGCTAACGCATCTATCATGTCGCGCAGTTTGACTAACTTTTCTTTGATTATCAGGTTATCCCGTATTGCGTTTTTAACACCTATGGCATCTATAAGCGCAAAAACAGAATACTCCCTTATGTAGAGATGCTTGAGCCATTCATGATCGACAAATATGTATGGTTTAATATCGTACCGCCAACAACCAATACATGCTTTCACTTTATCTTTCGGAATGTTGATTGATACTTCATGAAACTTGGTATGAACATTAGGGTACCAAGAAAACTCAATTGAATTTGTATTTATCTTTCTACCTGCGACATGACTGACATAGCCAACCTCATAAGGGTTAACCTCTTCCCCCAGTAGCATTTTGATGAGCGCTACGCTGAACTCTTCAATGTATTGTTCGCTCATTAACATACAGTCTTGATTTAGAGGAATATCATCAAAACCGTATTTGTCTATGTATTCATGTTCGAACAAGTACACTTACTCCATTTTGAATATTAATGCGGAATTGAGCAGCAACCGCAGACGGCGCGTAGAGCGAATGCTTGCATTCGCTCATATTAGCGCCGGCAAGGCGGCAGCCCCGAAGGGGTTGCCCGTCTCGAATGATTTGTTCGCGCCGCCAGGCGCGACAAGATCATGAGAGTTAACGCTCAATTCCGCATTCGCGCCGCTTCAGCGGCGCGAACGTGTTTTTCAGCCGTTGCGGGTTCAGGGCACCTAACTTCCTGTTTAAAACAGAACTTCGAGAGAGCACCAAACTAACCCAAAAAACCAGCGCCCCGCAATCGGCTGCAAAAATTTGTTATGTGCTTACTTCACATCATATTTTTGAATCAATTTTTCAGTCATTTCTAAAAAACTTTTTGGCTCTGGCTTTTCACCGCCTTTTATAAAGATATTTCGTTCAATTGCATTATTGAATATTTCTTCGAAATTATCTTGCATTTTCCCAGATAACATAAAATTGGCCTGAATGAAAACTCTTAAGGCGTCAGTGATTGGTCTTTTTAATTCAGGGTGGTTTGTACCTAAATTTTTGATTTCATTAATAACTGTCTTTTTATTGTTATCAAAAACTGACTTACTATTTTCATTGTGACAGCAAAATATTTCATTGACTGTGGCAGCAGCTAGGGTTTTGTAAAATTCGTCTCCATTATTCTGATATTTTTTTGAAAATTCATCAGTAAGAATTTTATACAAGACCAATTTCACAACATCTACCCCTTGAATCATTTTTTTTGCCAGTCTTTTTACACCAAACATATTACACCTTTACATTTTTATTTTACACATAACGATAGAACTCAGCGGCGGCGGTACGCCGTCCGCTGGAGTGACTTGTGGTACGCCCGGCATGGGCATAGACTTATGAGGTTAAAGTCCTCTGTACGTGAATCCTGCTATCTGGAATCAAGGATAGCGAAAGTACTAGCCGAAGGCAAGGGCGTCACCGTGAGGTGGGGTCTGAAGGAAGCCGGAGCGCAAAGCTATGAGCCGACGGACAGAAATAGCATATAAGGCCCAGTCTCCGGATAAGTTAGCACAACATAACAAAGCCCAGGCGAAGGTTCACCCTGTTGCATAGGATTCCCTCCGGTACCCAAAGGTCCCGGCATCTTCTGGAGGAGCTTTTGCCGAAAGATGAGATACGAAGCCAAGTGTCAATGCCATATTAGCCCAATGCCTGGGGTAATGCCCAGGACATGGTGAAGGGCCGAACCTGTGTAAGCAGGGAGGAGCCAAGTGGGCTCGACATGGCAATGAAGCCGACCGGCAGAGCCAATTCAGTCGGCGCTTAGCTTGTAGTCAGCCCTGGGAGGTATTTGAAAATACCTTTTAAAACTTACCGGGAACCGCACTGTGCGGACCTGCATGCAGGGTGTTGTGGGGATGGGGAGAGAAAACTCCCCCTTACCCGATTATATTTTAATTTGTTTCTATGAAATAAAAAGAGCCTTATTGTTTCCGTGAAGTGTCTTAAGTCAATTGAAACTTTACCACTCCTTACTCAATTTTACATGAAAGTTCTTCAGCTTTATCGCAACCAATCGTAGCCAAGTTATTACACAACCTGCGTAGAATCATTGCCGGAACTCCGGCGGTAATTATTTCCTCAGTAAGCTTTTCAAGCTCAACACAAAAGTACCTTGGCATCTGAACACCCGTGGTCAGGTGTACAAGCAATCTTGCCAAATCTTCGGGGTATCGAGTTGATATGTTGGTCTCTTCCTTTTCCAGTCGCCAGAACAATGATGTATGTTCAAGCTGGGGAACACGGCCCTTGCATATTAACTCAACGGCATCGGGAAAAACCGGCTCCAGTTCACCAGCCCATTCTGCCATTTCTTTAAGCTCACCATCGGCAAGAGGGACAGGCGCTCCCTGGATTCTATTTTCCCAATATTTCTTTAGCCAACGTTTCCAAAGCCCACTCTTGGTCTCAGTTTTCATGTTCATCAGGTGATTTCCAATCTGAGAAGCAAAGCTGACACGATCTTGTTCCTCAACCGTCTGCAGAAAATCGGTAACCCACCTATTTGCCAGGGGATTGTCCATCCAAAACAGGGAAATAATAACCATCCACTCGACAAACCGGTCTCGTTCCCCTTGGAGTGCGGAAGAAAGGTAAGAAAATGATTTTTTGTAGAGTGGAATGAGCTCGTCCAAAAGAGGTTCACTTAAGCGTCCCCAGCTAAGCCAACCATCCCAAGCCTGCCGGGCCTGTCGAACGTCAATGTCCCAATCCAACAGGGGAATGAGGTTTTCCTTCGTCCAGCTCTGGTCCACTGCAAACAAAAAGCCAAGCTGGCTAGCCAATACAACCCGACCCAGAGTGGCGGCTTCATTATTTCCAGAGACGATGGTTTCAAAACGTTCTCTATATGGCCGGGGCAAACCCTCCTCTTTTTGATCTGTTTCTTTTCGAATACGAGACAGGGCATGGAGCCAGAACATGGTCAACTTCCCGCCAGGGTCATTGATAGCCCGACCCAACCAATCGTTCGGCTCCTCTTCTCTTTCACCCTGCAAGGATGCCCAGACCTTCTGGGCTACACTATCAGCCTTACCCAATAGGCTTACTGGAATTCCTCCTTCTTCCTTCTTGGCACCACGTTGAAGTAGGTCAGGGATGTAGTGAGAATGCACTGCAGCCAACCTTTCGTCATCCAGGATAAACAGTATATATTCCCATTGTTGCCCTGAGAGTTTTGCACCGTACCAACCTCGGATGACGCTTTCCCAGAGATCTGATGTCTGTTCAACCTGATCTATTAACAAATCGGTGAGTTCTCTACCCCAGTCAAAATCTTGCTGCACAGCCTCGCCAATGATGTGAAGCAAACCAGGGCGATCAGGACCTTCGAAACCTTCTCCCTTAAAGGTCACGAAATACTCAAGCCATTCCGCAGGTCGTTTCTTCAGAAGGTCCTCAACAGAAACAGGACTACGAGGGCCAACCCAACTTGATCCAGAAAACCAATAATCCAGGTCCGGGTATTGTTGGGGATCAAAATCAGGATACTCTTCCTTGATTAATGCAAGTCTAGTGGCAACCTCATGGCAGTCCGGGTCTGCCTGCGAAAGCCAGTAAAAGAAATTAAATTTTTCGTACTCTTTCCGTGCCTTGTCCTCCTCCTCTTCCTCTGAAAGGGCATTGATCTTCCTTGTGGTGACCTCAAGGAGATCCCTTTTCAGATCAGAGTCAGCATCTGGATAAGCATTCCTCAACAGTTGAAAAACTTCATGCTTCAATCCATAAGAAAGGACAAAATCCTTATCGAGTATCCAAGCAATCTTGTCGTTGGCTGTCAGGTGTGACGCGAAAGATACTCCATATACTGCCAACCGCCTCAAGATCAGTGATTCCATGACAGACAAAGATTCAATCCAGGATAGACCCACTTTTGGGACGTTTTCCAGTGCCCACTCCAGACAGTCTCTTGCGGCATTGATCAAGATGTCTTCAGTATGGGGATACTTGTCTTGGTCATGAGGCTCTATCGCAGAACGGTGCCAACTCAGGGGATCCCACGTCGATTTGGCTTTACCCCAACCATTGGATAGCATGTAAGCATGATTTAGGCTTTGGATAACCACTGGCCAGAGAAGGAAAGCAAGTTCTGAAAGTTTTGGTTTAATATTTTTTTCCCAGACTTTACTTAACTGATAATGGTCACCGTAGAAGCCGAGTTCCGCATCGGCCTTCGGCGTTTTATCCGACTCCTCGTCATCCCATGAGATCCGTTTTTTTAGGTGTAGATGCGGTCTTGTAAGGTATTCGAACAATTGCACCGCTGCCGATAGCGCTTCCTGTTTTATGGATCGTTTTAGAAGCTCTGTGAACTTGAGGCGATCTCCAAGAGAGCTGTTCTGTAATAGGATCGGGACCCATCGGGAGATAATACCGCCATCGGGAACGGAATCCCCGTAAGCAAGGCGCCGGGCAATCTCATATCCAAACCATGGATTAAGTATATTGTTATAACGTTCTAATACGGCAAAAAGGGTATCGGCATGTTGTACGGCGAAGTTTTTTGCAGCCCAGAGAGATAGCTCCTTGGCAACTTGGGAAAGATCGGCCTGTGTAAAAAGGGGGTCAAGGCTTTTCCGTTCGGTTGCCCAAAGCAACCACTCAGGGCCTTTGGCGTGACGAGCAAAGAATCGAACCGCCACGGTATCTTTAACTGCCCACCGCAAAAAATCCTGGGCTTCATCATCCAAAGGAGGAGGACCCGCCACAAGGTCCTTGATCCGTCGTTCCGTATCCAGGGCCCCCCAATTTGTCCGTTCCACCCAACCGGCAATTGCCAGACTCAGTTGGGAGTGATCATTTTCTCCTTCATAGGAATACGGCAGGGGTTCGATGCCCCGATACTGCCACTCGACGGAGTCTTTATCTGCTCTGATAAGGGCAAACCGAGGCTTGGTGTCGTCAGGCGGAAGCCCCCTGGATAAGTAATGCATGACCGTATCGTCATGGCTGTAGCCGACAAACAACACCGTATATTGTAAAAACATCGCTTGCAGAAACCTTGTGGCCCATCCCTCAGTGAGATAGGCACGGCCAAAGTCTTGATCTGTCAAAACCAGCCTTCTAGGATCTCCGAGTACGTTACCATGCAGGTAGACAATGCCCGAAAAATCACTTCCCAAAGGTAAAGCAGGTGCCCGAAACACCTCAGGTACATGTCCAAAAGCCTTTACAGCTGCTGAATCAAAGTGAGAGTCGAAGTTAGTGGTAACTATCCTGACCTGCTCAGGACTACCAAACAGTTTGAGAAGGTCTTCATGGAGTGGTTTATGCTCGGAATCTGGAGAGGATAGGAGCGTAACTACTTGCTTATGGACATTTTGTTTTTCATCGGCCAATCTACCTAGAAAACGTTCTGGAGGCTCCCTTTCCGGCCGTTTTTTACCGGCCCACTTGGCAACTTCCTCGACCAAACCATCAAAACTTGGATAGTTAGATGGAGGACCCATGGATACCCCTGCACCAGCAAAGACAACCAGGGACTTCTCACGTTGAGCATTAAGCAGTTGCTCATGAAAATCTATGCTTTTGATTTTCAATATTCACCCAATTATCAGAGGGTTTTTGCTTCAGTTTAAAAACATTATATATTAAGCAGAGTCTGCTTTTGAATTTTTTAAAAAAAGTCAATAATCAAGAAATCCATACACAAATATAAGGGAAAAATCAAGAAAACGGTCTTTTTTGATTAAATATTAGGCTGATACGACCGATAAAGTCAGAAAGGGCATATGCTTTTTGAAGGCGTGCTTTTTATAAATGAAGCCCGGAAGTCTGCTTTTTCATGGTTATTTGTATATTATGCAGAGTCTGTATAATTATGGGGATTTGTTATTTTGAGGGGTACAACGGAACATTTCAGAAAAGCTTGGTGTGAGTCCCCAGGCTGTTTATGCAGCTTCTGGGGGATCGGACGCAGAAGCCCTGGGCGCCGCCTCCAGTTTTGCATCGTCCAGATGCTCCCGCACAGCCGCCCGCGCCCGCTCCAGACGCTCCATGATCTCCGGCCAGTAGCCCGTTCTATCCAGGCTGTCCACCAGGGCGGAGGAGTTCCGGGCGCATTTCGTTTTTGTTGATAGACTTAACCTGCTGCCAAAGCGGCTCGATGAAAGTTGCTGAAACACAGTTTCCATCAGGGGCATTCGCCTTCTGCGGGGATTCGATCGCGGGCAAAATGCACTATCTTTTAGTATGGCAATGAAGTAACTTTGAAATCCGAAAAAGATGTCTCCTTCCATAGCCGGACCGGGTTTTCCTGCTTGAGATGAAGAGATCTTTCTAATAACAGCACTTATTGAGATGTTACCAAAGAAGGAGTAACCAAGTCAAAATGGACATAGAAGATACTGCTACAAATCTGCTTGAGATAGATGATCAGGAGTCTATAGAAATACCTGAAGTCCTTCCCCTGATGCCAGTCAGGGACGTAATAGTCTTTCCTTCAATGATTATTCCCCTTTTCGTTGGGAGAGAAGCATCCGTGGCAGCAATAAACGAGGCCCTGGCCTCTGACAGGTTGATTTTTCTGGTTACACAGAAAGACGCCTCAGAAGATAATCCATCCGTGGAAGGACTGTATAAGACCGGTGTTGTGGCCATGATAATGAGGACCCTTCAGCTTCCTGACGGGCGCATCAAGATCCTCGGCCAGGCGCTTGTAAAAGGGACTATACTGGAAATCATGCAGGAGAAACCCTGGTTCAGGGTACGAATAGAGACTGTCAAGGAAGAAGAGCCTGACGAGATATCCGTAGAGGCAGAGGCCTTGATTCGAAATGTGAGAGATCAGGCAGAAAAATTGTTTAACCTCAGGGGCGTATTTACTGCCGAGATGGGGGCCATTTTGAACGGTATTGAAGAACCGGGCAGGCTGGCAGACATCGTGGCTTCCAATCTCAATTTGAAATCCCTTGAAGCACAACGTTTGCTCGAAATGACAGATTCCCTGGCGCGTTTACAGGAAGTTAATAACCTGCTTTCAAGGGAGCTTGAGGTTTCCACTGTCCAAGCCAAAATCCAGTCACAAGCCAAAAAGGAGATGACCAGAACCCAGAGGGAATATTTCCTTCGGGAGCAGTTGATGGCAATAAGGCGGGAGCTAGGCGAAATCGACGAAAAATCCGAAGAATTGGCAGAGCTGAGGGAAAAGGTCCGCAAGGCCAGGATGCCCAAGGAGGCCGAGAAGGAAACCCTTAAACAGATCCAGAGGCTTGAGTCTATGCACCCCGAAGCCTCTGAAGCGTCCATTGTGAGGACATACATCGACTGGCTGGTTGAGGTTCCGTGGTCAAAGAGCACAAAGGACAAGCTGGATGTGCGCAAGGCACAGAAGATCCTGGATGAGGACCACTATGACCTGGAAAAGGTTAAGGAGCGCATAGTTGAATATATTGCTGTCAAGAAGCTCAATCCTTCGGCAAAGGGACCGATCTTGTGCTTTGTGGGTCCGCCCGGTGTCGGCAAGACCTCTCTGGGCCGTTCTGTGGCTCGAAGCATAGGCAAAAAATTTATCAGGATATCGCTGGGAGGTATCAAGGATGAGGCAGAGATTCGAGGCCACCGCAGGACCTATATCGGCGCCCTTCCGGGGAGGATCATCCAGGGACTCAAAAGGGCCGGGAGCAACAATCCTGTCTTTATGATGGATGAGGTGGACAAGATAGGGGCCGACTTCAGAGGGGATCCGGCTGCCGCCCTTCTGGAGGTCCTCGATCCTGAGCAGAACAATACTTTTACTGATCATTACCTGGATCTGCCCTTTGATCTTTCAAAGGTACTGTTCATCCTTACCGCCAATGTATCTGATACCATTCCATCCGCCCTTCTTGACCGGCTGGAGGTGATCCACCTATCCGGCTATACCAGTGAGGAGAAAAAGGCCATTGCAAAGAAATACCTGATCCCCAGACAGCTCAAGGAACACGGGCTCTCGGAGAAGGTCCTGAAGATCTCAGATACCACCCTCACAAGGATAATCTCAGATTATACCCAGGAAGCAGGACTTCGTGAGCTTGAGAGGCAGATCGGAGCAATTTGCAGAAAGGCGGCAAGACGGATTGCCGAGGGAGAGAAAGGGACCTTTAAAATCACCAGTGCCAATATTCAACATTATCTTGGTATACCGAAGTATGAGACGGAACTGGCACAGGAAGAGAGCCAGGTGGGGGTTGCAACAGGGCTTGCATGGACTCCTTTCGGAGGAGAAATCCTCCGGGTTGAGGCCAGCCTTATGAAGGGTAAGGGGAATCTTACCTTGACAGGACTCATGGGAGAGGTCATGAAAGAGTCGGCCAAGGCCGCCTTAAGTTACTCAAGATCCAGGGCGGAAGAGCTTGGCATTGACCCAGATGTCTTTGAGGAAAAGGACATACACGTCCATGTGCCGGCAGGGGCCATACCCAAGGACGGGCCTTCCGCTGGCATTACACTTGCCACGGCCCTGGTCTCGGCCCTGGTGCACAGGCCGGTGGACAAGGATGTGGTCATGACCGGGGAGATAACCTTGCGTGGCCGGGTCCTTCCTGTCGGAGGGATCAAGGAAAAGGTCCTGGCAGCACTGAGGGCCGGCATATATACCGTTGTAATTCCTGAGAAAAACCTGATGGACCTGGAAGAGATACCGGCAAATATCCGCAGGCAGCTTGATTTCAAACCGGTTCGTCACATGGGCGAGGTTCTGGATATTGCTATCGGTCCCCACCCCTGGATAGATGAGGAAAAAACAAGATGCGCATAAGAATTGATCGCGATCGCCTGGCTGACACCTTCAGGCAACTTGTCCAGATAGATAGTCCTTCAAGAGAGGAGGGGGCTGTTGCAGACTGGATCAAGAGGACCCTGAAAAAAGAGGTAGGAGCGGACGTGATAGAAGATCAATCACGTAACCAGACCGGCTCTGAGAGCGGTAATATCATAGTCCGTATCCCAGGAACGGAAAAGGTGACCCCGCTCTTTTTCAATGCCCACCTGGATACCGTGGAGCCAGGGCGAGGAATCAAGGTCATTTTTAAGGACGGTGTTTTCCAGAGTGACGGGACAACGGTCCTGGGTGGTGATGACAAGGCGGCTGTAGCCATACTCATTGAGGTGGCCAGGCTGTTGAAAGAGTACAGGGTCTCTCATGGTCCCATCGAATTCCTGTTCACTGTGTGCGAGGAGATAGGCCTGCTGGGAGCCAAGTCACTGGACCCTGCCCTGCTTGAGGCAAAGGCCGGGTATGCTCTTGATTCAAGTGACCCGGAAATTTTGATAAATCAGGCCCCTTGTGCCGTTCGTTTCAAGATCCGGGTTGTCGGCAGGGCCGCCCATGCAGGTCTTAATCCGGAACTGGGAATAAACGCCATACAGGTTGCAGCCAGGGCCTTGGCAGAAGTACCTCTGGGCCGTATTGATGAATTGACTACTGCAAATGTCGGGTTGATACGCGGTGGCAAGGCCACCAACATAGTACCTGAAGAAGTGGAGCTGGAGGGCGAGGTCCGCAGCCATAACCCCCGGAAATTACGGGAAGTCAGGGACCAGATCCTTGAGATTTTTCATAGAGTTGCCCAGGACTTTGGGCCGGTGGAAAATGCCGGATTACCCTTGATCAAGGCAGAGGTTATCGACGACTACCCCCTGATGTCGGTATCTGAAGAACATCCTCTGGTTGCAACTGCTGAAAAAGTGGCAAAAGAACTTGGAAGGAAACTCAGACCGGGTATGACCGGAGGGGGGAGCGATGCCAACATTTTCAACGCCAAAGGCCTTGCTACAGTGATTATGGGAATCGGCATGCAGAATGTCCACACCACCTCAGAGCGTATCAGTCTTGATGACATGGTGGCCAGCGCAGAGTTTGTACTGGAGATAATAGGGAAGTGGGGGAAGGCTGACGGGCGCTGAGGCTCAGGATTTATTTTTTTGCTCACGAAACTTCTGCCTGCACTTGTCGCTGCAGAAGTAGTAAGTCTTTCCCTGCCGATTAAGGGATAAGGCATCCCTTTTAGGGCAATAGACGCCACATACCGGATCCCGTACCAGTTCGTCCGTTATGGGCGGCGGTTGCCTGGAGGTGGTTCTTGTTCTTTTCCCGGCCTGTCCCGAACCGGCTTTCAAGGCACTTCGCAGTTTGATGCCTTTGAAAAAGC
>Ga0190316_1000549_pt1 | contig 11416 bp, 15 predicted proteins | sample 48701112_MG_FD_161663 | JGI IMG/M metagenome (GOLD analysis project Ga0190316, IMG submission 161663) | Hydrothermal vent sediment bacterial communities from Southern Trench, Guaymas Basin, Mexico - 4870-11-1-2_MG | ecosystem: Environmental > Aquatic > Marine > Hydrothermal vents > Sediment ... | reverse complement strand
TATCAGAGATATCCCTGTCACACAAATGAAAAAGGTGATTATATCTGTTACATAGAACGATTTTACTATCTTATCTATACTATCTACAATTTTCTTTCTATCCTCTTTTTTCATTTCATATCACCTCCTATTCTTTTGAATGCATATATCATCGCTGTTTGACACAAGAGAGCTAACATGAACACTATGTATAACACAATGACGATTAGTAGGTACATCACACGTGTCTCTTGTGAGAAGTTACACCCCATTACTTTAGTAACTACCTTTATTAGGATGATCGCTGCTATCCAAAGAGTTATATCTGCAATGTACATTGTTTTTGCCAGTTTGTTTATAGTACTCGCAGTTTTCTTTCTATCTCTTACTTCCATTTTGTTCACCTCCTATATAAGAAATTAGTACAAAATTCTTGTTTTTAGGATTCCTTGTAATTCTGACTTTGCCTTCTCTCCTCAGCCGATACAAATGCTTCCTTACTGTATCTCTATGTAGATTGAGTATTTCTGACAATGTTTGAAGGCCAATAGGATTACTTATGTTTTTTATCGCTTTTAGCACTCTATCATCAGCTTGTCGCCGTTTCATGTGCCCTAAGACTTTATATATCCCATTATTTTTGAGTTTCACTCTTCTTTTCATTTCTCCTTGATACAATCTACAACAAAATGTGCGATTTTGTCATGAGAAATGACGTACCCGTTCCTGTGAAAAACATTGTCAATTTCATCAATGATTTTAGCAAGTTTCTCTCCTTTTATCCCTGTTTCTTCCCATAACTGTCTTACTATTTTTCCAATCTCTTTTATCTCTTCTTCCATTTTAAAGGATTTTTCCATTTTTTGCCCATCTCCTCAAGTAATCCTCTTCTGTTTCTTCTTTTTTCTTCTTCTTTATCCACTTCAATACTCTCTGGAAAAATGTTTGAAAAAGTGTTGGCTCATTATTACATTTACATTGTTTTGTTGTTATCACAACTTCAAGATATTTTATTTTCTTGTACTCCAGTACTGCAGGAATAATTCTGCTCGCCATATATATGATAGATATCAGAAAAGCTACTTTTACTATCCATATTATTTGTGCTGCTGTTAGTTCTGTCATTATTCAAGCATCCTCCTAACTTAAAGTTTTACTCAAAACTTTCAAAAATCTTTCTTATTTTCTTCGCGACTCTAGCTTCTTTTGTATTTTGATAATAGAGAATGAAAATTTTTGGTGTGGTCTCTCTATTGTGCAATGCACGTCCAATTCGTTGTAAATTTTCTCTTCGTGTTGAATTGTAGCTGTATAGTATCAGTAGGTCTACTTGTGGTACATCTAAGCCCTCTTCAAAAATGTGTGCATTTATGAGGATAACAGGAAATGTAGTATTGATAAACCTACTCACTACTTCTCTTCTCTCTCTCTTCCCCATTCCACTGTGAATAGATAGACACTCAAAGTTCAAGTCTCCAAGCTCATTCATTATATCGCTAAAGCTATCAATCCTCTCAGTAAAAATTATGGATTTTTTGAACTCGTTTGCAGTTAAAATATCTCTCAGTATTCTTAGTTTCATTCTTGAATTGAACAGAATCTCGTTCCTTTCGGAAGTGCATACCTTGAACCAGCCTGGGGCATCATTGAAGTCAACAAAGCTTTTTGTATTTCCTCTCATTCTTTCTGTCAAAGCATCGTATCTTTCCTGCTCTCTTTTCGTGAGATTTGCTCGCTTTAAGATGATTTCAGGTCTCAACAAAATTCCATCTTCATACGCTTGTCTGAGAGTGTATCTATAAACTAAAGGGATACTCCAAGTACCCCCTATTCTACCTAATCTCTCTGGAACTGGTGTTGCTGATAAGCCCATGATATACCTGTAATCCACATTATCCCAGATTTTGAAGTTTATTGGCGCCAGAATGGAATAATGATGGATTTCATCAAGTATAACGGTCTTGCATGAAAACTTCTGGTCTCGCATAGAATTTATTACTGCTATTGTTGCTACTTTGTTATACGAATCAAGGGTACTATTTGGATTGTATTTTTCTCCTCCTCCTATTCCTCTTATGGTGACATTAGGATAAAGTTTCTGTATCCTTCGCTTCCATTGGTCTTTTAACTCTATCGTTGGGACTACTATTAGGAAAGGGAACAGTGACTCCTTCTCCATTAGTTTCAATCCAAGATACGTCTTCCCTGCTCCTGTTGGACTTTCGATGATTCCCTGACCATGATTTTCTATCCAGTTTTTCAATGCCTCATTCTGCCACTTCAATAGAATTATCTTGTTTTTCCCTGTATTCATTTTTCTACCTCTACGTTCAATGTATTTATCATTTTGTTTAACTCTTGAATTTCCTTGTTAACCTTCTCCAATTCTTCTTCTAATCGTCTTCGCTTTCTCATTTTGTTTGCTATGATAATTTTCAATGTTCTTGTATCTTTCCTTTCTATCATTACTCCTTATAAGTATATTAAGGTTTGTACTATATAAAAGTATTACTGTATAAAGGTATTAAGGTGTTGAAGTTTTTCCATCGCTTTTTAAATTTTAAAAAGCGAAACTTCAATCTTTCATCACATCCATTATTTTAGCTATCTTTTCCTTCTAACTTATTTAGTAAAAGAAAAAGTTAGAAAAGTTTATTATTTTTTGTCTTACTTCAGTACCATTACTTTTTTTTTATAGTTCAATTGTCTTGAAAACTACTTTTGTCACTTTCCTGTATCTACCTGAACCTCTAAATGCTTGGAGGTCCAGAAGGTCTTTGTACATTCTAGTTGCTTGTCGCTTGTTTGTAAACCAATTAACATGTACTTCACCCGCATCTTTCCACGCTACTATATATACTTTCCCCATTTTTTATCATCTCCTTTAACTTAGTTCATATCAACTTTTTCAGCATCTCATCTATCTTTTTCTTTGTACTCTTAGTACTTGTTGTTGGAGAAGATCTCTTTCTTCCTATTACTATTTGATTTACCATGCTGTCTATTCTTTGTCTTCTATCAAATCTTTGTGGCTGTAATCTTCTCCGATACGTTGGTGTTCCCACTCGTGAGTACGAAGGTGGAGAGTAGTATTGGGGAAAACTCTGTCTTTGTGGTTCAGGAGAGAAAAATGTTTCCTCTTCAATGAATGGTTCTTCTTCGAATAATATTTCTTCTTGTCTTGAAAAGCCTCTCTTTTTCTTTGTAGTTGGTTGTTGTAGAGCAGTTGCAGTCACTGTACTAAGGTTCTTATTCATCTGAGATAGTTGCTCTGTGAGTCTTTTTCGTGCTTCTTGTGCTTTTTTTCTTCGTTCTTCTGATTGCATGTACAGTACTGCTTCCTCAATAGATATACCATACTTCTTTGCGATTGGAAGAGCCTTCTCTTCAAGTTCTTTTTGCTTTATTTTTCTTCTTACTTCACGTATAGCTCGATTTTGCTCTCGAACTTCCTCTATCTTCTCTCCTACTTTCTCTCCTATCTGCTCTATCTTTTTCTTGAGTGGGCTCAGTATATCACTTTTTCTTGTTGGAACACTTACCCATTTCTTTTTCTCTTCATCCCAGACTTGAGCTTTACTTCTTAAGACCATGTCCTTTCTTCTTTTTTATAAACTTTGCTCGTCTCTCCTTTGCAGATTCCTTTGCTTTCTCTACTAGTGAAGAAGCATAACTTGTGCCACCACTTACTACGTTGCGTACGTAGTTTTTTACTCGTGTATTTTGGTCTTTAACCCTTTCTAAATTCTTTTTTATACTCATTTTTTCTACCTCTACTATAATATATATTTCTCTCTATATATAAAGGTTTGTTTGGTGTTATTTTATAACGTTCAAAAACAATGAAAAGATGAAAAATACTACTGCTGATGTATCAAAGATAGCTAAGAAAAAATTAATTGAGACACCAAAACTTTCATAAAGAAAAATCGTAACTGATGACATCAAGCTCAGTAGCATTACTGAAAAAGAAAAGAAGAAAAATCCTTTACTCTTTATTTTATATCTTTTGTCTGAAGATTCCATATATTACTCCCGCTATACTTATTATGATGAATAGATACGCCATGTGAACAAATTTTTCAGGCATGTACGCCCAGATAAACCCTCCGAGTATCAATCCTAAGATTGATGGGATTATTGTATTTGATCCTCGTATCCACATCGCTATGAATGGTAGCACAAAGATTATACCAAAAAATGTCATCCCCATTCTATCTTTGTATGGATCAGAAAGAGCACTTGCCCATGTTGTAACATTCGACTCTGAAGAGATGTTTATTAAATTATCCATGTAGTTTCCATAACTCGTTTGTTTTAATGTCTTATTTGAAGTTGCTATAAAGCAAGCTTCATCTGTATATATAGGATTAGTACTCAAATTTCCTCTATACGCAGCAGCTTTACAACAATACTCTTCACCTTCTACGAAGAGACCATATAAGGTTTCTTCTACTGTTAGTTTTCCATCTCCATTTGCTTTCTTACTTTTTACATCTCCGTATGACATACCACAGAATACGAAATAATGACCAGTTTCAAATGCATTGAATCCAATCCACGAAGCATTTATTTTTATATATCCTTCTCCTGTTTCTTCAATATTGATGTACAAAGGTTCAATTCCTGATAGATTTAACGTTGTAAAATTCTGATATGGTTGTGATGATGGCTCTGTTGTGTAACATTCGCTGTATGTACCATTGTAGCTCCATGCTTGATAGTAATACACTGTATTTGGATAGAGACCAGTCAAAGTGATACTTACTGAAGTTGTGTCGTTATCCCAACTACTCCAGGAATAATTACTTAGATCTGGACTCTTTGAATACTTTACACGATTGTCTGTAATTTTGTCGGTTGTCCATGTAATAGTTACACTTGTCGTTCCAGGTGTTGAATTTGTAAGGAATGAGATAGTAGGAGATGTACACATACTATGTTCTTCACCAAGTAGTGCTGTCAGCTCTGTGGGGGCGTATTTGCGGACTCTAATCCAATCATAATGCGTCTCTCTTTCATCAGAACTGTCAGGACCAGCTCCATCTACTCGGAGACCTAAGTAGCCAGAGGAGTAGGTACTATCAGTAGTTTCTACCTCACCCTTGAGTGTTTCATCTGAATATTTGAAGATTTTTGCTTTGAGGCTTTGACCATTCAATATGAATCTATGGAGATACCAATCGTTAGCCGTATTCCCTACGGAACTTGAAGCTAACGCACTGTCGTCCTTTGATATTCTTAAACTATCATCTCCGCCCCACGAAAAAAGAGAATAGGATTGTGAAAACGCGTTTCCTGCGTTATTGGGCGAGCGAGCGTATAAATTACTTTCTTCTCTATTCTCTGTTTTTGTTACTTTGTAAACTTTGGCTTCCAAAACTCCATCTGTAATCTGATAGGTTTTTGAAACTATCAGATAAGCATTTAATTTGACCAACGAATCTTCTACTGTGAGAATTCCATTAGAATGGATCTGGTATGTATTCCATTTATCTGCATCTAAGCTTGTTCCTTCAAAATCATCAAAAAACAAAAATGTTGTATCTCCATTACTCTCTGAGTTAGCTAAATTATCTCCGTAATACAATCTATAAGTATCATTACACCAACTGTTCGCTGGGATACTTGTTGCGTTGAACCAAAGTTTACACCAGTTGCCATCAACTTTATTCTCTATCCAGTAAGGTACAAAGACCCATTCATCTCCGTTGTAGTATTTTACTCTCAAATCATCGAAGTCTGTCTGCATACTTGTATCGTACGTTATATTCAATGGAACCTGATAATACGTCTGTTCAGAACCTCCGGTGTTGTTGATATAGATAAGTTTGTAGTACGTAGGATTGTACGCGAGTGTGGTACAAATACTTATTACTAAAAATAAAAAAGTAAAGAAGAAAACTTTTCTATCTATTTTCATCTTTTCACCTCTTTATCATCACACTTATTGCCACTATTATTATCGCAACAACGAGTATCAATACAGCTCCTGTCATCCCTGTATACGAGATATCTACGATGTTCGAGAAGTTAGTAAAGATAGCATGTTCAGTTGTATTCTGAGCAGGCTCTGGTACGTTTGAGATTAGTGATGTACCAAATACCATCAGTACTATCATCCCTACCATTACAGCTACGAGTCCTATTATCTTCATTTCTCTCTATTTAAATATTAACTTTTCTCATTAATAAATCTATATCCAATCCTCCTCTTCCTGTCTCGATTTTACTATTGATGAGATAACTGCGAGAATGAGCCAGATAACTGACAATACTGCGAGCATTAATGAGATAATTGCTAATCCTGTATTGCTATATAGTAACATTGATTTGAACATAAACATTCCTAAGATTGCCGCTAATAGTGAAAAGAACGCTGAGAAATGCTCGACTCTGATAAAGATACCTAACAAAAAGCATAACAATAAAAATATGAACACGATATAGTAAGGCGTAGGTGAAGATAACGTTGTAGCTTCGTCTGTATAAGTTGTATTATTACTCGTGATACTTATCACATGCCGCTCTGATGGTTTTAAATCTGACAGGATATAGAAATTTGTTGTTATATTCTTCTCTATACCATCTACAGAAATCGAAGTTATATTTGTACCGTTATACCACGTCCACTGTATCCACGTAACACCTGAATTATGTGTGATATTCAATCCACTCGCTGTGCTGATAGCTAGTATCCCTACAATAACTAATCCTAGTACTCTTAAAATTTGTTTCTTCATTTTTTACTACCTCTTACAATCTCTTACAATCCCTCTAAATTCTGTATAATTGCCACCCCTATAGTGAGAACTATTATTGTTAATATTATGAATTTTACTGCTATTATAATCTCTTCTTCTGTTATATTCCCACTAAATAGAAATGCTCTAATAACCAGAACTGATACTACTACTATAATCAGAATAAATATTAGTTCATACGTTACTTGAGACTCACTGAGCCACTCTCTTATGGTTATAATATCATGAGACTCACTCGACTCACTCTCTGACATTGACATCGTTGTAAAATTCTCGTATGGCTGTGATGATGGTTCTGTTGTGTAACAGCTACTGTTAGTTCCGTTGTATGACCACACTTGATAGTAGTACGTTGTATTACTATCAAGTCCAATCAGAGTTATAGAAACTGATGTAGTGTCGTTATCCCAACTGCTCCAGCTTGGATTACTCAAATCTGAATTCTTACTGTACTTTACTCTATTATCTGAACTCTGATTCGTGTTCCAACTTATCACAGCACTGTTCGCTGTTATATCTGAAACCGTTAATGAGCTAATTTCTGGACTCGTACATCCTTCAGATGTTTCCTGCTGTGTTATAAAGCTATTGTATGGTTGTCCTTCTGGTTCTGTTGTATAACAACTGCTATTTGTACTATTATAAGACCACGCTTGGTAGTAGTACACTGTGTTTGGATCGAGTCCTGTTAGGGTTATACTTACTGAAGTAGTATCATTATCCCATGAACTCCATAAAGCATCGGATAAATCGCTATTTTTTGAATATTTCACACGATTGTCCGCACTCTGATTGGTTATCCATGTGATAGTTACGCTGGTTGTCCCCGGTGTTGAGTTTGTAAGAGATGAAATAGTGGGAGATGTGCATCCACTACCACCTACATTCTGTTCAGCACCAAGTTGTGCTGTTGGCTCTGGCTCTGTGTATTTGCGGACGAGAATCCAGTCTAAAACTCCCTGTGGTTCTGCATTTACACTTTGCACATAGAAGCCAAAGTACATACTTGAAGGAAGAGGAGATGTAAAACTCTGAGTATCTCCAAGTTGATTTCTATTAATATCAAACACTTTCATTATTGTATTGTTAGTACTGACTCTTTCAATATGCAAAATATAAAAAGTATCAGCAGAATAATCAGAAAAAACAGTAGCTTCGGTATCCCAAGTGCCATCAGATCTCACATTTGCTCTTATATTTCCATTTTCATTGAAAAAAATACAAAATACATTATTTCCATAGTGAAATCCATCGTATTCCTTATATAAAAAACTATTACTTCCAAAAATTCCAGTCCGTCTACTTGAAATAACTGGATTTTTTATCTTTCCTTCAATTACTACTCCTTCACTCACTGCTTTTTGAGACCAAGCCATTTGCATCTTTAAGTTTTCAGAAGGTCCGTTAATCGTGCACAAAGAATTCTGTACTGTTATAGATTCACCGTAATTTTTGACCCACTTTTCAGTATTCAGTTTATCAACATTTGTACTTTCGAGCAAATACAAAATACATTCATGTCCTGAACCACTTCCCCCTCCACCATTTATCCAAATTTTCCATGTCCCGTCTTTCCACATAGGAGAATTTGTATAAAGATGGTTACTTCCATAATCACCTTTAGGAGACAAATCCATGATTAACTTTGCATCATCCAAGTTCCAAGTTTTGCCATCAGTAGATGTCATATACCCAAATCTAAATCTGTTATCCTCTCCTGCTGCGTGAAAGAACCCATAGTAGATTCCGTCTTTTTTTACTACTCGCAATGCTCCAAGTGCCTTGCTATACCAAGTTGACCCAGAAGGCACAACAATAGGATTGCCACTGTATTTTGTCCAATTCACGCCATCATCACTTTCTGCATACCCAATTTTTTCTGGTTCGTGTGCTCCTCCCGCAGAAACATAATCGGCTGCGGAATACCACATTTTCCATTTATCATCATCACTATCGTATATCACAGAAGGAACATATATATAATTCTCCTCCCATGATTGTGAAGGTTCTAATACTACTCCCTGATCAATAAAACCAGAATCGGGACTAGTGGACTTATATAGTTTTATTTTTTGATTACCAGCACCAGAACCTGACTGAAGATAAAGCCAATAATATCCATCTTTATAAACAACGCTTGGACGCGCACCTACATCTGAAAGAATTTCCCCAAACTTTGTCCAGTTTATACCATCAGTAGATTCTGCATACCAAATATCAATGTTTCCATCCCAGTACCACATTTGATATTTTGAAGAAGAAGCATTATAAAGAACCGAAGGGTCTCTTGTAAAGTCATCTTCTCCTGATTCTGTTACAGGCACTACACAAGACGTTGAATGTTTTTTAAAACATTTATCAATGCTATCGAAGTCGTCAAAAAACTCAAAAACACTATCGCCATTACTTGCATCACTCGCTGAAGCATCACCATAATACAAATAATAAGTATCATTACACCATGAATTTGCTGGTATATAGGATGCATTAAACCATAACCTACACCAACTACCATTAACTTTATCCTCTATCCAGTATGGCACATATTCGCCTGATGTTTCATTCTTTACTCTTATATCTGAAAAATCAATATTCATATCACTGTCATACGTTATGTTCAAAGGTACTTGGTAGTATGTCTGCTCGGTCCCTCCTGTGTTATTGATGTGTATAGGTCTGTAATGAGTAGGGCTGTATGCAGTTGTGGTGCAAATGCTCATTACTAAAAATAGAAAAATAAAGAAAAATACTTTTCTATTTATCTTCTTACTTATTTTACTCATGTACATATCACCTCTACATTATTATTTATATTATTCATTATATAAAAAGTATTCTTACCTAGATATTTTCACCTCTTTTTCTCTACTCCAAATAACTTCAGAACTACCTCGTCTATCTGTTCACTATAAGCTACGAATGGGCTTCTTGGTTTCTCTTCTTCTCTGTATTGCTCTGATGCACTGATTGTATCTTTTCTAATTGCCTCTGACTCTATATCTATACCAAGTTTTTCCTCTATGAAATTTTCTGCTGCCTTTATCCCCTTCAGAAGGTTTTTATGCCCATTTCGCCACGTAAAGATACGCTTTCCCCGCTCATCAAAAATTCTTATTTCGATACTAAACGGTACACGTTTCATTTTCTTTTCATCACTCCATGTAATGAATATTACGTCCAGTTTTGAATTGGACGAGAGCTATTCCATACACCACGTATATCCCAACTTGTATCAAACCTGAGATTTGAGGTGGTATCATAAAGACATCTACCAGTATTGGATAGATTACCACAACTGCTAATAAGATTTTTAATAATGCTATTAGCGATTCCCAGATCATCCTTGCTGCTACTACCATCATATCCCAAACACTTGGTTCTGTTTGATTCCCGTACGCTCCTCCTATCTGTGATACATTCCATGAGATGTACTCGTTTGTCGGCGTGCTCGCGTAGTTATGAGAGAAGACGCCAAGGTCATTCACTAACCCTATTGATGCTTGTAGAATTATCAAGTACAATGCTATCTGATACGCCTTCATATTTATCCCATCGCCTCCTCTCTACTTTTCTCTTTGTAATAGAAAAGAACACCTAAGACCATTGCCACACCCAAAATAGCTATATCACCTGCGAATCTTAACCATCCAACGTACCACAATAATAACGCAAACATAGGCACAAAGACCGCTCCATAACGAACCGTTATACCGCTAAACATTGCACCTACGAGGATTAGTAGTGCGATTGATATCCATGTGTAGTATTGATACTCATCTTCTTCTAGTCCTAAATCCCAAAGAATACGTCGCATGTGGTATTCATACCCCCTTGTCTCTGATCTCTTTGTTCCATCATCCATTGTTGCTTCGTATCCTATATAGTACGTAGTATTACGCCAATTTGTTCCTATATAACTGAAATTCACTGAACTACCAGTTTTTGTTTCACTGTGAATAAGTGTGAAATTGCCTACTTCGTCTGTTGGTTTTGCATATACTGTGAAATTAACTGATTCAGTCTTATTTCCTGTGTCTATATATAGAACACTAAAAACTCTTGCAGTATCATTTATTTCATGCGTTGTGAATGTTGCATTTATTTCTGCATCTCTATTCACCGAAGATATCAAGAACCCAACAACTATAGTGTAATGGTCATCTTTTGGATAGATATCAATTGTTTTTGTTATACCTCTTTGCTTGTCATCTACTGTTACTCTGTACTTGATTGTATCTACCATCGTGAATGTTACTGTACCATCGGTTCCGGTTACACCTTCTAATGTTGTATTACGTAAATCAACATCTGATGAGTATCCATATAGCTTCTCTAACCAATCCCACGACCCTAATGAAGTCTCTATTGGTGTGGCATTTACAGTTGCACTTGGTACGGGATTTCCGAATAGATCTTGGAATCTAAATTCTACTGTGTGTGGAGCATAGTATGCACCTGGACCACTTGGATACTGAGTCTCATTTGACATTTTTGTTAGATAGAAATTCACACCAGTATCTCGATACACATATACGTATTTTATTTGTGGATAATATCCAGATGCATCTGCCTGAAGTTTTACTACTCCATAATGTACACCATTTATCACAATTTTTAAGTTATCTGTAGTATACGTTGTTTCATCATTAAGGATAACACTAAAACTTTTTATT
>Ga0190316_1000540_pt1 | contig 11491 bp, 6 predicted proteins | sample 48701112_MG_FD_161663 | JGI IMG/M metagenome (GOLD analysis project Ga0190316, IMG submission 161663) | Hydrothermal vent sediment bacterial communities from Southern Trench, Guaymas Basin, Mexico - 4870-11-1-2_MG | ecosystem: Environmental > Aquatic > Marine > Hydrothermal vents > Sediment ... | reverse complement strand
TGGGCTTTATCTTGCTTCTGGTCTTATTGCCTGGACTGCTTTTTCTAACACAGTTCTTCGCTCAACCACAGTCCTTCTTGAAAAAAAACACATTCTTACCAAAATATCCCTTCCCCTTTGGTTTTTCCCTCTTTCAATCGCCCTTTCAGAGAGTGTTACTTTTTTTATCAGCCTTTTTATCTATTTCTGTGTGCTCCTTTTGATAAAGATCCCTTTGAGTTTTTCTGTGCTTCTTGTACCTATTGCCTATCTTATGCAATTTATTTTTGCTTATAGTCTTGGTCTTTTTCTTTCTGTTTTAAATGTATTTCTCAGAGACATAAAAGAAATAGTAAACATACTTATGCAATTTTGGTTCTGGTTTACTCCCATTGTTTATGTTGTGCAGATTTTACCAGAAAAAGTATGTTTTTTTATTGAATTAAATCCTGTTTATGCCTTTATTCAGGTTTATCAAAAGGTCTTTGTTACTAAGGAGCCCATTAAATTTACTCTTTTTTTCTTCTGGATGGGTTTCTGTCTGCTTTTTTTCTTTTTTTCTCATTATTTTTGTCGTAAACTTGAAAAGGACGTAAGGGATTTTCTATAATATCCAATATTTGAAAAATTTCTCAAATTGTTTTATAATCAATAAATATCTAAATTACTGAACAAATGATAAAAGTTCAAAACTTAAAAAAGCGTTTTAAGTTTTACAAAAAGCCTTCAGATAGGCTAAAAGAGCTCCTTTTTCGTCGCACTTATCATACAGTTTATGAAGCCCTTAAAGGAGTTTCTTTTGAAGTAAAAAGTGGTGAGGTTCTTGGCATTGTAGGTCCAAATGGTGCAGGGAAGTCAACTCTTCTTAAAATCCTTACAGGAGTTCTTCTTCCTGATGAAGGGAAAGTAATAGTAAGCGGAAGAATTACTGGACTTCTTGAGCTTGGCACTGGTTTTAATTACGAAATGAGTGGACTTGAAAATATTTACATGAATGGTCTTCTCCTTGGCATGACCCGGGAAGAACTCGATGCTAAAAAAGAGGCTATTATTTCTTTTTCTGAGCTTGGTGATTTTATTTACGAACCTTTGAAAACCTATTCTTCAGGAATGGTTATGCGTCTTGCCTTTTCCATAGCTATTCACGCAGATCCTACTTGTTTTGTCGTGGATGAGGCGCTTTCTGTAGGAGATGCTCATTTTCAGCAAAAGTGTATAAAAAAGATTAAGGAATTTAGAGAAAAAGGTGGCTCTATTGTTTTTGTTTCTCATGACTTAAACGCTGTAAAAATTTTATGTGATGAGGCTATTCTTCTTCATCAAGGAGAAGTTTTGGAAAAAGGTTCTTCTGAAAAAGTAATAAATGCTTATAACCGCCTTCTTGCTTTTCTTGCAGAAAAGGAAAACAAGATTTTCACCCTTTCTTCCAATAAAAGTTCTTCTAATCCAGCTTATGGCACTCTTGAAGCTACTATAAAAGAAGTTTCTTTCCAAGGAGAAGATTCCGGCTCTTCAGTGGTTTCAAGTGGTGAATGGGCATTCATCAAAATAATTTTCAAAGCATTTAAAGACATTCCTTCTCTTACTGTAGGTATTCTTATTAGAGACCGCTTTGGACAGGATGTTTTTGGTGTAAACACCTCTCTTTTAAATAAGCCCATTTCTATCTCTGCTGGTTCCACTTATGAAGTATTATTTAAGGTAAAAATTAACCTTGCTCCTGGGAAATACACTGTTACTGCTGCTCTTCATCATGGTGAACGTCATACTGAAAAATGTTATCATTGGATAGATTCTGCTACCTCTTTTGAAGTAGCAGGTTTCAAATGCAATGCTTTTTCAGGTCTTGTTTCTCTCCCTGTAGAAGTAAGCTTTCAGCCTTGCTCTTAGCTTCTCACCCATTTTTTCCCAAGAAAGTTTTTTTTCAGCATACTCCCTTGCCCTATTTTTCAGTTCAGAAAGTTCTTTTTTTTTCTTTGCAAGCTCCTTTATAACTTTTGGAAATTCATTCACTTCAGCTACAAATACCCCTTCCTTTTCTCCCACCTCGTATCCTCTTTTTCCAAAAATCGTAGTTATAACGATAAGTCCGTATGCCATGTATTCTGCAAGCTTAACATTTGTGCCTGATCCACTTTCTACTGGATTTAATCCTATATCGCTTGCTTTAAATAAAACATCTTTTTCTTCTTCCTTTAATCTTCCCATAAGCAAAAGATTATCCGGGATCTTTTTTTCTTCCACTCCCAAGCATACATCTCCAATCACAAGAAACAGCACATCTTTTACTTTTTTTGCTATATCTATTATAGCAGATAATGCTTTTATGTTAGGAGGATGATAGCTTCCTGCAAATACTGCTACTATTCTTTCTTTTATCCCGAGCCTTTGTTTAAGTGCCTTTTTTTCTTCTTCAGAAAGAATCCTTATTTTTCTCACATCAACTCCATTTTCCACAACAAGCACTTTTTCCTTTGGGATACCATAAAGTCTTATCAGTGTTTCTATTCCTTCTCTGCTTGGAGTCCATATAAGTTTTGCTCTTTTCACAGCTTCCCTTTCAAGTTCTCGCACCCTCTCAACCCATTTCTTGCTACTGTAATGCATTTCCTTCTGTTCCACCTCAATATCTGGTGCATCGTAAAATATTGGCACTTCCCAATTTTTTATTGCTTCAATGAGGTATGGATGATACAGCACAACCCCAGAAACCTCTTCTTTTAGCTCTTCAAGCATTTTTCTATACTCCACAAAATCTTTCCACCCTTCAGCCATAGCAAGATCCTCTGAGCTAACCCCTGTTTCCTTTTCAAGCTGTTTTCCAAGTTCATAAATCTCTGAGGGTTTTTTTAATACTATCTCAAAAAAGTTTTTACTAAAATGCTTCAATCTGCTTTCCTCACCTGGCGAAAGAATAACAATCTCAAATTCATCAGAAAGAGACCTATAAAGATAAAAGAGCCTTAATCTTCCTCCAGAGACTAAGGGATAGGTAGAAAAAGGGGGAAGCACAAGAAGTTTCTTTTTTCTTTTTTCCTCTGAAAGAGGAATTTTCCCTACTACAACCACGATTCCTTCTGTTTTTGTTTCTCCAAGAAGTTCCTTGCAGAAATTCTCCCAATTAATGTGTTTCACTTTTTCTCTTGCCAGTTTACCCATTTCTATGGTGCTATCCTTATGATCAACGAGCCACTGCATTGCTGAAGCTACTTTTTCTACTTCTGGCTTTACCACAAGCCCTGTTTTTCCATGTTCAACAAGCTCAACAGGTCCTCCTGCATCCTCCACAGTAAGCACTGTCTTTTCACTCTGCATTGCCTCAAGGGTAATTAGACCATAGTCTTCTTCATAAGGAACAAAAGGCACGAAAAGCGCCTTACTATAAAGCTCTATTAATTCCTCATCAGAAACAAACCCAAGAAACCTTATCCTTTTGTCTTCTCTGGCAAGCTCCTTCAGATAATCTTCCTGTCCTCCGGTTCCTGCAATTAAAAATGGTAGTTTGCTTTTTACCTTTTTGTAAGCTTTTATAAGCAAATCAATTCTTTTAAGTCCTTCCAGCCTGCTTACTGTAAAAATATATTCGTATCCCTTTGAGCAGAGCCCTTCTAAATTAGTTGGATGATAAATTATTTTTACTCGTGCTCCTTGTGGAAAGTATCCTTTTCTAAGGGCTACAGTTTTTGATATTGCTGCATATTTTGCTCCTTCAAGGGCTATTCTATCAAGTGCCTTTATTATTGCCCTTGTAAGTGCTCCTGGAAATTCCCATGCTTCCTCAGCTTCTCCCATTTTTTTTAAATAAAACAACTCTTCAATCAGTTCTTCTCCTAATTCCCTTTCTATCCATTTTCCCTCAAACACCCTTTCAAGCAATCTTCCCAGATTTTTAAGTGCTTTATAACGTTTTATTATTTTTCTCCAATCTTTGCTCTTTCCACAAAACCTGTAAAGCTCATACACACCTCTACATGGATGCTGCATATATATCAAACGATTTTTGTGTCCTGCCATCCATGCAGGATACTTTGTAGCAATTACTATGTCAAAATGTTCCAGGTTGTAATGATAAAACCTCCTATACCCCTCCATCAAACCCCAGAACTCTTGATCTCTCACAGGCACTTTTATCAATTCAACATTATGAGGAGTATATTTATTTAAATTATAGAACATTCCCATAAAAAGCTTTTCTGCTCCTCCTATGAGAAATGGTATTGGTGAAGGAGCAACTATAGCTACTCTCATTTCTTTTTTCCTACCCAGAGATAGTTCCTTGAGACTTTGAGATAATCCTCAAGGCTATCAAACCTTACCTTCTTTGCTGGTATAAGTCCTTCTTCTCCATAAAAAAATACTATAGACTCTTCAAAACCTGCTATTTCTCCCATAAATTCAAATGTATCTGGAAACACTGGCACTAAGTGTGAGGGATCCCGGTAAAAGTCCCCAGCTCCTACTAATATATTTCTTGGATTTGGTGTTTCAAATAAAGCAATTCCTCCTTTTTTAAGCACCCTATACACTTCTTTTAAAAACCTGGTTCTTTTTCCTACTGGCAAATGCTCTATCAGGTGAAATCCACTCACTATATGAAAGCTTTCTTCCTCTTGGCTTTTTAAGAACTCAAGTGCATCTTTCCTCTGCACAAAAAATCCTTTTTCTACAAGCTCTTTTACTAATATCCTATTTAACTCCACTCCTTCACAGAAAATCCCTTCTTCTTTTAGTAGTTCTAACCATTCTCCTCTTCCACATCCTAAGTCAACAGCCTTTAACTTTTCTCCATCAAATCTTGAAATCACTTCCCTTATTAAAGGGAATACCTGCCTTTTAAAATGTTCTTTTATTTCCTCATGCGATCCCCTAAATCTCTCCATAAAAAGCACTTCCTCCCTCTCATTAAATTCACTAATAAATTCTCCCTCTTCTTTTTCTTCTCCTCTTATCTTCCACTCAAGCATCTTTATTAATCCTATTTTTAATAGTCTATTTTTGAAAATTCCTCTTTTTTTAAATACACCTTTCATCACTTTTTCTATTTCTTTTACTGCAATACCTTTTTCCATTCCTTCTTCTGACAAACAAAGCCTTAGCACCACCCCTACTCTTGAAAGCTTTCCTTTTCTTAGCATTGAAAGGTAATGTTTCAGTCCTTGAGGATCTGCCTCTCTTTTTAGCACCCATCTATAAGCTCTTTTAACAAATTCCTCTTCTGTAGCAAATCTGTTTTCTTCCAAGAATTCCTTAATAGATTCAGGCTCTTCTTCTATTTTCAGTTCCTTTCTAACAGCTTTTAAAAGTTCTTCTTTTGTGATTTTTCTATATCTCATGAGTTATTTCCTCTCACAATAGCATTATCATATTATTTTTAGCCCTTTCAAGTTTACCACTTTCCATTTCTTCCTGCAAACCTCTTAAATTACCTCTTGACTTTTTTTTTATTTTTGATATATAATTTAAAAATTTTAAAAATTAATAAAAATAATGTTAAAAATTTTTATTTTAACCCTTGACAAAAAAAAAGTTTTATGTAATCTAAATTTATTAAAATTATTGAAGTTTTAAAGAAAAAAATTTAAAGGAGGTGTGGTATGGCTTGGCAAGATTACATTGATACAGTTCAGAAGATTTACATTGCTTATTATCAAAGACCTGCTGATCCACTTGGTTTAATTTACTGGGCTCAGATGTTAGACGCAGCTGGAGGGGATCTTACTCAAATTATTGAGGCATTTGCAAATTCAGATGAAGCAAAGGCATTGTATGAAGATATTAATGAGAACACAATAGGTGATGTAATTGATGCTATTTATCAGGCAGCATTTAACAGATCTCCTGATGAAGAAGGAAAGCAGTTTTATATTAATGGTTTTAAAGAGGGCAAGTTTACTGCTGCTACCATTATGCTTAATATTTTAGATGGTGCTCGGGGTGAAGATCTTATTATTTTGCAAAATAAAATAACTTCTGCGAATAATTTTACCTATGCAATTGACCCTGAGCTTGATGGTAAGAATTTACTTGCAACTTATGAAGGAAATGAAGATGCTGAGAAGGGAAGGGAATTTTTAAGAGATGTTGGGGCTACAGCTGATACAGTTAAATCAACAGAAGATGCACAGGCTTTTATTAAGGAGAATATAGCAGATGAAGGGGATCCTATTCTTGAAACAGTTGTAACTGGTAAAACTTTTACACTCACAAATGGTCCGGATGTGGTGATTGGAACAAGTGGAGATGATGTTATTGATGGAACTTTTGATGCTAACGGAAATGTTACATTTCACTCCTTTGATAGAATAGATGGTGGAGATGGAAATGACTATTTGATAGCTCAGGGAATAGGCAATTTAACTACTACTCCAGATACTATTAAAAATATAGAGACTATAGAAGTTGTAGGGGCTGTGTGGAATACTACCTTAGATCTTACTAACACTCAGGGTATAAAAACCTTAATATCTAATGCTTCCACTGGACCGTGGACGGCTCTTAATATTAATTCAGGAATAGAAACTATTAAGGTTATAAATCCTGGTGGACCTCAGGCTTTTCAATTTAATACAGATGTAGTTACTGGGACTGATAATTCTATTACCTTGGAAGTTTCAACAGTACAAACTCAAACAATAAATCTTAACCCAAGAGCTGGAGTAGATGGTTTTGAAACTATAAATATAGTGGCTACTGGTGGAGATAGCAATATTACTCTGAATGATGGAACTTCTACTTCTCTTAAGACAGTTAATGTTAGTGGTTCTGCTGATTTGACTCTTGCTTTTGCTCCTACTCTAACAACAGTAACTACTTTTGATGCTTCTCAGGCAACAGGAGATGTAATTGTAACTTTTACAGGAGCTAATGTAACAGCTACTGGTGGTTCTGGTGATGATGCTTTCCTTTTTGGAAATACTTTTACTAAAGATGATGCAGTAGATGGTGGTGGTGGTGAGAATAATATATTGGGGGCTAATTGTGCTCAGTTGGCAGCAATAACTACTGACCTTTCAAATATTAAGAATATTCAAACTATATATGTTCAAGACGGAACATCTACAGGCACTATTGATATTTCTCACTTTGGTGCATCCAATGTAATGTTTGCAGATAGAAGTGCTTCTATTACAATTAATAATTTAGAAAGTGGTGGTTCTGTAATTTTTAACGATGATGCAACCGGTACAACTACCATAAATGTGGAAAATGCGGCAACTTCTTCTAATGATAGTGTGGATATTGTATTTAAGGGATTTACACCGGGAGCCGCTCCTGGAGGAATATATGCGGTTGGTCCTTTAACAATTGATAATGTTGAAACTATTAATGTTTCTTTAGCAGATGCCTTAGCCCCAGCTTGGCTTGGGCTTTCTGCAGATGGATTGGAGACATTGAATATCTCAGGTAAGTTTGGTCTTACACTTACAGTTACAAGTACTTCTGTTAGTAAAGTAGATGCAAGTGCTCTTGAAGCAGCAATAACTGTTGATCTTTCAGGTTCAACGCATGGAGCTACTATTATTGGCACAGCTTTTAATGATACTATTAAAGGTAGTGCTGGAAGTGACACACTAACAGGTGGGGATGGTAGAGATAAGTTCGTATTCAACAACTTTGGTGCAGCAGACAAAATAACTGATTTCTCTCGCACAGCAGATGATATTTATTTAGATCTTACACCTGGTCCTTTTAATGCAAATACTAAACCGAACGGAGTAGGAAATGTTACTACGACGGTTAGTAATAAACCTGTGATCTTTGCTGTTACTACTGGTGGTACTAGGGGTACTTTTAAAGCTTGGACTAATGGTAATGTAGTTGTTCTTACAGCAAACGAGCTCTTTACCGCTGCAAATCTTTCTGCATTAAAAGCAGCTGTGTCGGCAGTTCTGATATCCACAGATAATAAATCTTACCTTGCTCTTGGTAAAGTAGGTAGTAAGCTTTATGGATTGTGGATAAACGATACTAAGACTGCTACTGGCACTACTGTTATGAAAATTACTGCTGTTCGTACAATAGCAACAGTTGGAGCAACATTCCATTATGATGATATTTACATCTTCTAATCATTAATTTCTTCCCTAAGCTTTTAAGCCCCGGCACTTGCCGGGGCTTTTTTATTTAGATATTTTCAGAAATAAAATGCTGGAATGAAAATAAAAAAAGAGACAAATATTGAAAATGATTTGAAAAATGGTATAAAATTTCTTCAGGCAGGAAACTTGAATAAAGCAGAGAAGTATTTTAAGCGAATTCTTCAGGAGATACCAGAACATTTTGAAGCCTATCATTATTTGGGAATAATCCAAAAACAGAAGGGAAATTTTAAAGAAGCTCTGGGATTAATTCAAAAAGCAATAGCTCTTAAACCAGATCATGCAATTGCTCATAACAACTTAGGGACTGTTTATGAAGCTTTAAAAAAGTATGATGAAGCCCTTTTGGCTTATAAAAAATCTGTTGAGCTTAATCCAAAGTTAGAAGATGCCTGGGTTAATCTTTCAAGTCTTTATGAAAGAGCTGGAAAGCTAAAGGAAGCTTTTGAAGTTTGTAAGAAAGCATTAGAATTTTTTTCTTGTTCTTACAAACTATACAAAGTCTGCGGAGACTTTTATTTTAGGATAAGAAACTTTCCAAAAGCTTGTCATTATTATACCAAGGCTCTGGAGTGTAAGCCAGATTTTTTTGATGCAATGTTTAATTTAGCAGTAGCAAAAAGGGAATTAAAAGAATATAAAGAAGCAATTAATATTTGTCAAAAAATATTGCATTATAACCCAAATGTTCCAGAAGTTTATAATCTTATAGGAGTGATTTACTATGACCAGAGAGATTTTGAGAAAGCAATAAATTATTATCAAAAAGCTATCCAAATAAAACCTGATTTTCCGTCTGCTTATAATAACTTAGGGGTTTGTTATAAAAATCTGGGAAACTTTGAGAAGGCAAAATACCATTTTGAAAAAGCTATAAAACAGCAACCCAATTATGCAGATGCTTTTAATAATTTGGGAAATTTATTTAAAGCTCAGGGAAAAATAAAAGAAGCTTTAAAATGCTATAAAAAAGCCACACAAGCAAATTCTCAATTTCTTGAAGCATGGTTAAATCTTGGGAGAACACTTTGTGAAATAGGAAATGTTGATGAAGGACTTACTATTTTAAACGAGTATTACAAAAAATTTCCTGATAACCCTAAGGTTCTTTCAACCTTAGGCGAAATTTTTGTAAATATTGGTAAGTGGGATGAAGGGGAAAAACTTTTACGGAAATCTATAGTTAGAATGCCAGATCTACTTGAGGCTCGGGTAAATTTATCACGAGTTTTATTTTTAAAAGGATATATGAAAGAAGTAATAGAAGAAATTCATAGTCTTATTTCTTCTTTTGGGGGAAGTGCAGTAGATTATAGTAACTTAGGTAATGCATTAGCAGTTCTTGGTAAAAGAGATGAAGCTATTCAATGTTATAAAACATCAATAAAACTTGATCCTAATTATATACCTGTTTATAGACATCTTGCTATGGTTTATCACTTTAAAGAAGGGGATGAGTTTTGTGAAAATTATTTTGAACTTGAAAAAAAAATAAGTTTAATAGAAAATTTGAACTTCAAAATAGAGGCTTTGTTTGCATTGTTTAAATTTTATGAAGACTTAGGAGATTATGAAAAGGCTTTTTCTTATTTGAAGCAAGGATGTGATCTGAAGCGTAGCACAGTTCAGTTCAATATTGAAGGGGTTGAAAAAAGCGCTGAAATTTTGATACAAGTGTTTAATAAAGATTTTATAAAATCTATGCAAGGATATGGTTGTCCTACAAAAGTGCCTGTATTTATTGTAGGTATGCCTCGTTCAGGAACTACTTTAGTTGAGCAAATTCTTGCAAGTCATCCAGAAGTCCATGGAGCAGGAGAGCTACCTTTTATGGACGAGGCAATTAAAGGTTTAAGAATAGGAAATGTAGTTGTAAAACCACCTGATGATGGTGTTTATTTAGATGTTCCTCAAGGATTTTTTGAAGTAGGTTGGAGATATCTTCAAAAAGTTCGACCTTTAAACACTGAAGCTTTACGTATTACAGATAAAATGCCTGGTAATTTTACTAAAATAGGCATAATAGCCTTGTCTTTACCAGAAGCAAAAATTATCCATTGTAAAAGAGATCCAATGGATACTTGTTTTTCTTGCTATAGAACTCTATTTTCTCATGGTCATGAATGGACTTATAACTTAGAAGAACTTGGAAGATTTTATAAAGTTTACAGGCGAATAATGGAACATTGGGAAGAAGTATTACCTGAACAATTTATTGAAGTTGAATACGAAAAACTTGTAGAAAACTTTCAGGAAGAAGCTAAAAAAATAGTAACTTACTGCGATTTAGAATGGCATCCCAATTGTGCAAATTTCTGGAAAACAGAAAGAACAGTTGCTACTGCCAGTATGATGCAAGTAAGAAAACCTATTTACAAAACCTCAATTGGTCGTTGGAAAAAATATGAAAAATTTTTAGAACCCTTAATAAAAATTTTGGAACCAATTTTATAAATCGTTTCTATTTGTAAATTGTGAAACACTGTATTATTTTAAATTTTTTAATTACCTAAAAACCATCTTCAGATTTCACATCTATTAAAAAACCATTTAAACAGGCTTAAATTCGTCTTTACAGATAAAAAATCATAAGTAAGAATTATATTTTTAGATTTTTAGAGGGTATAGAAAAATAAGGGAAAATTTTTTAATTTGTGCTAAAATAGTTGAAAAATTTTTGGAGAAAAAAGGATGCAAGAACTCAGAGAACTTTTAAAAGCTCGGAAATATCCAGTATTTTTAGAAAAGGTTGAAAAAAGAAAAAGTGAACTTGTAGAGCATCCACATGGAAAAGTGTTGCTTGCTCTGGCTTTATTTTTTAAAGGTAAAGCTGAAGAAGCTCAAAAGATTCTTTCTGAGGTAAAGGAAATTGAAAATGCAGATTTTATGGCAGATGCAGGTCTTTGTTTTTTAATGCTTGGAAATATGAAGAAAGCAGAGAGATATCTTAAAAAGTCAGTAAAGCTTCCGAATCCAGATGATGCTGCTTGGGCAAGACTTGCTGCAATTTATTATGCTCAAGGAAAGCTTGAAGAAGCAACTTATTACTATAAAAATATTTAAATTATTTATAAACCTTGACATAAAAATTTTTTAAAAAACATTTAAAAAATATAACTTTTTTAAACAAATAGTTTTAAAGGAGGTAAGTTATGGTTTATCAAGATTATTTTGAGATTATTCAAAAAATTTATATTGCTTATTATCAAAGACCAGCAGACCCAGGTGGTCTTATTTTTTGGGCTCAAAAGCTTGAAGAAGCTGGAGGAGACCTTAGTAAAATTATTGAAGCTTTTGCTACTTCCGAAGAATCAGCAGAGCTTTATGGAAATATTACTTCTGAAAATATAGAGGATGTAATAAGGGCAATTTATCAGGCAGCTTTTAATCGTGATCCTGATCCCGAGGGTCTT
>Ga0190316_1000538_pt1 | contig 11505 bp, 12 predicted proteins | sample 48701112_MG_FD_161663 | JGI IMG/M metagenome (GOLD analysis project Ga0190316, IMG submission 161663) | Hydrothermal vent sediment bacterial communities from Southern Trench, Guaymas Basin, Mexico - 4870-11-1-2_MG | ecosystem: Environmental > Aquatic > Marine > Hydrothermal vents > Sediment ... | reverse complement strand
ACCGCGTAAAAGTGGAGTTTGCGGAGGATAAATCCGTAATAGAGAAGGAAATGCTGAAAAAGGGGAAGTTCATCGTCGCTACAAACGAGTTGGACAGCGAGAAACTGAGTGATGAAGAAGTGCTCAAAGCGTATAAGGAGCAGCAGCATGCGGAGAGAGGTTTTCGCTTCCTAAAAGACCCTATGTTCTTTGCCCATAGTATGTTCCTGAAGAACGAAGGCAGGATAGTTGCGATGGTGATGATAATGGGGCTTGCACTCATGGTTTACAGTATTGCGGAACGCAAGTTGCGTGAGGCGCTGGAGAAGGCAGGTGAGACATTACCGGATCAGAAGGGCAAGCCTACACAGAAACCAACGATCCGGTGTGTCTTCCAGGTGTTTGAGGGTATTACCGTCCTTTACAAGGGCTCGGAGATGGTGTCGGTCTTGAATATGAAGCCGATACATTATAAAGTCCTCTCTTTGCTCGGTCATGAGTATGAGCGGATGTATTGCATCGGTTACGGGTAGATACGTCCATTTCAAGGAAGAGAGCAATGCGAAGCGAAGCGGAAGACGCCGGTTAATCCATTCCTTCTCTTATTCCTTGCAAAATCGTGTTGAAATAGGGGGTGAAAAGAATAAAATCGCGATGACATGCAGGTGTGAACATACCCACATATAAAGAACATCTCTCAGCGGGTTCTTATCTGTATGTAATTCTTAAAATGTTATCCTCAAAGTTTTAAAGTGCGGAATGTGGGTGATATCATAATTTTTCCCATTTTTCAGCTCCTTATATTTTTAATTTATATAAAACTTGCTTTTTTGCTTACCCACCTCTCCTCTGCATTTCTTCTTATGGCTATGTTAATATCGTGTGGATTGTGGAATTACCATTTGACGCACTGCTGAACCGGGAGCGAGGACCGGAATAGGAGTACCTCTTTCTTTCGCAGAATATTTTTTGCAACAAGTCTATTTTACAGTTTGCATTTCTTAATATGCCCTTTCTTGTGCTAATCTGTGGTTAATAATTTTTGATTGCTCAGGTTTTCTCCCGTAGAATTTTCAATGCCTCTTTTTCACGACTACCGCCGCATTTCTCCACGATACGTGCATAAAGCGCCATCTGCCTCTCACGTTCCGCGCGGTCCCGCTCATCTCCCTCCATTATAGCGTTCCTCGTTGCGATAATAGCGGCTTCTATCACGGCATTAAGCCCGCGGTTTATCGCTCTCACCTCCTTTCGGTTTATTCTTACTGCGAGCGGCGTCAGTTGGAAGGTGAAACTCCCTGATTCGCTGCTTTCCTCTCTGAACGTGCAGTCGAACAGTATCCACGAATTCGCTCCTTTAAGCACCGGGAAGCCGTGGAATAATGAGAACCAGGATTCGGTCAGTGGTTCAAATGCGGCTTTCACAAATAATACCGCGTCGTGTGTCACATTAGCCGCTAATTTGCCCGTTTGCTGCACGTTGGAGAGCGTTTTTGAACCCCTGTATAACCTGACGAAAAAGTTGCTCCCGCTTTCGCTCGTTATCGCTATTATTCCAATAGGGGCTGCATTAGGCACACCGGAAACGGACTGCGTGGTAACTATCACTTCTGATATGCCTTCACCTATTCCCGCTTCTCTCAGGTTCATTATTCCAGCAGCATTAACAGCTTAACAGCGATAGCGATAGTGATAGATTTGGTAGATTTATATCTTATCCGATTAACTTAGGTATAGGCACAGCTACATAAAAGGTTGATGCGTAAGGTAATAAGAGACCCCCTGCACGGATACATAGAATTGGATGAACTCGCCTGTTCGATAATAGATACAGTGGAGATGCAGCGACTGAGGCGAATAAGACAGCTTGGGTTCTCGTATTTAGTTTATCCGGGTGCGAATCATACGCGGTTTGAGCATTCACTCGGCACATACCATCTGATGAACGTTCTGCTTGACCGGCTTGGCATGGCGAGAGATGCGGATGAAGAGCTTATTGTTGCTTCTTTAATCCATGATGTCGGGCATGGTCCTTACTCGCACGTGACAGAACCGCTGATACAGAAGTTCACAGGAGCAAGCCATGAAGACATTGGATACGTGCTTTCTACGGATGGCGAAGTCAAAGGGCGAGACAGTGAGCCATCCGCACCGACTATTGCGGAGGTCGTAGAAGCGTATCGACTGGACAGGCGGAAGATACAGAGCTATATAAAGGGAGAGTGGACTGGTAATCGCACCAGCCGCGATATTTCAAGGATTTTAAATGGCGAGATAGATGTGGACAAGATGGATTATTTAGTTCGGGATTCGTATTATACCGGTGTGGCATACGGCGTTGTTGACAATATGAGACTCATTCAGGGTCTGGATTTCTTCAATGGTGAACTCGTTATAACCGATAAGGGGATACTGCCCGCTGAATATCTGCTATTCTCTCGTTTCTTGATGCATCCCACAGTTTATAATCATCACACAAGTCGGATAGCGCAGTTGATGTTCTTGAGTGCACTTGAAGCTTTTATAAATGCGGAATGCGAGTCAGAATCGGAATTGAAGGACAAAGCAGCCTCATTAAGGATGATGGACGATGCTGAAATAAGCACCACACTGAGGAATGCGGAGGGCTATCCAAAAGAGATGATGACGCGTATAAACGAGCGGCGATTGTTCAAACGCGCGATATATGCGAAGATAAATACGCTGGACGCAGAAATAGCAGAGGAATTGAGAGACGAGCGTGTTAGAAGTGAGATTGAAGCTGAGATAAGCAGGCGAGCGGGTGTGGATAAGAAATACGTGCTGCTGGATTTCCAGAGTCGGGAATGCGAGGAGTTAGAGGAGAGTGAGGCGAAAGTGGCTGTTAATAAGCCCTTACAGGGCTCGCGGGAGCTCAAGAGTCTCAGGGAAGTCTCACCGCTCGTGTCTATGCTCAGTCGCGCGTTCCATGAGAATTATAAAATCGGGGTGTATACGCCGGAGAAGTATAGAGCGGAAGTGAAGAATGCTGCTGAGAGGGTGCTGTGGACTAACTGAAACGAATTTGGTCACGAACCAGAGATGAGCCACATATCCATTTGTTGCCCTATTAGTTTAATTTCATCCCCAACCGCTTCAACGTGCGTTCCGTTGGCACGCCATTCTCATCCCAGCCACGCATACGATAATACTCATCCAGCGTATGCTGGAACTCCTCACGTTCTATCACGTGCCCATTCACCGGCTCATCAAAGAATCGTGCGGGCAGCGTGTCATCATCTCTCGTAAAACCCTCTCTTATGTTGTATAACCGCTCTATATTCCATATCCGCTCACCCACACGCATCAAATCCTCCGATGTATATTCCACACCCGTGACCGCGCTCAGTATGTTCGCATATTCCTCCTCGCCAGCGCCGAAGAACGCAAATTTACATACTATCAGAGAATCAACTGCGGCGAACCTGTCCTGAAATATCTTTGTGTGCCCGGCTTTACCAGCAAGCGTGTAGGGGTCTATCGCCTTTGGCTTTCGCAGTATCTCTGGTGCTACGAGATATGCTCGCGTGTGGCAACCACCGCGATTGGATGTGGCATAGCTGAAGCCCAGACCCTTCACCACGCGTGGGTCGTATGCAGGTAGTTGAAGCCCCTTCACTTGCATCCCCCGCTCAGGACAGCCCTCCGAGCTCGAATAACGCTTCACTCCCTCCCCCAATCGCGCACCTATACCCTCGCACTCCCCTATTGCACGCACCATGTCCAGAAGTTCGGTATCGCTGATTCTTTTACCCTTTATATCGCCGTAACAGCCCAGAACACCTGCAACCGAGATTGTATCAATGCCGTAATCGTTACAGAGCATGTTCGCTTCTACTATTGCTTCATAGCTGCTATTGCCTATATTGGCGCTCATCAAGCCTATCGTCTCGTATTCGGGCAGTTCCCTGCCTCTATCATCCTCCCTTTTGCACGCTATTGAGCAGGAATGGCACGCTCGCTTTCTCGGATTATAACGCTTGTTAATCTCACTTGCAAATAGTGCATCCAGCTTGAACTCCGGTTCCGACCTGCTAAAATTAGCCGCCGGCAGTGCTCTCATCCAGCTCGTTATCTTCATCAGAAACGGTGTACCGAAGACCGAAAGCCCTTTGCTTATCGTGGGAGTGGCAATCAGGAGCCGGTTAATCGCTCGCTTCTGCCGCTCAAACTCCGCACGGTCACATACATCCACATCGCCCGAGCCCTTAACCACCAGCGCCTTGAGGTTCTTTGAACCCATTACCGCACCTGCGCCACCACGCCCAAATGCATGCACACCATCAGAGATGATAGCGGCGAGCAGAACCTGCTTCTCGCCCGCTCTACCTATACAGGCAACTCTGCCCCCGCTCTTCAGCAGCCTTGTCGTCTCTTTTGTGTTCTTGCCCCATATACCGGATGCCGATTTCAGCTCCACTCGCTCGTTCTCTATCTCTATAAAAACCGGCTCCGGCGATTTACCACGGATAACCACCGCATCATAACCCGCTTTCTTCAGTTCTACACCCAGGAAGCCACCGCAGTTACAATCGAGTATCGTGCCAGTCAGAGGTGATTTTGTGGATAGTGAGAGCCTGCCCGAGGATGGCGCGCGTGTGCCGGTCAGCGGTCCTGCTGCAAACACCAGTATATTTTCAGGTGCGAGTGCATCTTCTATATGCCCATTATCATACACCAACTTCGCACCAAGCCCTCGACCACCGAGGAAGTCCCTGAGCAGTTCGTATTCTGGCTTAAAAGTCTTTATCTCATTGCTGGATAGGTCTATCTGAACTATCCTGCCTTTCCAGCCATATAGCCTCTTCATCATAATGAATCTAAATGAGAGTGTCGAGGAAATAATGGTGGATTCGCCTGTCATCGGTAAGTTCTGGATGAAATGCCAGTGCCATTATATTATCCTGCCTCGCCGCTACAATCCTCTTGCCCATATTATCATCATTATCACCGAGCGTTGCCAGTACATCCACCGTATCTGCTGCGTGTGTTATGCATGGCGCCCTGATGAAAACGCCGGGAAAGGGTTCATCAAAGATGCTCATCCTCAACGGCACTTCAAATGACTCCCTCTGCCTGCCAAAGGCGTTCCTCTTTACACGCACATCCATCAAACCCAGTAACGGCTGACCGGTCTTCTTCACCTCTTCATCTCCCTCACTCGCTAATAATATCATACCCGCACAGGTGCCCAGCAGGGGTTTACCCGCTTCCGCCGCATCCTTTAGCTCCTCGGTTATCCCTTCTCGCTCCATCAACCGCCCAATCGTTGTGCTCTCGCCACCCGGTATGACAATTGCATCACATGAGCCTACGATACCACGATGCTTTATCCTTATCACCTCACCACTCTCACCCCTTTCTGCCAAAGTTGCTTTCAACGCCTTTATATGCTCCTCTACATCCCCCTGTATCGCTATTACACCTATCTTCATCACTCCTGCCCACCTTTATTTCTAATTGTTATAAATCATTTCAATACAACATGGCAGTAAATTCGGAGCTGACATCGGCGGAGAAGAAGGTTCTGCTCGCATTTCAGCGTGAGCGTGAGCGCGAGTATGCCCCGGCGGTACTGGCTGAACTCGCGGATACAAACGAAGACGCAGTTGTGCAAACCGCATTTACGCTCGCGAAGAAGGGGCTTTGTGTGGTTAAAGAGCGTAGAAGGACTCATTATCGTTTAACACCGGAGGGTATGGAGTATGCCACTGATGCACTACCAGAACGTAAAGCGCTTCGTTTATTATTACAGCACGAGGGAGCAACATCGGTAGAATACCTGAGACGCGCGCTCGGCAAGCGTGTGAATATTGCAATAAACTGGCTGCTGCGGAAGAACTGGGCGTATATTGATAATGGACGCGTAATACCTGCTGTCAATGCTGAACCCCCTTATGGCACTGATGAGGAGATACTGCGCTCTCTCGCTATGGCGGGAGGAGAGACGGTATTGGAGCCGGGGTCGAAGCCTGAGCCCGAACGGGAGGTCATGACACAACTGATTTCGCGACGACTGGTGGTGAGTTCTACCCGGGTAGAACGGAGAATAGGCATTACAGATGCGGGCATGGAACTCCTCGAGCGCGGATTATCGGTTGAGGAGGAGATAGCACAGTTAACACCCGAGATTATAAGGACATGGAAAGCGCGGAAGTTCAAACGATACGATGTGAATATATCAGGACGAGAGATATTTGCAGCAAAGTTACACCCCTATCAGCGTATTCTGGACCGCATGAGACGAATCTTCACCGAGATGGGGTTCGTAGAGATAAAAGGTGAACATGTTCAGAGTGCGTTCTGGAATTTCGATGCGCTGTTTGTGCCACAGGACCATCCCGCGCGGGAGATGCAGGATACATTTTATCTCGGCTTGAAGCGCCCCATAGACGCCTCTGAGGAGTTGATAGCCCGTGTAAAGGCGATGCATGAGCACGGTGGACCACTCGATTCTTCGGGTTGGGGTGGCGAATGGAGTAGAGAGCGGGGTGAGGAACTGCTTCTGCGGACTCATACCACCGCGGTCACGGTGAAATACCTGGCTTCGCATCCTGAGCCACCTGTTAAGGTCTTCTGCATCGGGCGCGTATACCGCCGCGAGACCATTGACCCGACCCACATACCGGAATTCGACCAGCTGGAGGGTATTATAATGGACCGCGGCGTGACGTTCGCCAATTTGCTCGGCTGTCTCGCGACATTCTATCGGAAGATGGGGTTCCCTTCTATACGATTCCGTCCCGGTTATTTCCCCTATACCGAACCATCGGTGGAGGTGGAGGTGCATACAGACAAGGGCTGGATAGAGCTGGGTGGCGCGGGCATCTTCAGACAGGAGGTCACTCATCCAATAGGCGTAAAATATCCAGTATTAGCCTGGGGGCTTGGTATCGGACGTTTAGCCATGCTCAGTCTTGGTCTGAGTGACATAAGAGACCTGTATCAGCCCGATATAGACTGGCTACGCAGAGCATGGCTATTTCCACGAAGTGAGAAATAGAAGTGGACAACGAATATCATTATAAATAGGTTGGATGGTATTATATTGTGTATTAGAAAGGGGAGTGAAAGAGGGAAGATGGTAAGTGTGAATGAGTATGGGCTGGATGTGTTTGAAGAGATGATGGATAACGCGGATGAGCTGCAGGTGGATATTCTGGAGCTGGATAACGGGACAACGATAATAGATGCGGGCGTGGAAGTGGAAGGTGGATTTGAAGCGGGTCTATATGTAGCGCGAATATGTATGGCGGACCTTGCGGATATAAGATTCAGCACTTTTGACCTCGGTAAATTCGCAGTGCCGGCATTGGAGCTCACCACTGACCACCCTGTAATTGCGTGTATGGCATCACAATATGCCGGATGGCGTATTAAAGTGAAGAAATTCTTTGGTATGGGCTCAGGTCCCGCAAGGGCGCTATCCCTCAATCCGCGTGAACTATACGAGAAGATAGGATACGAGGATGATGCGAGCGAAGCGGTCTTAGTTCTGGAAAGCAGTGCAATACCAGATGAGGAAGTGGCAGACAAGATAGCCGAGGACTGCAAAGTGGACACCGCGGACCTGTATATCGTCGTCGTGCCAACAGCCTCTATCGCTGGCTCCGTACAGATATCCGCGAGAGGGATAGAGACCGGCATACACAAGTTCGATTCCCTGGGCTTCGATATAAACACTATAAAACATGCCCATGGCATCATCCCGGTCTCGCCGGTCGTGGGCAGTGATGTGGAATGTATGGGCTCTACGAACGACTGCATCATCTATTGTGGTCGCATGTATTACACGGTGGAGTATGAAGATGTGGAGGAATTGAAGGGCTATGTGAAGAAAGTGCCATCGCTGAACTCACCGGATTACGGTAAGCCGTTCTATAAGACTTTCAAGGACGCCGGCTTCGACTTCTTCAAGGTGGATGCCGGTATGTTTGCACCTGCGGAAATAACGGTGAACGAGATAAAAAGCGGGAAAACGTTTACAAGTGGGGGGATAAATACGGAGATACTGCTGGAGTCTTTTGGGATAGAGACGCTATGAATATATTTACTGTTGTATGGTTACAGAAAAAGAAGAATATGTGCCAAATTATGTGATGGCTGGAGGGACGTTAGAATTTATGAGAAGATTATTAAGGAGCGATTCAGAGGGTGGATATGCGAGAGTTAATGCGAATGGTAGGACTTTATCCATAGAACTTTTTAAGGAAAAAGACCCGAAGATCAAATTGGAAGGCAGCCCGGTTAGTGCATATTATGTGTCTACGAGCTCACTCTCGATAATGTTTCTGATGCTTTCACTTGCATCTGGCGGAGCGGGAATACTCACAGCAGATAGAGAAGGAATAGTTAAAAGAGATGTGCAAAACAGGTTTGGAATTGAGCCAGAGAGAGTTAAAGGCATAGAATCAGTTTTCATGGAGAATATAAAACGCTTTCTAATTCCCGCTGCTTTACTATATGGATTAGATGCTACCGTAACGGATATTATCCCACTATTATTGCGTGATTATACGAGAAACAAGCAAGTGGGGAAGATAGAAGAAGAGCTTTTAGGGGGAAAGGTTCTTCCTGAGTTAGCCTATGAGGACGATTTACGCAAAGTGTCACTGCATCTATTTGAGGCATCGTCAGGAGTTCAAGAATTATGGGCGATATTACCAATCCTGCACCAAGCCATGAGCGATTGCTCCGCCTGCGCAAGTAAAATTCGGAGAATGGTTCGTTGATACATGCCAGAATCATAGAAATATAAATTTTGTCCTCTCCACGCATTCGGATATACTTCTTGGAGCGATTACCAGAAAATCAGCCAGAGACGAGTGCTTAGAAATGGTAAGCGTGTATGGTTTTGACATGGACGAGGACGGGTCGGTAACGGTGGAGAGAAAAGAAATTTATTCGGGAGGAGAAGTGAAAGGGATAAAAGGATTTTCTGAAGCTATCGAGAGCATAACATGGCTGTGAAGAGATGGCTGTGCTCTTTTATAGCATAGCTATTGTATGGGTATGAGCACCTTTGTCCTCTTTTTTGGCAGTGATATCCTGAGGATACCGTTCTTAAGAGAAGCGGAAGCTTTCTCGGGGTCTATCTGCTCGGGCAATTTTATCTGCTTTCTGAACTGCTGAAAACTTATTCGCCTCTGAACGCTACCCCATCGCTCCCAGCAGACCGCTTCGCTCATCTTCGCCTTTATCTCCACCGAATCCTCCGTTGTATTTATCTCCACATTCTCCTTCTCCACTCCAGGCAGGTCAAGCGTGATAACTATCTCATCACCCCTATCTTCCAGCTCGTGTAACGGCTCTAAATTGCCGTTATAACTCCACATCGCATCTCTTATCCACCTTTCCAGACCCATTTCCTTCCATCACCCCCTAACTAACAACTAACGATACATGAATGGCATATCCTGCTCCGCACTCTTCTGCATCTCGGAAGCGGATAGCGCGGTCTGCCGCATGAGGTCCCGCGCCTTCAGTTTTATCTCTCCCTCCTTCTCCAGCAGTTCACCCACATCTATGCCCAATTGCAGGAATTTATCAAGTGAGTCAATGGCAGATGCCGCAGCACCAGGGTCGGGATATACCGGGAAACACTGAGCGAGCAGAGAAATCGCATTCAGCTCCCGCTTGTAGCATTCTCGCAGCATTATCGCGTATGTGCCGGCAATGAAACCTTCTTGCAGCAGCTCCACCCGCTTCGCCTTCAACTCCTTCAACGCTTCCTCGCTATTACCCACCGCAAATACCTCCGGCTTCTCTATGTCCATCCTGTTCTTCACCGGTAAGCCTGTTATTGATATCACGAGTGCCGCATTTATACTGCTGAACCAGTCAGCAAGTGCTCGTGTCAACGGATAGACCGCATTTGGCGGTATCGCAATCTCAGACGAGACCACTATCACCTCTTCGTTGCCGTACAGACATAAAGGGCTCTTCATCCTGCCACCATGGATGACCATGACCGGTGGGAACAAATCAGACTCAATATACCCTATCTCATTGTATTTCATCTTCTCCACGATGTAGGACGCCGCAATCGTGCCTACCAGACCAACATCCGGCAGACCTTCTATCACTATCGGATTCTTATGCTCCACCCCGCGCTCTTCCACTATGTTTACTTCTTTCATGTATCTCAAATTGTATTTATTATATGCATGAGTTAAATATTTTATTTTATCATGGAGAAAATACCCGGCTGGATAGAACGACTGCTCATGCCCAAACTGAACGAGATTACGGGCGAGCTAAAAGCCCTCCATACACGCATAGATGCGGTGCATACACGCATAGACAGAGTGGAGAAGGAAGTTGCAAGCTTGAGGAGCGAGATGATGACAAAGTTCGAGGCGGCAGATGCTAAGGTTGAGAGTTTGAGGAGCGAGATGATGACAAAGTTCGAGGCGGTGGACGGCAAATTTGAGTCGGGGGATACAAAAGTTGTGGCATTAGAAGCAAAAGTTGAGAGTTTGAGAAACGAGATGATTTCACGGTTCGATGCCGTGGATTCCAGGCTCGATTCGCTCGAAGCGAGACTACCGGTGATGGAGAAGGTGGCTGAACTTGAAGCCAGGCTTGCTGAACTCGAGCGGAAAGTAAGTGCATAGTGCCCGGGATTTGGGAGTTGTGATTATGAAATTACGCCATCGGCGTTGGCATCTTGTATTATGCATCTTCACAACCTATCAAAGTTGAAATCGAAGAGAAAGTGTTTAAATACCAATGTGATAAATATTTTATCATGGAAAAAATAGGTAAAATACCTGGCTGGATAGAACGGCTGCTCATGCCCAAACTGAACGAGATTACGGGCGAGCTAAAAGCCCTGCATACACGCATAGACGGAGTGGAGAAGGAAGTTACAAGCTTGAGGAGCGAGATGATGACGAAGTTCGAGGCAGCGGATGTCAAATTTGATAGCTTGAGAAACGAGATGATTTCACGGTTTGAGGCTGTGGACAGGAGGTTTGAGGCTGTGGACAGGAGGTTTGATGCCGTGGATTCCAGGCTCGATTCGCTCGAAGCGAGACTACCGGTGATGGAGAAGATGGCTGAACTTGAAGCCAGGCTTGCTGAACTTGAGAAGAAGGTGACCGCATAGTGTATCACAAATCTCCCTTTCTGCACAGCTATGAAATCTATGTTAAGTCCCATACATCATATAACAGCCGATGAAATCGGTCAGTATCGGCAGCAAATCCAGACCTTTAAGCCTGCATAAGCCACCAGAAGCCACTGAAATCTCGTCAAAATGCTTCACTTCGTCGCTCCTCACTCCCTCACCCTTCATCACAACGGGCACGGGGTCGCTACTGTGGCGCTTTATTGATACAGGCGTGCTGTGATCCGCAGTGATAACAACATACGCATCCGCGTCTTTCAACTCCGCTACAAGCTCTCTATCTATCCTTGTGATCATCTCCTTCTTGCCCTCGAAGTTGCCGTCATGCCCCATGCTATCGGTTGCTTTCACATGCACGAATACGAAATCATGGCTTC
>Ga0190316_1000536_pt1 | contig 11509 bp, 15 predicted proteins | sample 48701112_MG_FD_161663 | JGI IMG/M metagenome (GOLD analysis project Ga0190316, IMG submission 161663) | Hydrothermal vent sediment bacterial communities from Southern Trench, Guaymas Basin, Mexico - 4870-11-1-2_MG | ecosystem: Environmental > Aquatic > Marine > Hydrothermal vents > Sediment ... | reverse complement strand
CCGCTACTTCCATGTGCCCTTTTACTTTGGTGGAACGGCCCTCCTCATCGTGGTGGGAGTGGCCCTGGACACTATGGTCCAGATAGAGTCTCATATGATAATGAGACATTATGAAGGCTTCATGAAAAAGGCAGCGGCCCGTTAAGGAGGTGGATGGTGAATATCATTATGTTGGGCCCCCCCGGAGCGGGGAAGGGTACTCAGGCTAAGATGTTGGTGGAGAGGCTGGGCATACCTCAGATTTCCACGGGGGATATGCTCAGAGAGGCGGTGAAGGAGGGAACGGAGCTGGGCAAGAAGGCCAAGGAGTTCATGGACGCCGGAAAGCTGGTGCCTGACGAGGTGGTTATCGGCATCGTGAAGGAACGCCTGGCTCAGCCCGACTGTGAGAAGGGTTTTATTCTGGACGGTTTTCCTAGGACCATCCCCCAGGCTGAGGCCCTTGATAAGGTGCTGGAGGAGTTGGGCAAGAAGATAGACTATGTCATCAATGTGGCCGTTCCCAACGAGGAGCTCATCACCCGTCTCACGGGTAGAAGGACGTGTCGTCAGTGTGGAGCCATGTACCATGTGGTCTTCAATCCTCCTAAAGAGGAGGGCAAGTGCGATAAGTGCGGAGGTGAGCTCTATCAGAGGGATGACGACAAGGAGGAGACCATCCGTCAGCGTTTGGAGGTGTACGAGGCTCAGACTGCTCCCCTTATCGACTATTACGGGAAGAAGGGGGTGCTCTACAACATAGATGGCACGGGGTCCATAGAGGAGATCTTCCAAGGCATCTTGAAAGTGCTGGGTGCATGATCGTCATCAAGAGTCGGGATGAGATTGAGAAAATTAGAGAGAGTAGCAGGATAGTGGCGGAGGTGCTTCAGACCCTTAGAGAGTTTATTAGACCTGGCATCACCACTTGGGCTCTGAATAAGAAGGCCGAAGAAGTGATAAAGAAAAGGAAAGCCAGGGCGGCTTTTAAGGGTTATAAGCCCTCTTTCGGTTCTGGTGCTTATCCTGCTGCCCTTTGTGTTTCCATAAATGAGGAAGTGATCCACGGTATCCCTTCCACTAGAAGGGTGATAAAGGAAGGGGACATCGTGAGTATGGATGTGGGGGTGTGTTACAAGGGTTACTATGGGGACGGTGCCACCACCGTGGCTGTAGGGAAAGTGGAGGACAGGGTGAAGGAGCTCTTGAAGGTTGCGGAAGAGGCTTTATATAGGGGCATAGAGGCTGCTCGGGTGGGAAACCGGGTAGGGGATATATCCTTTGCTGTTCAGTCCCATGTGGAGTCCCATGGCTTCTCTGTCATAAGGGAGTTTGTCGGCCACGGTGTGGGAAAGAGGATTCATGAGGAACCTCCGGTGCCCAATTTTGGAGAGCCGGGTCGGGGGCCCCTTTTGAAGGAGGGAATGACCATAGCTATAGAACCCATGGTGGCCATGGGGAGTGGGGAAGTGAGGATCAAGGAGGACGGCTGGACAGCAGTGACGGTGGACGGTTCCTGGGCGGCTCACTTTGAGCATACCATTGCGGTGTTAGAAGAGGGGCCCAGGATACTGACGGAGCTTTGAGAGATTATGGCTAAGAAGAAAGGGGAGACCCTGGAACTCATGGGTACGGTGATAGAACCGTTGCCTAATGCCATGTTCCGGGTGGAGCTGGACAATGGGCTGAAGATTTTGGCCCATGTGTCAGGTAAGATGAGGATGCATTTTATCAGGATTTTGCCTGGAGATAGGGTGAAGGTGGAGATCTCCTCCTACGATCCCACTCGGGGCCGGATAATCTATAGGTTTTGATAGGGGGTACAGAGGCATGAAGGTGAGACCTTCTGTAAAGAAGAGATGTGCCAAGTGCAAGGTGATCAAAAGAAAAGGGGTTGTGCGGGTGATATGCAAGGATCCCCGCCACAAACAGAGACAGGGATAGGAGGTGAAGTTTGGCCAGGGTAGCGGGCGTTGACTTGCCCAAGAACAAGAGGATAGAGGTGGCCCTCACATACATTTTTGGAATCGGTCACTCCAGTGCCAAAAAGATCCTGGAAAAGACAGGGGTGGACCCTGATAAGCGGGTGAAGGATCTCTCTCCCGATGAGGTGAGCAGGATCAGGGAGGTGATTGACCACGACTATAAGGTGGAGGGCGAGCTCAGGAAAGAGATTGCTATGAACATAAAGCGTCTTATAGATATCGGGTGCTATCGCGGAATGAGGCATATCCAAGGTCTTCCCGTCCGGGGGCAGAGGACCAGAACCAATGCCCGGACCAGGAAAGGGCCCAAGAAAACGGTGGCCGGTAGGGGCAAGAAGCGGGGCGCTAAGAAGTGACGTAGTTAATAGAACAGGGAGGTTTTGGTAGGTATGGCCAGAAGGCAGAGGAGAGGGAAGAAAAAGGAGAAGAAGGTGATCCCCAGTGGGATTGCCCATATCCAGTCCACTTTCAACAACACCATTATTACTATAACGGATCCCCAGGGTAACACGGTGACCTGGGCCAGTGCCGGCAGCGTGGGTTTCAAAGGGACCAGGAAGAGCACCCCTTACGCTGCTCAGATTGCTGCCGAGACTGCTGCTAAGAAGGCTGTAGATACCTGCGGTATGAAGTGGGTGGAGGTCTACGTGAAGGGTCCGGGGCCTGGCCGTGAGGCGGCCATTAGATCCCTCCAGAGCGCAGGACTCAATGTGACCCTTATCAAGGATGTTACACCCCTGCCCCATGATGGGTGTCGTCCCAGGAAGAAGAGAAGGGTGTAAAAAGTGAGGAGGAGGTTGGAGATTGGCTAGGTATACAGGTCCTGTTTGTAAACAGTGTAGAAGGGAAGGGATGAAGCTTTTCCTTAAAGGCACCAAGTGTATGACGGACAAGTGCCCTTTGGAGCACAGGAACTACCCTCCTGGGCAGCATGGCCAGAGGAGGGTGAAGCTCACCGAGTACGGTCTTCGTCTTAGGGAGAAACAGAAGCTGAGAAGGATTTATGGGGTTTTGGAGCGTCAGTTTCGCAACTACTTCTACAGGGCTTCCAGGATGCCTGGTCTCACGGGAGAGAACCTGGTGAAGCTTCTCGAGAGTAGGCTGGACAACGTGGTTTACCGCATGGGATTCGCTTCCAGTAGGAAGGAGGCCCGTCAGATGGTGCGTCATGGCCATTTCATGGTGAATGGACGGAAGGTGAACATCCCCAGTTATCTGGTTAAGCCGGGAGATGTGATAGAGGTGAGGGAGAAGAGCAAGAACATGGTAAGGATCCAGGAATCTCTGGAGTTGGCTGAACACAGAGGGGTTTTTCCTTGGCTGGATGTGGATCCTGAGGCCAAGAGGGGGACCTTTAAGGCTGTTCCTCAGTTTGAGGATATTCCTTTGCCTGTGGATGTCTCCCTCATAGTGGAGCTCTACTCCAAGTAAAAATAGGGGGATTGGATGTTCAGGACGTGGTCCATGATGATAAGGCCCCAGAGGGTGGAGTTCGATCAGGAGAGCCTCACCTCTCGTTATGGGAAACTGGTGGTGGAGCCTTTGGAGAAGGGCTTTGGGATCACACTGGGGAACAGTCTGAGGAGGGTGCTTCTCTCCAGCATTCCAGGAGCGGCGGTTACGGCTGTCAAGATCGAGGGTGTGCCCCATGAGTTCACAGCTATTCCCGGAGTGAAAGAGGACGTGACGGAGATTGTTCTCAATATCAAGGAGCTGCAGCTCAAGAGCTACACCGAAGAGCCGATGACTATGTATTTGGATGTCCAGGGTCCTGGAGAGGTGAAGGCTTCCCAGATCGACACGGGACACAAGGTGGATATCCTCAATCCAGACCTGGTGATAGCCACTCTGGACAGCGAGAAGAGCCGTTTGATCATGGAGATGAAGGTGGAAAGGGGTAAGGGATACCTGCCTGTGGAGAAGCGTCATGGGGAGGATTTGCCTATTGGCACCATTTTGGTGGATGCCATCTTCTCTCCTGTGGTGAAGGTGAACTTCTCTGTAGAGAACGCCAGGGTGGGTAGGGAGACGGACTACGACAAGCTCATTCTTGAGGTATGGACTAACGGTGCTGTTCATCCTCAGGATGCTGTGGCCATGGCCGCCAAGATTCTGAAAGACCATGTCACCATCTTCGCCAATTTCGAGCAGGAGATGGAAGAGATGGACGAGGAAGGTGGAGAGAGGGAGAAGGAAGAGCTGGTAAAGAGGCTCAACAAGTCTATTGATGAGTTAGAGCTCTCTGTCCGCTCCCACAATTGTCTGAAAAAGATGGGCATCAATACTATCAGGGATCTGGTCCAGAGATCGGAGGCGGATCTTCTTAAAGTGAGGAACTTCGGTAAGAAGTCTCTAGAAGAGGTGAAGAGCGTCCTTGAAGAGATGCACCTCTCTCTCGGTATGGATCTCAAGGGATTAGAAGAAGAGGAAGAGGAGATAGGCTGATGAGACACGGCAAAAGGGTTCCAAAACTGGGCAGAACTGCGGCCCACAGGAAGGCCATGTTGAGGAATATGGTTACGGACCTCTTCCGGCACGAAAGGATAGAGACAACCTTGCCCAAGGCCAAGGCCTTGAGGCCCCTGGCGGAGAAGATGGTGACCTTGGGAAAGCGGGGGGACCTCCACGCTAGAAGGCAGGCCCTGGCCGTTGTAAGGGACAAGGGGGTAGTCCACAAACTTTTTACGGAGCTGGCTGAGAGATACAAGGATCGCCAGGGTGGGTATGTGCGTATCCTGAAGTTGGGCTACAGAAGAGGGGATAATGCCCCCATGGCCCTGGTGGAAATGGTGGACGCTCCCGTCAGGGAAGTCCCTTCTGAGGGAGAGTAGTCCAGGTTTTTGATGGACGTTTTGATTGTTGGGGGCGGCCTCGCTGGTTGTGAGGCCGCCTGGCAGGCTGCCAGGCAGGGGTGCAGGGTCACTTTGGTGGAGATGAGGCCCTCTGCTACTACTCCTGCTCACAAGACCCCCTACCTGGCAGAGTTGGTCTGTTCCAACTCCTTGAAGGCCCTTTCCCTTGACTCGGCTTCCGGACTTCTAAAGGGTGAGATGGGCCTTTTGGGCTCTCTCCTTCTGGAGGTGGCCTGGGAGTGCAGAGTCCCCGCTGGAGGGGCTTTGGCTGTGGATCGAGAGCTCTTCGCTAGGCGGGTGACTGAAAGGCTGGAGGCCCATTCCCTTATCCGGTTGGAGAGGGAGGAGGTGAGGGAAATTCCGTCCCATCGTCCTTTGGTGGTGGCTACTGGCCCCCTTACTGCTCCCGCTTTTTCCCAGTCCCTTTCCCGGCTTTTGGGGGAGGGCTATCTCTATTTCTACGATGCCATCTCCCCCATAGTGTTGGGAGACTCTATAGATTACGAAAAGGCCTTTTTTGCTTCCCGTTATGGGAAGGGAGGAGATGAGGACTATTTAAACTGCCCCCTGACGGAGGAGGAGTATGATAAGTTCTATGAGGCTCTCGTGGTAGCGGAGAAGGTGCCTCTGAGGGAGTTCGAAGATCCCCGATTCTTCTCGGGCTGCATGCCTGTGGAAGAGCTGGCTTATCAGGGGAGGGAGACCCTTTTGTACGGTCCCATGAAACCTGTGGGGCTCAGGGATCCAGGAACTGGCAAGAGACCCTTCGCTGTGGTCCAACTTCGCCGGGAAAATAGAGAGGGCACCCTATGGAACTTGGTAGGTTTCCAGACTCGCTTGAAGTGGCCAGAGCAGAGGAGGGTTTTTCGCCTCATTCCTGCCCTGGAGGAGGCAGAGTTTGCCCGTTTTGGTTCCATCCACAGGAACACATACATCAATAGTCCCCGCCTTCTAGAACCGTCTCTGGCTTTCAAAGGGGACATGGAGCTCTTCTTTGCAGGACAGATCACTGGGGTGGAGGGATACATGGAGTCTGCTGCTTCGGGGATTCTGGTGGGCATTAATGCTGCCCGTGTGGTCCGGGGAGAAGAACCCGTGGTGCCTCCTGCTACCACTATGTTGGGGGCTTTGGTGAGATACATCACTTCGGCTGATCCGGAGGATTTCCAGCCCATGAACGCCAATTTCGGGCTTTTGCCTTCATTGACCTCTCCCCCTAAGAGGAAGAAGGAGAGGAAGATGGCCTACAGTGAGAGGGCTGTAAAGGACCTGGTTTCGTGGATGGAGGAGGTGGGCCTTGTTCCGTGTCTTCGGAGTAGAGTTGTAGGAGAGTTGGAAAGCCTGGTGGGAGAGAGGTGATTTATGCAGTGGTGGTTTAAGAAGAGCCCCTTTAGTAGAGTGAAGAGATCCCAGCAGAGGGCTCCCCGGGGCCTCTGGATAAGGTGCGATAATTGTAAGGAGATGGTTTACAAGGAGGAGGTGGAGAGGAATCTTAAGGTCTGTCCCAAATGCAACTATCACTTCCGCATCTCTGCCAAGGAGAGGATAGATCTCTTAGTGGACAAAGGCACCTTTCGAGAGCACGATAATGGGCTTTCTCCACTGGATCCTTTGAGGTTTAAAGACACCAAAAAGTATCATGACCGTCTCAAAGAGGCCCAGAGAAAGACGGGTATGAAGGACGCAGTGGTTTGTGGCTGCGCTCAGATAGGGGGGTATCCCGTGGAACTGGTGATCTTTGAATTTGCCTTTCTGGGCGGGAGTATGGGCTCTGTGGTGGGTGAAAAGATCACCCGAGCGGCTGAGAGGGCCTTGGAGAACAAGAGACCCCTCATAATCATCTCTTGCTCTGGGGGGGCCAGGATGCAGGAGTCCATCCTTTCCCTCATGCAGATGGGGAAGACCTGCGCTGCCTTGACAAGGCTGAGCGAGGCCAAGTTGCCCTTCATCTCTATTCTCACCGATCCCACCACAGGGGGGGTGTCTGCCAGTTTTGCCCTTTTGGGAGACGTGGTCATCTCCGAACCTAGAGCCCTTATAGGGTTTGCCGGTCCTCGGGTCATTGAGCAGACCATCAGGCAGCAGTTACCCCCTGGTTTCCAAAGGGCAGAGTTCCTCATGGACCATGGCTTTGTGGACATGGTGGTCGACAGAAAAGATCTGAAACCTACTTTGGTTAAGATCCTTTCCCTTTTTGGGAGGAAAGGGGAGGCTGATGAGTTTTATTAGGAGAGATGGGCGTCTTCCTGACAAGATGAGAAAGGTGAGGTTGGTGCGGGGTTACATAAAGCACGCCGAGGGCTCGGCTCTCATTGAAATAGGGGACACCAGAGTGCTTTGCACCGCATCTGTGGAGGAGAAGGTGCCCCCTTTTTTGAAGGGCACAGGTCAGGGCTGGATCACCGCTGAATACTCCATGCTGCCTCGCTCTACCCATACCAGGACAGTGAGGGAGGTGACCAAGGGGCGCCCTTCCGGCAGGAGCCTAGAGATACAAAGGCTCATTGGTAGGAGCCTCAGGGCGGTGGTGGATTTGAGGACTTTGGGTGAGAGGACTATATGGATTGACTGTGATGTCATCCAGGCTGATGGTGGAACCAGGACGGCTTCCATCACCGGGGCTTTTGTGGCTCTTTACGACGCCCTGGAGTACCTCAAAAAGACAGGAGCGGTGAGGGAGAATCCTGTAAAGGACTACCTGTCTGCTGTGAGTGTAGGCATCTACAAGGGCGTGCCAATTCTGGATCTCACTTATCAGGAGGATTCAGAGGCAGAGGTGGACATGAACCTGGTGATGACGGGTAAAGGCGAGTTTGTGGAGATTCAGGGCACGGCGGAGCACGCCACCTTCAGTAGGGAGAAGCTGGAGAAGATGTTAGCTTTGGGGGAGAAGGGAGTTAAAGAGTTGGTGGAGTTTCAGAGGCGTATTGTGGGAGAGATATGAGTAAGCTGGTATTGGATCTGGATTTCCGAGATGAGGGGGCCTGGAGAGCTTTTTTTGGCCAAAGGGAGGAGAATCTTAGGCTTATAGAGGAGACCTTTGGCGTGAGGATCCAGGCCCGGGGTAGCAGGGTTCAGGTAGAGGGGGACTCCGACGCCCTCAACCGGGTGGAAACCCTGTTGCGTCAGCTTCTGAGTCTCATTAACGACGGTTACGATTTGAGAAAGAAAGATTTGGAGTTTACTATAAGGATGGTGATGAACCGACAGGGGGAGAGGGTGAAGGAGGTCTTTTCTCAGGGAATCTACATACCTTCTAAGAAGAAGCTCATTACGCCCAAGAGCTTGCAGCAGAAGGTCTATGTTGATGCCATCAAGAACTATGACATCGTTTTTGCCATAGGACCTGCCGGGACGGGAAAGACTTATCTGGCCATGGCCATGGCCGTCTCTTATCTTTTGAGAAGGGAGGTGGAGCGTATCATTCTCACCCGTCCCGCTGTGGAGGCTGGGGAGAAGCTGGGGTTTTTGCCGGGTGATATTCTTGAAAAGGTCAACCCTTACTTAAGACCTCTTTATGATGCCCTTTATGATATGGTGGATTGGAGTAAGGCCGAGAACTTCCTGGAGAAGGGGATCATAGAGGTGGCCCCATTGGCTTTCATGAGGGGTAGGACCTTGAACAACTCTTTTGTCATCTTGGACGAGGCCCAGAACACCACTTCAGAGCAGATGAAAATGTTCCTAACCCGTTTGGGTTTCAACTCCAAGGCGGTTATAACAGGGGATGTGACCCAGATAGATCTTCCCAGAGACAGGGTCTCCGGTTTGGTGGAGGCCGAGGAGATTCTCAAGGACGTGGAAGGTATCAGGTTCATTCATTTCACTGAGAAGGATGTGGTTAGACATCCCCTGGTGCAATCCGTCATAAAAGCCTATGAAGAATACGAAAGGTACTGTAAAGCAGAACGGGAAAGGAAAGCCCTGGAACCTGCTGGGTAGTAGGGGGACCTTTCCGTCGGGTCTGGATCTTTTCTTCTTTTTCCTTGTCTCCCTGGTGGTTGCCCTGCTGGTTTTGCCGTGGCCTCCTGGAGGAAGGTTCCATTACAGGGTAGGGGAGGTGGCTAAGGAGGATGTGAGGGCTCCCACTGACCTGTTGATAGAGGATAAAAGTGCCACGGAGGCCTTGATAAAGAAGGCCAGGGTCTCAGTGAAACCTGTTTTCGATTTGGATACCAAGTGGGTGTCTCAGGTTTCGGATAAGATCTCTACCCTCTTTTCGGAGTTGCGCCTCTCTTACGATGAAAGCGATGTAGACAGGGATCTCGAGCGTTTCAGGGATGTTCTGGGGGTCAACCTTTCCAAGAATGTGGTGATGACCTTTAGGCGTTATAGATATGCCCCATGGGTGGAGGATGCTATCACCACCCTCATCTTCCGGTTGGGGGAGTACTGGATCTTATCTCCCAAACCTCCTGTAGACTTCTATGTTTTGAGACGTGGGTTTGTGGTTCGGGATCTTTCTCTCTCCAAAGAGTTTGAGAGTCGCAGTGTAGAAAGGATTTACCTTCCTTCTGAAGTGGAAGGTCTCATAAAACGCCTGGTACTGGGAAAGCTTCCTTATCGAATGACCTCTCTCAGGAGGGCCGTGATAATCCTCCTTTCAAAGATTGCCAGGCCCAACTTCTTTCACAACCCAAAGCTCACTCTGGAGAGGATCAAGATGGCCCAGGAGCGGGTAAAGCCCGCCTTTATTAGTATGAGAAGGGGGGAAGTGATTGTGCGGAAGGGGGAGAGAATCACCCCCCGCATTGCTCTGGAACTAGAGGCAGCCCGGGCTAAACTGGAAAGGGATCCTTATCTGGTTTTTTTAGGGTATTTTTTGAGCGTCTTGGTAGCCTTATATGTGGCCACCCTGTGCTGGTTCAGGGTTTACAGGGGTAGGGCAGAGCCTTCCATCTCCTATCGCATCTTTCTCCTGGCTTTGGTCTCCTTCTTGGCCCTCACCAGGTTTGGTTCGGTGGTGGGAGAAAGGCTGCCACTCTTCCTCTCTTGGATGAAGGGTGTAGACAGCCTGCAACTCCTTCCGGTCGCCTTTCCTGGGGTATTTGTGGCCTTTCTTTTTCATTTCCTCCCAGCCTTGATCGTTACCATTGTGGCCGTTGCTTGTGTGGCTCTTATGCCGGGGGTAACTCCTTTCCTTCTGTTATCCCTGCTCTTGGCTTCAGTGGCGGGGGCCTATACCATTAGGAAGGGCAAGGGAGAAAAGGCTGTTATCTTGGGTATAACGGCGGCGGCTGTGGTTTGCTTTTCCCTGGAAGTTGCCCGGTTGCTCTTCAGAGGGGCCATAGTGGACACGGCCTTTTGGGTGGATTTGGCCCTGGTTCCTCTTTCTGCCCTCTTTTCTCTCTTGTTGGTTTTGGCGGCGGTTCCTTTAACGGAGTTGGCTTTCGGCGTAGTCACCGATATCAAGCTCCTTTCTCTCATTAACCTTGAACATCCCCTTATGAAAGAGCTCTTGGAGAGGGCTCCTGGTACTTACAATCATTCAGTGAACGTGGCTACTCTTTCAGAGGCAGCAGCTCAGGCGGTAGACGCCAACCCTCTTCTGGCTAAAGCAGGAGCCTACTACCATGATATAGGGAAGCTGAGGAGTCCTGAGTATTTCATAGAAAACACGGAGGGCACGAGCCGCCACGATAGGCTCTCCCCTTCCATGAGTCGTCTCGTTCTTACCTCTCATGTCAAGGATGGAGTGGAGCTGGCCGAAGAGTACAGGTTGCCCAGGGCCATCAGGGATATTATACAGCAGCATCATGGTACCAGCCTCATCTATTACTTCTATCACAAGGCCAAAGAGTCTTGTAAGGACACCGAGGTGAAGGAAGAGGACTACAGGTATCCCGGTCCCAAGCCCAGGACGAAGGAGGCGGCCATAGTGATGATGGCTGATTCGGTGGAGGCTGCCACAAAGACTCTGGATGATCCTTCCCCTTCTAGGATTAAAAATTTGGTGAGAGAGATCATAACCGGTATCTTCCTGGATGGCCAGTTGGAGGAGTGTGAACTCACCCTTAGGGATATCTACAGGATCATGGAGGTCTTCAGTAAGATCTTGATAGGCATATACCACAAACGTGTGGAGTACCCTGGCAGGGAGAAGAAGGATGGGGGTCGTCTTTCTGGATCAGCAAAACATTAGGGTTCCCAAGAGGGCTCTGGCTAAGGTGGCCAGGGAGACCTTGAGTTACATGGGCAGGGATCCCAGGAAACACTCTCTCACTGTGGCTTTGGTGGATAATGGGGCCATAAGGGCTTATAACCTGCGCTTCAGAGGGGAAGATGCCTTCACGGATGTGCTGGCTTTCCCTGGCGATGGGAAGTATCTGGGTGATGTGATCATCTCTGTGGAGAGAGCCAAGGAGCAGGCTCCCAATTTTGGCTTCACCTTTGAGAAGGAGCTGGCTCTATTGGTGGTCCATGGTGTTCTCCACCTCCTGGGCTACAGGGATTACACCACTGAAGAGGCCCGTGAGATGGAAAGACTTCAGAGGGACATCCTTCAAGAGGTGGAAGAGAAAGGCCTCATCTAATTTTTCCTTCTCGACTCCCGACTTTGACTCGACTTTGACACCAAAGCGCCGATTTTGGTGCTTCGATCCTTGTAACGGAGGTTCCAGCATAACAGGCACAAAATCTGGTGTGTAACCAGTTGATAAAACAGCTTATCTCCTCTTGGAGACCAACCCCTTC
>Ga0190316_1000535_pt1 | contig 11511 bp, 9 predicted proteins | sample 48701112_MG_FD_161663 | JGI IMG/M metagenome (GOLD analysis project Ga0190316, IMG submission 161663) | Hydrothermal vent sediment bacterial communities from Southern Trench, Guaymas Basin, Mexico - 4870-11-1-2_MG | ecosystem: Environmental > Aquatic > Marine > Hydrothermal vents > Sediment ... | reverse complement strand
GATTGCTTCTACAGGTCATTAATCAGTGGCTCAGGTTCTTGCGCGGCGTGGATCTCTGCTACCAGATGCTCCAGGCCGCGCCGAATCCGTAATTGGGTCTCCGAGTGTTTGGCGGCTGTCGGGAAGAACGCCTCGCGCAGCTCCCGCGTTGCCTGGGACAGACCGGTCCCTATCACCGGTTCCTGTGCCAGCGTTTGGGCGGTGCGCCAGATCACTTGCATGAATTCACGTTGAGCCTCGAGATCGCCGCGCGGAGCAACGGGGCATCCCCGCCCCGGCACGATCCACCGGATGGCGGCGCGTTTTTCGAGCGCCGTGAGTGATTCTAACCACGCCTGACGATCAGGCGCGCAATCCAACACCGGCGGCTGGTGAATTGCCACGCTATCTCCGGCGAAGAGCACCTGCTGGTCGGGAACCGTGAGCCAGAGACTGCCGGGGGCCGCACCGGCGACCGTCTCAATCTTTAGCGCGGGCGTGCGGTAGTAGAGCCGGAGTTCCTGGTCGCAGGCCAGCGTCACCCGGCGCGGGGAAAGAAATTCCGGCGAGATGTTCTCTGCGGGGAAACGTTCTTGGGTGATTTGCAGCAGCTCCGGCCAGGTTTTCTCGTCTAGGGACGCGATGTAGCGCGCTGTGGTCTCCGAGGCGATGATGGGCACATCCCACAGAGCCGCGCCGATCAAACGCTCAGGTTGCGCATCGGTGAGCACCACGTAGCGAATGAGGCCGGCAACTTCTTGGACTTCCCGTAGCCATTGGCGGGCGTGGGTCGGGCGAGGTGGAACATCCACGACCAGTCCCCCATCTGGGCTGGTGAGCAGTCCGAGGTTGTAGGGCGGATAACGGGTCTCGACGAAGACACCGGGTGCGATCTCTTGCATTGCTTACCTCCGTGTGGAAGTGGTGACAGGCAGCGCGCGTTGTATGGCTGCGAGTATGGCAGGCGGGCACGGTCAGGAGACCGGCCCAAGCTCCCCCGAATTATTGAGGAGATGTGTGACAGGCAGCGCGCGTTGTATGGCTGCGAGTATGGTTTCTTGTGCGGCGGGGGGCGCACCCCCTCGGGCCAGGGCGGGGGAGCCACCACCGCGCCCGTTCAGGGGAGCCAGGGCGGCGCGCAGAATGGCGACCGCGTCCAAGTCAGGCAGATCGTCGCTGCGGCCGCAGATGAGGCGCACACCGTGTTCCTCTGTGGTTGCCAGTATGAAAAAGGTCTTGGGGTATGCCTGGAGCTGCGCGGCGAGGGCCTGGAGTTCCGCGAAGGGGCGTGCGGGCCAGTAGGCCGGGATGTACCGCACGCCGTTCACCGGCGAGATCGTGTTCCATAAACCTTTAGCTTCCGCTTCACGGAGCAGCGACTGGGTCTCATGCCAGGCGTGGCGCGTCGTTTTGACCTCTTCTTGAAGGCGAGCGAGGGCGTCGGGAAGTTCCTCTTGCCCCACGGTGAGTTGCCGGCTCAGCTGTTGGAGTGTGCGCAGGGCGCGGCGATAATCGCGCAGCGCGCGTCCCCCGCACAGGAAAGTTACGCGGACGTTACCTTTGTAGCGTTCAATTCGGGTGAGCTTCACGAGGCCGACTTCACCGGTGCGCGTGGCGTGGGTTCCGCCGCAGGGGGTGTTGTCGTATCCCCCTGCCACACTCACGACCCGTATCGGCCCGCTTACTTTGGGCTGGCGGCGCAGGGTGATTTGCGCCAGCTCTTCAGCGGTGACAAAGCGCGCATTTATCGCTCGATCTTCCCAAATGACCCGGTTGACCTCATCTTCAACCTGGGAGGCGGTTTCCCAGCTCAGATGGGGGAGGGCGATGTCCAACGTGCTCGTCGTCCGTCCCATGTGGAAGCCGAACGTTGCCCCTTGGCAGAGATGCATGAAGGCGGCGGAGAGCAGGTGTTGGCCGGTGTGCTGCTGCGTATGATCGAAACGACGTTCCCAGGCGATTTGCCCGCTGACCGACGCGCTGTCGGGAGTCTGGGCGAGCAGGTGCCAGATCTCTCCGGCCTCGTCGGCCCACACGTCCAGCACGGGAATCTCATTGAGCGTGCCTGTGTCGTGGGGTTGTCCGCCGGAGGTGGGGTAAAAAGCGGTGCGATCCAAACATACGGCGGGGCCGCGTTCCGTCTCTTGCCGCGCGGTGATGTGTGCTGTAAATTCGCGTAGTCTAGTATCGTGATAGTAAAGTTTTTCGGTCACACTGTACCTCTTGTGGAATGCAATGCGTCATAGGGAAGTTCCCGAGGGATGGTGAAAGTGAACGTCGCCCCTGCACCGGGTTGATTTTCCATCCAGATGTGCCCTCCATGAGCTTCCACGGCGAGTTTGCAGAAGGCCAATCCCAGGCCGGCTCCTTGAATCTTCTTACTGTCCCGCCCACGGACGTAAATCTCAAAGATACGTTCTTGATCCTCCGGTGCGATGCCGGAGCCGGTGTCGCTGACAGAGAAGTAGAAAGCATCGTTGCTGCAGGTTACGTTAAGGGTGATGCGGCCCTCGATTGGGGTGAATTTGATGGCGTTGTCGAGCAGATTCGTCAGGACTCGCCGTAGCAAATTCACATCCCCTTTCAGGAGTGGAGAGCACTCCGCGATATGCCGGTGGAAGGTTTGGCGGCGGTGGTGCAGGGAGGGTTCGATGATTTCCGTTACTTCTTTCACCAGCGTGGAAATGTCAACGGACGTCACCGAAAGGGTGGTATCGCCGGAGCGCATACGTGCCGTATCTAAGATGCCGTCGATGAGCCGGTCCATGCGGTGCGCGCTGCGCAGGGCGATGTGCAGTAATTGGTCCAGGGGCATGGTCGTGTCTTTCTCGTGCCAGGCGTTATCAATGAGCTCGATGCTGTTCACGATGTTGCCCAGCGGGTTACGTAGGTCGTGTACGATCATGTGCGAGAGTTGTTCCCGCATTTCCTCCAGCGACACCCGGTCGGTGATGTCATGGGTCAGCCATTGATAGGCAATGTCAGGGGCGTAATGAGGGAGCTGCGCCAGGTAATTTTCTAAGGTGTGTTTTTCACCATCCGGGCCGGTGATGGTGCTCTCCCAAGAAACGACTTGCTGGGTTTCGAGTTGCGTCTTGAACTGCGCAAAGGTCTGTGGGGAAAGATCCAACGTGTCCAGGCAGTTGCCCGGTTTTGCCTCTGGCGAGAGCGCGAACAAGTGTTGCGCCGCCTGGTTTGAGTCCAAAAGGCGGCCCTTGTCATTTATGATGATGACGGGATCTAGGTTGAGCTCGAAGAGCCGCTGGTAGCGCTCCTCGGCGTTGCTCACCTGTTCGAACAACGCCGCGTTGCGGATGGCGGGCGCGGCCAGCGCCGCCAGGGCCGACATGACTTCCCGCGTTTCCTGTAATTCCATGTCTTCGGCGGGATTGAGCATCTCCAGCACGGCTACGCTGCGTTCGCCTTGCAGTACCGGCTCCGCGTAGATGGCCTGGGTGATGAACCCGGTCTGCTGGTCCACATTCTGGCAGAAACGAACATCTCGACTCACATTGGGGACCCAGAGCGGATGGCGGTGTTCGGCCACCCAGCCGATGATACCGGTGCCTGGGGGAAGATGCATCCCCAACACCTGATCTGCTGCTTTCCCGGAGGCAGCTTTGAAGATGAGACCGCCATCAGTCTGGACCAGGGCCACAGAGACGGCATCCGGTTGAAAATATTGGTGCGTGAGGTCCAGCAGCTGCTGCAAAATTTCGTCCGTGTCGAGCGTTGTGGACAGCGTGCGAGCCGCTTCGTAAAGGAAGGAGAGGCGTTCTAACGTGCGGGCAAGGCGGGGTGTGTTACCGGCCGCGGGAGCCGTGGCGGACAGGGGTTTAGCGGGCATGGTTTGTTTATTCATTCTGTTTCTGACCTCGTTGGTTTAATGAGTTTGCTGAAAAAACTAAGAATTTCACCACAGAGAGCACAGAGATTTTAAACTTGACCTTGAGAAAATTGATTTTTTGACGTGTGAAGTGGAATTTTCTGGGTCTCTGGGACTTTGCATGGTGGGTGTACCAAGAGGTGAATTTTTTACCACGGATTACACAGATTACACTGATTTTTTTATTTTTTCGCGTGAATTCGCGCTATTCGCGGTTGATTTTGGCTCGACCATGCGAAATCCCAAAGAGCCATTTTCTTAAACCAAATATCAAATTTTCTCTATCTTCTCCGTTTATGGGCACTACCTGCCCATACTACGCTCTGTGGTGAGATGCCTTTTTTTCAGGGGAGTCTTATTTTAACCTTTGTTGGGAAACTCTTAATCAAATTTGACGATTTCCTTGCCTTGCAGTCGCTCTAAAATCCTTTGGGTGATGAGGGTGAGGTGCTCGCCATTGGCGACAAAGTCCAGACGATCCGCCGGCACGGTGAGTACCGGGCAGAGTGCGAAATGTTGAACCCAGTCTTCGTAAAGCTGGTTGAGTTGCGAGAGATAATCCGGCGAGATTTGGCGCTCGTATGAGCGCCCCCGCTGCAGAATGCGTGCGGAAAGGGTGGCGACTGAAGCTTGCAGGTAGATGACCAGGTCGGGCGGCGGGAGGATGGAGGTCACGGCCACGTAGAGATCGTGGTAGGTCCGGTAATCCCGTTCCTGCATCGTGCCGCCTTCGTAGAGGTTGCGAGCGAAGATCTCGGCGTCCTCGTAGACCGTCCGGTCTTGGATCACCGAATGGGGACGTTCCAGCAGCTGGCGATGGTGGAGTAAGCGGCGCGCCAGGAAGAAAACCTGGGAGTGGAAGCTCCACCGGCTCATATCCTCGTAGAAATCGCTCAGGTAGGGATTGTCGCTCACTCCCTCGAGGAAGGGTTCCCATCCCAGTCGCTGGCTCAGGAGCGAGGTCAGGGTGGATTTGCCTGCGCCGATGTTCCCCGCAATGGCGATGTAATGTTTTTTCACAATGTCTATTCCTCATTCAAAGAAATGCCGGTGCGTTGCGCCAGCGCTTCCAGGGCGTGAGCGGCCTGCAGCAAGGATTGCTGCAGTTCCTCCGCCGCGCCTTGCGGGCCAATAGGTGGATGTTGTGACAGCGCTCCGCCCACTTCGCCCACAGCCCGAGTCAGGGCGAGGAAATCTCCCAACGCCAGCCAGTTAGCCTCCGACCGGGGTTCTGAGGGTGGGAGAGCCGGAAGTTGCCAGTTGATGTGTGGCGTCGTTTCTGCCTCCAATTGCGGCAGGGGCGGCTGCCGGGTGCCGGCCAAAGCAGCGTGGATGCGCTGCTCGACCTGTTCCAGGTCTGCCGGGTTCCGCACGAAGTTCAGCGTATCCGTATCAATGACGAGGAGCGGTGTGGCGGTGTACGTGGCGAAGAGCTCCTCGTAACGCTGGCGTAGCGCGTCAATGTACCCCCGTTCCATCCGCCGTTCGTAAGGCCGGTCACGCATAGCGATCCGCTCCATCAGCGTATCAAGTTCGGCGCGCAAGTAGATCACCAGATCGGGCGTGGGGATGTTTTCTGCCAGCGCTTCGTACAGCCGCTCGTACATGGCGAGCTCATCCCCTTTGATATTGAGCCGCGCGAAGAGCCGGTCCTTGTCAAACAGATAATCCGCCAGGTGTGTGACGCTGTGCCGCGAGGGGATGATGGCCTGCTGCTGGCGGTAGCGGCTGAGCAGGAAGAAGAGCTGGGTTTGGAAGGCGTACCGCGCGCGGTCGCCGTAAAAATCGGAAAGGAAAGGATTTTCGTCGAAAGCTTCTAAAAGCAGCTCGGCCTGGAAGCGCGGTTGCAGCATCCGCACTAAGGTTGTTTTTCCTACACCGATGACGCCCTCGATGGCTAGGTAAGGGTGGCGTGTGTTCGTGTTCACAGGATTGATTCTCCGGGCAAATAGCGAATAGTGAATGGTAAATGGACGGCTTGGGATAGTGTACACCGGAACACGGGTGATGGCAAGTGCATGATGCGCACGAAGGCAACTGGTCGCTGGAAACTGGTGGTTTCTACAGTAGACAGGCCCGGCGGTTGCTGATAGGCTAAGGGGTATCATCTCAATAATCCGGGGTAATTTTTACCACAGAGACACGGAGAGCACAGAGTTTTTTATTTTTTCTCTGTGTTCTCTGTGTCTCTGTGGTGAGAAAAACAGATTACGAAATGTTTCCCCCTAAATATTGAGAAGATACGCTAAGGGGATATTTTACACTTTTGCGACTTTAGATCCATACGCTGGTTCGATGACAACCAGGGTACGTTTTGGTGTAATATGACGGGATACGGAACTCTGGCGTGTGTTTTCGCATCTGTGTTGTATAATGGTTTGAGGCCGGGACGCGGAGCAATGTAGAGGCGCACCCTCGTGGTCGCCCTCGAACGGGCAGGGACAAGCCCTGCCCCTACTTTCAAAAGGAGGCAATGTGAACAAAGGGGATATCGAACCGCGAGAACGAAAAGGGCCTCTCAAGCTTCTCTGGGGAATGATCGTTCGACCCCGCGCCACGCTGGAATATTTGAGCACCATGCAAAAGAAACGCTGGTGGGTTCCGGCGCTCTTGATGCTCGTGATACTCATCACGGTTACGGCGGCTAATAGCATGGCCGCTACCCGGACAGCGCAGCAATTTATGATGGAGTCACCTGTGGGAATGCCTGCGGGGAAGGAGGGCATTGCCCCTCCATCTCCGGGAATGTCTCCGGAGGAAGAAGGCAATATAATACCCTCTCCTGCCGGTGTCGCACCTATCATGCTGGTCCTCCAATCTGCGGGGAGCATGATTGGCGTTATCCTAAGTTGGCTGTTGTGGGCCGGGGCGCTTTATCTGGTGATTGTTTTCTTGGGGCAAAATCACGTCAGTTTTGGCGCTATGTTCAGGATGGTGGTGTGGGTCTGGGTGCCTAGCATGATTCGTGGATTGGTACAAAGTGTGTATCTGTTCGCCGGCGGCAGCCCCATTTACAATCAGGGCCTTTCAGGATTGCTGATGGACAAAAGCCCTAAGGCGATAATGACTTCTACTTACATCCCGCCCAGCATGGGGAAGATGGTGTTCTCCGCGCTTCTTGCCAAGGTGGACATCTACCTTTTCTGGCAATTGGGATTGTTAGTTCTCGGCCTGATGATCTTCGCTCGTCTTCCCAAGAAAAAGGCCCTGTTCGCCACCTGCGGTGTCTGGCTGCTCTTGACGCTCTTGAGCCTGATTCCGGCGCTGGTGGGTGGGATGTTCGGTCAGGCGGGGGCAATGTTTTGAGCGAAGCAGAAACGGCTGATACACGCGCTGTGATAATCCGCCTGGAAAATCTCTGTCGCTACTTTACCATGGGCGAGGAGATTGTTCATGCGTTGGACGACATCACTCTTTCCATTCAAGAAGGGGAATCGCTGGCGGTGATGGGGCCATCCGGCTCCGGAAAATCCACGCTGCTTTACCTCTTGGGAGGACTTGACCGGCCCACCGGCGGGGAAATTTGGGTGGATGGACGTGAGATCAACGCGCTGGATGAGAATGCGCTGGCAGTGTATCGCCGGCAAAAAGTGGGTTTCGTTTTCCAGTCCTTCTTCTTGCTCCCCACGATGACAGCGCTGCAGAACGTGGAATTTCCCATGATTTTCGCGCAGGTACCGCCGCCGGAACGGCGCGCGCGGGCCGAGGGGCTGCTGGAGCGGGTCAGTCTGGCTGACCGCATGGATCACAAGCCTCCTGAACTATCCGGGGGACAACAACAGCGGGTCGCTATCGCGCGTGCGCTGGCCAACAATCCACAAATTATCCTCGCCGATGAGCCTACGGGGAACTTAGATTCTCATGCAGGGGCGGAGATCATGGACCTCCTGGCGCGGCTCAATCAAGAGGAACAGCGCACGATTGTGATAGTTTCCCACGACCCCTTGGTGACGAAGCATGCGACACGCACCATCCATTTGCTGGATGGATGCCTGAGGGAATGAACACTATTTCAGACCTCCGAGGTCTACAAATCCGCCGCTCGGTGATGAAGTTCCGGTGTATCTTCTCAATAAACAGGGGTAAAACATCTGTTGCCACTTTTCTTATTACAGAGTCGCAGAGAAGCAGAGCCACAGAGAAAACCTTAAAAACTTTGCGTCCTTGCGCCTTGGCGTCTCCGCGTTAAGAATGAAACTCGCTGCAAGAGAGCCGCTGATTTGTATACACAATCTGTACTTTGCCTGCAGCCAGCCCAAGATGCCCCTCAAATATTGAGAAGATACGTTCCGGTCTTGGTAAGTACTGTGACAGGCCAAGCCTGGTATCTTCTCAATAATCCGGGGCGTCCCGAACCGAACTTACTCTTTTCTAGCTGTGGCCGGTCCCTTCGCGGACTCAGGGCAGGCTTCCTGACCGAGCCACAGGCGGGCACGGTCGGGAGACCCGCAGGGCAGGTGGCCCTGCTGGGCCACGCCGGCCCGAGCTGCCCCTAAATATTGAGAAGATACGAAAAAGGCTCGTAGTAGGCGATTTATCGCCGTGATTCACGGCACTGAAGTGTCTACTACAAACAGTTCCCTTATTTATTGAGAAGATACGACCTCGGAGGTCTATCACACCTGAGTAATAATGAGGAGTTGTGGTATGAACCGAAAATTGCAGTGGTTTTTCCTGATGTTGGTAGTGCCGGCTCTCTTGCTTTTCGCGGCACTCGCGATTGCTCAAACGCTTCCCACGTTTACCGTGGAGCCGAATACTTTGTCCACACAAACGGGCGGTCTCGTGACGATCTACGCCACCGGTGGTGTCACCTTCACCGAAGGGAGCACGGTGCGGCTGTTGGGCCGCGGTATCCTGCCGACTGTTTACGTCAACCCCACCGCGCTCCAAGCGACGGTCCCCGCCGGGCTGGCAGCCGGAACCTACGAGCTGCGGGTGTTAGATTCCCAGGGGCTAGAGCTCGGCACCGGTTCTTTGACACTGACTGCACCCCCTGCCACGCCACACCCCACTTCTATTCCTACACAACCTCCACCGCCGCCGTCCGGACGCCCCATCTTGACCATCCGCAATTACTCGGTCACGCCGGACAAAGTCCGTGTCGGAGGGGAATTTGTCGTCGCCATTGAGATATACAACAACGGCAGCCGTGCCGGCGAAAATACGCTGGCGATCTTCCCCGGCGGAACTTTCCTGCCGGTGGGTGAGCAAGGACACACGCTCTGGGCACTGCAAATCAACCACACTGTCGTGGTCACACAACAGATGCGGGTACCTTCCAGTCTCTCTTCGGGTGTGTACCAGCTCCAGGTGAATCTGAGCGCCAATGACTTCGAAGGGAATCATTACGATTATCCGCAAGCGATCCCGGTGGAAGTTACCGGAGGCAGCAGCGGGACTTACACCGGCAAACCTAAAGTGATCATCGAAGGCGCTGAAACCGACCCGGCTACCCTGATTCCCGGCGAGCCGTTCTCCTTGACGCTGCGCCTGGCGAACCGAGGGAACCGCACCGCCATCAACGTCTTCGCCGCTTGTGCTTCCCCTGAGATGGCTATTCCTGCTTCCGGCGGCGACACGGTTTCCACTGCCAAGATCGCCATTGATGATGTAGTCACGCTGACGCTGCCGTTGATCGTAGGGAATGTCGAGCAGGGTGGGCGGCAACGCATGATCGTCGCTTTGGAATACGGCGACTACGGGGGGGGCACTTATAGCGATCAGCAAAACATCGGAGTGGATGTCAACACGACGCTAAACAACCAACCTCAATTGCTCATCGAGGAATATGACATCACGCCGGACTTTTTGGCGCCGGGCGATCCCTTCACGTTGACGTTGCATGTCACTAACGTGGGAGGCGGCGCTGCCCAGCGACTCATGCTCTCCTTCGGTGGTGAGGGCGGGGCCAGTCTGGCTCCTTTCATTGCTGCGAACACCGGTAACGTCAGGTTTGTTCCCCAAGTGCCACCAGGCCAAATGGTGGATGTCGTGCAGCAGCTGATCGTGGATGGCACAGCAGATCCCAAGTCCTATAGCTTGCCCATCAGCCTGAATTACGACGATCTCCGGGGGACGCGCCACAGCGATACGCAACGGTTGAGCCTGATTGTGCGCCGGATCCCCGAGTTGCAGGCGAGTTTCTATCGCCAGCCGGATGTGCTCATGGTGGGGGTGCCGGTTCCGCTTTCCATGGAGGTAGCCAATGTGGGGCGGAGTTTGGTTGATGTCGTCGATCTGCAAGTTACCAGCCAGCAGCTGGAGCTGCAAGAACAAGAATCGCCGCTGGTTGGCCCCACCGAGTCTGGTGCTTCGATCTACTTAGACCTGCTCGCCACTCCCCAGGAGAGCGGCACGGCCGAGGTGCTGGCTAGCATCACTTATCGAGACAGCTTCAACCGGTACCAGACTATCACCAAGACGTTGGAAATTGAGGTTATGGAAAATCCGGAAGGAACGCAGGCGGGCACATTGCAGCCCGGAATGTCCGGGGCGGAGGAAGTGGAAGAGCAGCCGGAGACTTTCTGGGGGAAAGTCGGGCGATTTTTCAAGGGGTTGTTGGGATTGGGGAGTTAGGGAGCACGATGAAATTACGCGATTTGCTAAAGCTCATGCTGAGCAATCTCAACCGCATGAGGGGCCGGGTGATCATGACTGCTATAGGCGTGGTCATCGGCACGTCCGCCATCCTGGTGTTGGTCTCATTGGGAGTCGGACTGCAGAAGCAGGCCACCGAAAGTATCTATGGTGGTGGTGGGCTTACCGAAATCCGCGTCCAAGGGGAGATGGGGGCGCCGGTAGAAATGGTTTCGTCTCCCGGTCAGGGGCAGTCGTCTCGCAACTCAGCCGACCGCCTGAGAATGGATGACCAGATGCTGGAGGAATTTAGAGAAATACCTGGCGTGGTGAGCGTCATACCTCTGGAACATTTTACAATGGGAGGAGAGCTAGAATATGGCAAGCTGCGCGGATATGCTAATATCATTGGCGTCCCCCACGGAGCCTTGCAAGATTTGGAACTAGAGCCTGAGAGCGGCACTTTAGACCTGGAACGCGGTAAAATCGTGATCGGTTCTCGGGTTGCAGAGCAGTTTCACGACCCCGAAGAAATGGACAAAATGGGTCCTGTCCCCTATGCTGAGAGGGAACCGCTTGATTTGCAGGGGGCAGTGCTCAAGATCCACCTCATGCGCTTCAATGAAGAGGATGGCAACATGACAGAGAAGGTCGTCCGCTTACAGGTGGCAGGAGTGTTGGCCGGGGCTAGCGGACAGTACGATTACACTATCTTCCTGCCACTGCGTGATGTCATCCAGTACAACAACTGGGGACAGGGGCAACGTCGAGATCCCGGCCGGGAAGGATACCAGGAAGTGGTGGTCAAGGCTGCCGATGCCAGACAGGCCATCGCAGTAGAGCAGGCGATCCGCGACAAGGGATTCAATACTTTTTCAGCGCATAGCATGATGCAGGAAGTCAGCACCTTTTTTATGATTCTCCAGGCTATTTTGGGAGGGATTGGCGCCATCGCGCTATTGGTTGCGGCTTTTGGCATTGCCAACACCATGTTGATGTCAGTCTACGAGCGCACCCGCGAGATCGGGCTGATGAAAGCCATCGGCGCTTCTAACAAGGACGTGATG
>Ga0190316_1000533_pt1 | contig 11513 bp, 10 predicted proteins | sample 48701112_MG_FD_161663 | JGI IMG/M metagenome (GOLD analysis project Ga0190316, IMG submission 161663) | Hydrothermal vent sediment bacterial communities from Southern Trench, Guaymas Basin, Mexico - 4870-11-1-2_MG | ecosystem: Environmental > Aquatic > Marine > Hydrothermal vents > Sediment ... | reverse complement strand
CCAATTGCATTTGTGCTCCTGGGTCCGTTCATCGGTGGCATTTATATCGCGCTCAATCTCCTATCTGCCTTCATTCAGAGCTTCACTGCTCTACTATATTCTAAATTTCGCTACAAGCAACATTCGGAACATTCGGTAGCAGGTGGTATAAATATTCCGAATGGCAATGGAGACACATCGATGCGTGAGATAATGATAAACGCATTGAGAAAGACATTCACTGCGTTGAAGAAGATAATACCAATTATGGTGGCGTCATTCCTTGCTATTGACGTGCTCCTTAAGTTCGGGGTTATGGATTATATCAGCCTATTCTTCGACCCGGTCTTGAGGGTTCTGGGCTTGCCAGGTGAGTGTATAACTGTGCTATTAGCCGATTTAGCCCATTTCTCCGCTGGTTACGCCACTGTTGCCGCGTTGTTGAGTAATGGAGTGATAACAGCGAAACAGGCTATCATTACCCTAATCGCTGGAAGTATCTTAATAATACTCATGATATATCTCAAATATAGCATATCCATGTATGTATCACTGTTTGGAAGACTCGGTGTGAAGATAAGCATCGTCAATCTCGCATGCAGTATCATCTCAAAACTGATCATGATTATGCTCGTGATGGCACTGATGTGAGTTTATTACCATGAGAGCGTAAACGAATCGCATACCCGCTTGTTGTCCGGATGCGTTAGCACCGAAGCGAGCGATAGTGAACGAGGAGTTGTCCGAAGCACCATTTACTCACCTCTTTTAAGCCTTCCGATTCCTTTTCTTATGTCTTTAACAACCCTGGTATTGCCAAATTACTTTCAAGAACCACTCCACCATCAACATCAGATAACTTTTTATAATGCTATAACTTGAATTTAATATTTATTCTGAGTGGGAGAACAGAAGAGAAATGAGGATAGGGACGATAATAGTACTGGTGGTGATCGCATTGTTCCTGCTATTACCAATCTTATCAGGGAGAGCGCCCATACCAGGAGATATAGGAGCAAGGGAGATAGGTCTTTTCCTCGGTGGTTTATTCGGTTACTGGCTGGATGTGTTCAGGGCAGTGTTCTCGGCACTTGGATAACTCGGGTATGGCTGGCTATAGCATGGCTATTATCAAGCGGATTTTAAGGTGATAAGAATGAAAGTAAGGGAGATAAATAGGGTTTTATATATAGACCTGAATAGGAAAGACATAAGCATAGAGGATAGAAGCGATTTGTTCGATGCTTATATCGGTGGCTCGGGTGTTGCAATAAAGCTTCTGGAGGAGGAGTGTCCCAGGGGCGTGGATCCTTTAAGTCCATCCAATCCGATAATATTTGCGGTTGGCAGCATATCTGCTTTGTATCCCGCTGCTTCTAAGACCGTAGCGATGTTCAAGTCACCGCTGACATTGAATTTAGGGGAGAGCCACTGCGGTGGTCGTAGTGCCGCGGCTATCAAACTCGCAGGTTTCGGCGCAATCGTTATTAGAGGAGCAAGTGATATCCCTCTATATGTGGCGATACATGGCGATAGAGTGCGATTTAAGGATGCTTCTTCTATTTGGGGTGTGGAATCGGTGACGGTGGGCAGGATATTAAGGGAGGTGGAGCCCGGTGCGGGTGTGAGGACCATAATACGAATTGGACAGGGAGGTGAGCGTCTTGTGAGGTATGCCTGTGCGGTCTGTGAGACCTATCGTCATTTCGGACGACTCGGGCTGGGTGCAGTAATGGGCTCGAAACGATTGAAGGCAATTGTTGTATCGGCGGACAAGAGTGTTGAGATACCGGACAGAAGAGCCTATAAGGAGATATACGATGAGATACAGGATAAGGTGGTAAAGACCGATGCAATGGAGAAATACCATGATCTGGGCACTCCGGGTAAGATTTACAGCCTGGCTAAAATTGGTGGTATGCCATACAAGAATCTGGCATCGGGGCGTCCACCGGAGAGTTTAGCGCGGGAATTATCCGGTGAGAACTTCGCACAGAAGTTACTCTCGCGACGCGTATCCTGTGCTCACTGTCCGGTCGGCTGTATACACCTGGCATCACTGCGTGAACTCTATGAACCCGGTTATTATTTCAAGACCACGACCATACCATACGATAATGAGACAATATATTCGCTCGGATTCATGCTTGGTATCGAACATGGGGAGGATTACCTGCGGTTGAATAATCTTGTTGACAGCTTTGGTCTGGATGCGATAAGTACAGGTGTGAGCCTGGCATGGGCAACGGAGGCGTATGCACGTGGGCTAATAACAAAGGAGGATACAGAGGGTATTGAGCTACGCTGGGGTGATGCTAAGACCTATTGTGAAGCGATAGAGAAGATTGTGAAGATGCCAAATGAGTTCTATCGCGCAATAGCAAGGGGTGTTGAGCATGCATCGAGCGTGTATGGTGGTCAGGATTACGCACTTGCATTTGGCGGTAACGAGATGCCGGAATATCACACTGGAATTGCATGTTATGTGAACAATCTTGTGGGTGCGAGGCATAGCCATCTTGATTCCGCGGGCTATGACCTTGACCAGAGGCTGATAGGAAAAGAAGCCAGCGTAGAGGAGATAGTAAGAGAGTTATTAAAAGAGGAGGAATGGCGACAGGTACTATCAAGCCTCGTTGTTTGCTTCTTTGCCAGGAAAGTATACACACCTGATGTAACACTGAAGGCGCTGAAAGCATTAGGGATAGGACTGAAGGAGGAATGGACTGAGGACGACTTGAGAGCGCTCGGAAAAGAGATACATCGAGCCAAAATGAATTTCAAATTCAGAGAGGGCTTTGATATTAAGAACTTACGCATACCACACCGCATTTTGGAAGTGCCAACCCCAAACGGGATGTTGAAAGAAGAAGAGCTAAGGGATGCGCTTGCTATCTACGAGAAGATGGTGCGTGCCTGAGTGCAAAGATATAAATCCCACCTGCTTCGTCCTCATCCTTATATACCTCCTTCAGGTCTTTACAACGCTCAAACTTTCTCACCTCTACGTCTGTGTGCCTCATCTCCTCTCTGCCAACGTAGAGGTAGCTCGCATTGTACTTCTTCATTACCGCCAGTGTATCTGTGATATTGTCCCTGTACGCACGTTCTACATCATGAGCACGTTCCCAGATATCAAAGCCATGCCCATAAGCCCAATTCACATAACCAAGTACTCTCAATCTCCCTCCTATCATACTCACCGGTGCATGAATAGATTGCCAGGTTAAAAATACGGACTTTTGTGGTGTGTTTCTTCTTACCCACATCCCGGCTTCATACTCATGCACATCTGCCGCTGGATAATTCGTAGACAGGTTCCAGGTTATTATTAGAGCGGAGCTGAAGAGTGAGAATATGAGTACAACTGAAATTAGAATTGGAATTACAAATCTTTTCAATCTCAATTTCAATCTCAATTTCAAATCGGCGAGGAGACTTCCTGCTGTTACTGCGACAGGTATCCATGCATAGTGGAAGAACTTATACATGTCCCAGGGGTTGGGTGTAAAAGAGAAGAGATTGGGTAAAGAGAATAGAGAGAACAGCCAGGAATAGAGGAAAAAGCGGTGTTCACTCTTAAATATAAGATATAGCAGTGCGAGGATGAGCGGTACCCCTAAATTACCAATATAGAATAGCAAAGGATTGCCCGTAAGGAAATAATAAATCCATGGTGCTTTTATGCTGAGCCCAATACCTGAAACTGAACTGGAACGCAACAGGGGGATAAGATGCGGTAGGATTGGTGGTATGGAGAATACAAGGAAGAGGATTTCAATGCGGCGATTCTTTATGCAATTCAGCAGGAATATAAGCATGGCAGAGAAGCAAGCGAGGATATGAAAAGGAAAGAGAAGCCCCACTAACAAGCCCGATAAAGCTATCTCACGTCGGTATGTAGTTGCAGTGTGTTGCATACCCCTATAAAGGAAATAGGCAGCAGTGGTAAGGGCTGGTAGTCCTATGAGCTGTGGACGTTGCTGTAATAGATTATCAAAGATTGGTGGAATGGTGAAGAACTTCCCATACTCAAATGCATAATTCGTAGTGAGTGCGAATTGTCCTTGCAGGAGTGCGTAGAGCCCACCTATAAAGGATAGTCCACCACCAAGTGTACCAATCAGAGTGGCATAAATGCCCGCCTCATCGTTCTTCAGATACGATGTCAATACAAAGATAGAGAGTGCGAAGAGGAATATGAAGAAGGTATTGGTGACCACAATCAGACGAGGAAAGAAGGCATCATAAGCTTTCTCCAGTATCGCAGTGTGGAAATCAACGAAATAATGGTAAAACATCCTGACACCTGCGTAATATGGCATCTGGGGTGGGAAATTGCCGTTATTTATACTCTCGATTATCTCATAGTGCATAGGTGTATCCTGCCAGTTGGAGCCGCCCAATATGATGTAGCCATGATGCCAGACCCATACTGTGTTGCTCAGCACAATAAAAGCGACGAGCGAAATTCCCAGACTCAGGTACACTCCTTTCAATTCCGATAGTCGCGGTGGATGTGGGTGTACGGATGAGGTAAAGATAGGAAGCGTAAGGAATATAAGTATAAACATAAGCATAAGCATAAGCATAAGGAAGAAGGCTATGATAATCGTCTGTCTGGTATAGCCAAGGATGAGCGACAGAGCGTATATGAGCTGTGTGGAGACCATAACGCTGAGTAAAGGGGATAATAGCAGCTTCTCATGGATATTCAGGTATTTGAAGCAGGACTCTACGATTACATACCCGGGCAGGAATAGGGTAAATATTAGTGCTGCAGCGAGAGAAGCGAGGTGCGAGAAGAAGGATGCTGTCAGAGTTATAACAGCAAGTGCCAGCAATAGCAGCAGTAGTCTCGCATTCATGCCATACCATACGTCCACAGGAGTATCTCACTCACTTTATTTTATAGCAAACAGAATAAATAATAGAGTGAGAAGTGTATAGCATTAACTGGAACGTTACGCGAGCTTGTAATCTCCGATGCATGCATTGCTATTACGGTGCCGGCACGCCTCTGGACGAAGAACTCAGTACAGAGGAAGCTTTTGCGCTCATAGATGAGATCGCACGTGTCCTGGGAGCGAAGGTAAATCTCACCCTTGGCGGTGGTGAGCCCCTGATGCGGGATGACATCTTCACAATCATATCGTATGCGAAGGAGCGGGGCTTGCACCTCACACTCGCTTCTAATGGCACAATGCTCAACGAGCAGATAGCATATCGGTTGAAAAAAGCAGGTGTTGATGAGGTTATTATCCCTATTGATGGTACATCGAAGACACATGATATGATCAGAGGTGCAGGCGTATACGATAAAGCGGTGAAGGCTGCGCAAGCGTGTAGGGAAGCAGGTATGAGCCTCGTGATTGACCCCTGTATAATGAAACAGAACGAAGAAGAGACCACAGCAATAATCAATACAGCACTGGAACTGGGTGCCAGGCAGTGCAGGTTCTTCCACTATATCGCACTGGGCAGGGGAAAAGAGAGGATGCCTGCAAGCGAACTCAGCAGCGTTGAGTATGCAAAGAATCTGATGCTGTTATATGAGGAACAGAGCAGAATAGGAGATAGAATTGAGATATGCACAACACAGGCATCACAGTACTGGGTGATATTGAGGCGTAAGGCGGAAGAAGGACTTTTTGTGCCCGATTTCTTCTTCTCCGAGCTACCAGGCTGTCGTGCTGCAACGGGTATGCTCTCTATCAAGCCGAATGGCGATGTTGTACCATGTCCGCTACTGGATGTGAAAGCGGGCAACATAAGGGAGCAGGGGCTTCGTGAGATAATCAATTCCAGGGTATTTACTTCGCTCAGGAATAGAGAAGTGAAAGGCAGATGCGCCCGCTGTAAGCATCGCGATATCTGTGGTGGATGTCGCGTGCGGGCATATCTCGATACCGGCGATTACCTCGCTGAGGACCCTCTATGCAGCGACTTCTTTTACGAGGAAGAGAAATGAGTGGCTATAAGGTGGTCTATGGCCCCGTGCCATCAAGACGTCTTGGACGCTCCCTGGGCGTTGGACCTATACCATTCAAGACCTGTGACTATTCGTGTGTATACTGCCAGCTTGGGAGGACAACACACATGACCATCGAGCGTAAGGACTTCTTCCCACCACAGGCGATACTGAAGGAGATTGAGCAGGCAATTGAAGTTAATGAGCATTGGATAGATTTCGTGACCTTTGTTGGTGAGGGTGAACCGACTTTATGCAGGAGCATTGGGTGGTTAATTCGTAAGACGAAGGAGATAACCGACATACCTATCGCTGTTGATACAAATGGGTCACTCCTTTACCTGGCGGATGTAAGAGCAGACATTTCAGAAGCGGATATTGTAATGCCATCGCTTGATGCAGGTACTGCCGGGACGTTCAGGAAGATAAACAGACCACATCGCGAGCTTGATTTTGAAGCCGTTGTCAGGGGTATGGAGAAGTTCAGACGTGAATACAGCGGTGAGATATGGATGGAGGTCATGCTGGTGAAGGGGCTAAACGACACAGGGGAGGAGTTAGAAGCGATAAAGAGCATACTTGAGCGTATAGAACCTGATAGAACATATCTAAACGTTCCGATAAGACCACCAGCGGAGCCGTGGGCGGTGCCACCAGACAAAGAAGCCATCGCATTGGCAGACGCGATTCTCAGTGAGGTCAACATCGTGGAAATCACCACAGAAGAGACTGGTGAATTCTCCACCAGGGGATTTACAAGTCCAGAAGAAGCTATTATGGCAATATTAAGACGGCATCCAATGAGGGAGGAGCAGGTTATAGCGACATTAAAGCGATTGAAGCAGAGTAATATAGAGAACTGCCTGGCGAGATTGTATGAAAGTGGTAGGATAAAGAGGGTGAGCTATAGAAATAATCTCTTCTGGGTTACAGTAGAAGAGCGAAGAGGCAAAGGTAAAGGCAAAGGAAAAGGAAAAGGTAAACCAGGTGGAGGTGGCAGATGAGATGAAGCCAAACTATAAATATGTAACCTTCTCAAAGAATGTCTTCATACCTGTGACGAACGTATGCAGGAATGCATGTGCATATTGCGTCTTCCGGGCACGTAGCATGAAAGACGCATATTTGATCTCGATAGAACGGTTTTTAGCACTTATAAAACGTGCGAGAGGTTCTGCAACGGAAGCCCTATTTACTGCGGGTGAGAAACCTGAGCTTGCAAATCCGCATTTCAAAGATTGGCTGCGCAGCACCACGGGCTGCTGTTCATGCTCTTCTCTCGTGGAATATACAAAGGAGCTATGTAAATTGGCAATAGAGCATGGACTGCTACCACATTGTAACCTCGGTATCATGAGTAGTGAAGAGCTGCTGGAGTTGCGTGCTGTGAATGCCTCAATGGGCTTGATGCTGGAGACGACAGCGGAGCTTGAAGCGCATAAAAACTCACCAGGTAAAGTGCCGGAAGTTAGATTGGAGATGATAGCGCGTGCAGGCGAGCTTAAAATTCCTTTTACTACGGGGTTATTGATAGGTATAGGAGAGAAGCCAGAAGATCGTATTCAGGCATTAGAGGCGCTGAAATCACTATACGATGAGTATAGGCATATCCAGGAGGTTATTATTCAGCCGTTCGTGCCCAAGCCATTCACGCCGATGTGGGATGTAAGACCACCGGGTCTTGAGGAGCTGAAAGAGGTTATCAGTGCGGCACGTGCGATATTGCCTGCTGAGATCGCCATTCAGATACCACCAAATCTCACGTCGCCCAAGGAACTGATAGAACTCGGCGCTTCTGATTTAGGTGGGATCTCTGAGCATACCATAGATTATATAAATCCTGAATCACCGTGGCCCGGTGAAGCGGAACTAAGAGAAGCAATAGCGCCTTTTGTATTGCGTGAACGTCTGCCGATCTATCCTGCTTTTATAAAGAGGGGATGGTATAGTAAAGAGATAAGTCATTTGATAGCGCGATACGCAGATGAAGAAGGGCTGAGGAGGCGATATTAGTCGAGCTTTCATGATTGTGGGAATAGATGATACAGATTCAAGGAGGGGGATGTGCACGACGTATCTATGCGCATATCTGGTGGATGCACTTTGTAATCGTAATTATAATCATGGCGAAGTCTCCGTCTCCACTCCTAGGCTGGTACGATTGAATCCCAGCATACCCTATAAAACGCGGGGCAATGGCGCAGTAGCTTTTGAGATCACAACCACGACCGCGAGAACGAGATTAGAGGATGTGAAGGAGCTGGTGAAATCAACAGTAAGCAAGTTCTCTGAGCTGGACGATGCGAATACGAATCCTGGTGTTGTCTTCATTGAGGACGAGTCCAGGACCAATTTGAGGGTCAGCCAGTTAAAGAGTTATTACGAAAGAGCAGTCCGGACTGTATTGACACAGAAGGATGCTTTGGCAATAATCGCCGAATCCGGGTTCGATTACTTTGGCTTGAAGAACAAGCGTGGGATAATAGGTGCTTTAGCTGCCGCAGCCTTTGTTATACTCCAGCGTTATTATCGTTACGATTTCACTTACGAGCTGATGGCATACAGGGAGAAGGAGAGATGGGGTACCCCGAGAAGGATAGATGAGCATAGTGTATGGGAAGCAGATGCGGCTACTTACCCGCTCACGTGGGATACTGTGGATGTAGCGAACAGGCGAATCGTCTTCGCACCGCATTCCCCATGTCCGGTTCTCTTTGGTATAAGGGGTGACAGCGTGGATGCAATCTACAAAGCTTATAAAATCATAGACTCAGAACCTGTGGAGCGGATAATGCTGTTCATCACGAATCAAGGTACAGACTTCCACCTGATTACGCATGGCACGGGACAGAAGCTGCTTGATTACCACTCATATATACTTGATGGCGTTGTTGAGTCCAATCCATGTACGCTTGTGGGTGGACATGTGCTATTCAAGCTCTCTTTACCCACTCTATCCACCAGGGTCGATTGTATAGCCTATGAGCCGACGAAAGGCTTTCGTAATATTATAAGAAAGTTGCGGCATGGTGATGAGGTCAGAGTATTTGGGTCTTTCAAACGCGGGACATTGAACCTTGAGAAGATAGAGCTAAAGAGTTTGAATAAGGAAGAATTGCGAAATCCCAGATGCGAGCAGTGTGGCAGGAGCATGGAATCCGCGGGACGAGGGCAGGGTTATCGATGTAAACATTGTAATACGAAACGAGAAGCAAAAGAGGTGGTGACCATAAATAGGGCGATAGAGGAGGGGCTATATGAAGTGCCCCCGGTCGCCAGAAGGCATATATCCAAACCACTGATTCGTATGTGCGCAACAAAAGGAGGTGGTGGAGGTGAAGGTGAGAGTGTCATCATTCATCCAAGCAGGTAGGGTTGACAGTTCGTCAAGACAGCAATGACAATGACACATTTGAGGAAAAGAGGAACGAGATATTGTAATAGAGAAGTAAAGAGGTACCCGGAAGAATTTAAGATGCAGGTTGCTGAGGATAGGGACATCTACCTCGCTAATGGGACTTTATATGTCCCAGAGAAGACGAGTTGGGATTACATAAAAAATGCGAATCAGCAAAATATAGGGGAGATACTGGACAAAACATCGGAGCTCTTGAGAATGAACATCCAAACCAACTTAAGGATGTGATTCCAAAGATATACACGAAAATAAACCTTGACCATTACGATCTGGCTTACCTTAACAATCTCTTTTCATCCATTCGGTTTGGATTGGAGCACAGAGGAAAGGATATATTTAGCAGAATCTATGAATACTTCCTCGGGAAATTTACAGAGGCGGAAGGCAAAAAGCAAAAAGCAAAAAGGGTGGTGAATTTTACACCCTAAGATACCTCACAAAGCTTATTGTTGAGGCTATTGATGTAAAGGGAGGGCGGATTTTTGACCCCCTGGTTGTGGAAGCAACGGATTTTTTGTCTCTGCCTTAGAGAAACTTGAAAGAGGAGGGATAGACACAACCTCGCTTGCTATCTATGGGCAGGAGTCGAAGGATTTTGTATGGAAGATGTGGAAGATGAATCTTGCAATAAGAGGAGCTAAAGGAGACATAAACATAAGAATAGAGAATTTGTATCATGATTATATGAAATGCGTACAAAGATAGGAGGGACTGAAAACGTTTTGGGATGATGGGTATAAAAGCAATGAACGTATTTGGGGAGGAAGACCAAGTGAGTTAGCCATTGCTGCAGTTAGATACTTAGAGAAATGCGAATTAAACAAGGGGATGTTTAGCATATTGGACATTGGCTGTGGGTATGGTCGTGATGTGTTCTACTTTTTAGACAATCTTAGATGTAGGATTTTAGGGATAGACATTTCCAAAAAAGCTATAGAAATTGCCTTAGATACATATACAGCATTAAAAACACAAAAAGGGGACGATGTGAAATTTGAGTGTTGCAATTTCACAGAGCTGAGGGATAGCAAATATGACCTTGTATTTATCTCAAACTTGTATCAACTACTAAAAAAGGATGAAAGGCGAGAGCTTAGAAAAACAATTATGAGAACGTTAGCACCAAACGGATTACTGTTCTTGAGCACACTTTCAGTAAGAGACCCCGAACATTACGGAAAGGGCATTCCTGTTTTCGATGAATCCAATTCATTTCAGGAAAAAGTGTATATTCATTTCTGCACCAGAGAAGAACTGATTGAGGATTTTGCCTTCCTAAATATCAAGGAGCTATACGAGCATGAATATTACGAACCACACGCCAATGGCGAAGTTCATCATCATATTTCATGGATATTGATAGGAGTGATAGGAAAATATGTGGGCACTTCATATAACACACCTTAAAAGACTTCGTGCATTTAACATTCACCCAAATTTTTGCTTTGCAAAAATTTCTTTTATGCTGGAAACGTATCTGCACAATAAAAGGTGGATATTAAAGATGATTACGTGAAATGAGCTGTGCAAATCTTGTCATGGCACGTTTTTCTGAAAATGTATCCCTGATATAACCAAAGAAACTGAAACCGACCATCTGCTTCTTTACAAGTATAGAGTATAGACATGACATCATGCTCTCCCATGCGGTTTTTCCGTCTTCGCTTCTCCCGCGTCAGAATATTGGAGATTTCACCTGTGGAAATGATGATCCGCTCTTCAACTAACCGTTCCAGCATCGCCTTTCTGTCCTCCTCCAGTAATTGAAACACTGTATCCTCTTCTGCCATCTTCATGTTCTGACTTTACCTATTTCTGATTCAACCGCGCTCAATTGCTCCTTTAATGCATATATCTCCTATTTCACTTCCAGTCTATCCTTTATCGCTCGAATATCAGTTCCCATCTCCTTCTGTCCTATTTTAAGTGAGATTAGCTCAGTGTCCACCGAATCCAATCGCCCTTCTACCGCCTCTACTTTCTCCTTTATCGCCGCTATATCCCTCAGTAACAGTAATAAAAATAAAGGAGGGATAATAATATCCAGTTTTTTATTCAACCCCACACCGTTACTGGCTCAGGGAACTTGGTTGTGTTCGCCGCACCTGTGCAGTTACCGTATGACGTCACATTTACGGTGCCATT
>Ga0190316_1000531_pt1 | contig 11524 bp, 12 predicted proteins | sample 48701112_MG_FD_161663 | JGI IMG/M metagenome (GOLD analysis project Ga0190316, IMG submission 161663) | Hydrothermal vent sediment bacterial communities from Southern Trench, Guaymas Basin, Mexico - 4870-11-1-2_MG | ecosystem: Environmental > Aquatic > Marine > Hydrothermal vents > Sediment ... | reverse complement strand
CTCGTGGAATATAGTGAAGATCCGTGATGTCGGTGAAGACTTAATAAGACTTGCACATGAAGCATACCCGCAACTAAGCCAAGTAGAACATAAAATATTATTTCAGTCTTTAAGGGAGGCTGGGCTGGGAATAAGATTCAGAGCCACAAAGATCCAGGGTGGCATGTTAAAGGAGGAGGATAAGACATACTTCAGAAGCGTCCACGAGGCCCTTGAGGAGATATGTGAGAAGATCGAGACAGGCGAATACTATCAGGCACTGCTTGACATAGCCGAAAAGAAGAAGCATAAACCATACTATAAGGCGTAAAGAAAAAATGGATGAACACTCATTCTGAAAGGGATTTTAGAGATGGAACTGCCAGGGGAGCTCAGGGGAAGACCGATAGTGGAGGGGATATCTCGGGGAAGAGCCCTGGTATCAGGGAACCCGCTGAGTTTTCTAGGCGGGGTTAACCCCGAAACAGGAGTGGTGATCGAGAGGAATCACGATCTGAATGGGAAATGCATTAAGAATGCTATTCTCTGCTTCCCTCACGGCCACGGCTCAACTGTTGGAAGCTACGTACTATATTCGCTTGCAAGGAGGGGACTGGCGCCCAAGGCGATAGTTAATGAAAGAGCCGATCCAGTAGTTGTTGTCGGAGCGGTGATCGCTGAGATCCCAATGGTCGATCAAATAGACATCTCAAATATAAGAACCGGGGACATCGTGGAAGTCGATGGTGGAAAGGGAATAGTCAGGATAATCGGGAGGAAGGAATAGTGTATCTGAGCAGGGAGGAGGAGAGGATCTACGAGGGCGAGGAGGGCTGGGCCTATCAGGTAGCCATGAAGATCCTAGTTAAACTCGGCGATCTCTTCAACGCCGACAGGCTGATACCAATAGAATCCGCACATGTATCCGGCGTCTCATACAAGACTATAGGAGATGCATCAATAGACTTTATTGAGGCGCTCAGCAGAACAGGGGCTAAGGTAAGGGTTGAATCCACTTTGAATCCGGCTGGAATAGACTATGAACATCCGGAGGAGATGATCGGTCTACCAGAGATCCGTGAGAAGCAGGATAGGATTATAAGGGCGTATAGTGGCATGGGAATAAAGCCCATATTAACGTGCACGCCATACTATATGAAGAGGCCGAGCGAGGAAGCGCATCTGGCGTGGGCTGAATCCTCAACGGTAATGTACGCCAACTCTGTTCTGCATTCATGGACGAACAGGGAGGGAGGGCCAAGCGCCCTTGCAGCGGCTCTCATTGGAAAGACGCCGAACTATGGAGTTCATAGACCTGAGAATCGCCGGGCAGATGTAATAGTCAAGGTTGAGGCTGAACTGGAGGATGATTCCGATTATGGGGCTCTTGGAATCCACGTGGGCAGAATACTGAGAGATGAGATACCATTCCTCGACGGATTGCCACATCCAAGCGAGTCTTCCCTAAAGCATCTGGGGGCAGCGATAGCCTCATCTGGGATGTCCTCAATCTTCTATTATAAGACTCCATACCCTAAGAGCTCCGATAGGCTTGAGATCATAAGGGTAGATGCTGATGACGTGAGAAGAGCATATGAATCTTTATCGACGACGAGTGAGAAGCCAGATATGGTCTATATTGGCTGTCCACACTGCTCCGCTGAGGAGATCAGGGATGTAGCCAAGAAGATTAAGGGGAGAAAAGTGAGGGAGGACGTTAAGCTTTGGATCTGCACTTCAAGATACGTTAGGGAAAGAGCCGCAGAGCATGTTAGGATGATAGAGGCTGCCGGCGGAAAGGTATTGGTTGACACATGCGCAGTAGTAACTTGGATTAAAGAGTTGGAAGTCGATGTCCTAATGACGAACTCGGCGAAGACGGCGTTTTACGCGCCTACAATGAATGGCGTTGAGACTATTTATGCGTCGCTTGATGAATGCATAGAGGCGTCATGCAGTAATTGATGAGCATGCTATTCGCGGTTACCCTTAAGTCTCTTAATGATCTCAGCGGCGTTAACTGTTAATGGAATCCCTGCACGCTCAAAGTTCTCTCTTGGAACTTTAAGAGGTCGAGTGGCATCTATGCCCATCTTCGAAGTTAAACCTTGACTCTGATCCGCTGAAGGATCAAGGGTTGATCCCCTAACATTCGATATGACTAGTAGATCCTCAGATGCTTGAAATCTCAATGCCAAGGCCCACTCAACCTCGCTGAGATCGAAGACATTAATGTCTGAGTCTACGATTACCGCATGTTTCAGGCTTGGATGAGCCGCGAATGCCGCTATGAGGGCGGACTTCCCATCTCCTTCACTCTGCTTTTCAATCGATATTATGGCGTGAAGCCATCCGCATCCTCCCACAGAAAGATTCACGGCCTTAACTTTCGGAACGACTTTAGAGACGGCCTCGTAAATCGCGGCTTCGCGGGGCAAGCCCATTAGCAGACGATGCTCCGGTCCTCCGGGCAGAATAGCCTGATAAATGTAGTCCCTCCGATGCATAATGTTAACTACTTCAACGATAGGCTGTTTCCTCCGAATATCATAGGTGCCAGTTATATCTACGAATGGGCCCTCATCAGCCATCTTGTCGCATGAGATCCTCCCCTCAATCACGAGTTCAGCCTCTGCTGGTGCATAAGCGTCAGCCTCCACGCATCTCACAAGCTTAAGTTTTCCATTAAGAAGATTATTCGCAACGGCGTATTCGCTTACTCCGAATGGAGGAGACGATGCGGCTGCCAATAAAACGGCAGGGTGAAGGCCGATCGATATTGCAACATCCAAGTCCCTGCCCTCCTCCCTAGCCATATTCCATAGCTTATAAAGATGCCTCGGAACAAGCCTTATTGCCAGATGATTCTCATCGAGCACTAGGAGCCTATGAACGGATAGATTCTCTACTCTCCCATTACCGCCTCGAGCCGAGACGGCCGCAGCCGTAATGTAAGGGCCGGCGTCCCTCTCAAAATGAAGCAGAACTGGAATTTTATGCAGGTCAGGCTTCTCCTTCACCTCCATGACTGGACCGTAATCGACGATTTCAGGTTGAACTGGAGACTTTAGAGCCTCAGAGATCTTAGCGTATAGGCCTTCTCGGCTGGTCTTAAGGGCAGCTGAGATCCTATCCCGTGTTCCACAGACATTAGCTACGATCCTAACGTTGTATCCCTTCACATTCTCGAACATAAGCGCTGGCCCGTCAGAAATTTCTCGGGTCACCGCTGAGATCTCAAACTTCGTTGAGATCTCATCGTGTATGTGCAGAACCTCATTCTTCCTCTCAATCTCCTCCAAGAAATCTCTTAGACTCATCTTTAACCTCCACTTTCTTCAAAACTCTATTTAGTAGGCTTAAAAATATGTGTGATGCCTGTCTGTCACTTATGGTCCTCGTATACACCGAGACTAATACGATCTTTCCTAGCATTCCAGCGAGTCTTTCAGCCAGCATCCTTCCAAGCATTCTATTTCTTTCGCCTAAAAGCGTCGAGGATAGAGGCAGCCCTATCATTCCTTTTCTAGGCGGAATGGATACCGTTAGGGTTCCAAGCCTCTCCTCCCCCTCGCTGAGGAAGAAGATGTAGGCATTCCCCATCTCCATGAGTATCACGGAGTATGTAACTCCGGAATCCACAGTTTCCTCTCTGTAGATCCTGGCCTTCAAGCCGGATGCCTCAAGTAAAGATTGTGGCCTTCGCCTAAAAAAGTGGCGGCGGATCAGGCTTTCGAGAGTATCCTCTTCAATTCTTCACCGTTTCTTCTCCACCACTGATAGAGTATCCTAACGTCTATTCCAATGTTAAAGTGCTTCACTCCTAGCTTCACATATCTCTCAGCATCCTTAGGTCGACTTATCTCTGCTCTCGGAGCAACATCCATCTTAAGGGCGGTCTTTATGGTCTTGAGCTCGGCCTCTCTTACCTTCGGATGGTTATACTCTCCGGGATGGCCTATGCTTATAGAGTAATCTGCCGGGCCGAACTGAACCATGTCGACGCCGTCAACCGAGAGTATCTCCTCAAGATTCTCTACTGCCGACTTCTTCTCTATCATGAGCGCCACAACGGCGTCCTCGCAGATCCTAACTATATCGGCTGGCGATGCTATTCCAGAGCCATACCCAACCCTCCTGTCAAGCCTAAATCCATTCAATCCCTTAGGCTCAGCTCTAACGGCCTTAACTGCCAGCTCAGCATCCTCCGCCGTTCGTATATCCGCAAATAGGACATTCTGAATTCCAGCCATCAAAGCCCTCTCAGCCAAGTATACTCTGGGCTCCTGATCTATCTTTATCATCGTTGATATCCCAACCAGCTCAGCTGCCCTCGCCAAATTGTCAAAGTCGTAGAGGCTGTAGGGTCCATACTCGCTTAGAAACTCAACGTAATCGTAGATTCCAGCGTGGCCTACCATCTCGACGAGTCCAGGCCACGCCATCACTATGCGGGTTCCAATGGACGGCTCATCTCTCCTCAGTCTCTCCCTAAGCCTATTTTCCCTCATCATGATGCACTCCAGCATAATCTCATGTGATTTCGCTTATAAATGGACTGGGGCGGAAGCGGCCCATCTCAGTCAATGCAAATGCTTATCACTGATGTATTTTCCCTCTTAGATTCCCGCAGTGCCTCTTTCAGGGTGAATCTAAGCTGCATAGGGGTTCTCGCCTCAAGGCATACGATCCCTTGAAATCCGAAACCTATGCGCTGGCCTTAAATCAAAAATAATTACCTCATGCAGGCTTAAATATTCAGGAGCAACCGAGCATGCGGAGGGCTAATCCATGAATCAGAAGGTTAGAGCCACATTGATCCTAAAGATTTTAGAGTCAAAATTTAAGATTCCAAGCGTCTCGGAGGTTGCTGACGATCCATTCAGAACTCTTGTTAGAACGATAATAAGTCAATCGACCGCTGATGTAAATACGAGAAGGGCATACAAGAATCTATCAAGAAGAGTCGAGTTAACCCCAAGGGGACTGGCGGAGGCCGATATAAATGAGATCGAGAAGGCCCTCTTCACGGCTGGCCTATACAGAAACAAATCGAGGATACTAAAGAGGCTCGCAAAGACTATAATTCAAGACTTCGGGGGCACCCTTGATTTTATATTTTCAGAGCCTCTAACGGATGCTAGAAGGAAGCTTATAAGCCTGCCTGGAGTTGGACCTAAGACAGCCGATATAATCCTCCTATTCTGCGCTAACAGGCCTGTTTTGCCGGTAGATACGCATGTCAATAGAGTAACTAAAAGGCTTGGATTTGCCCCTCCAGACGCAGGATACGAGGAGGTTAGAAAGGCCCTGCAATCCCTTTACCCACCGCAGGATTATTTTAAGGTTCACATGCTCTTCATCTCGTTAGGGAGGAGCTTCTGTAGGGCTAGGAGGCCGATGCATGAGGAGTGCCCAGTAAATAATCTATGTCCATCAGCGCATGCTCAAGGCTTCAAGTAGTAGTCCCCTCTCATTCCCCTCAGAATCAAGCCTTATCCATCCGATCTTGATCCTCGAAACTTCGCCGCTAACTGGAGTAATCATCCTAACGCTTCTGGCTTTAAAGTCTATGTCTTGGATCATCCCTATTCCAAGCATCCTTCCGGCTGGGTCCTCGAGGGAGGCCAATAATCCCCTCTCATCTCCCTTCTGGAGAAGAATGATCCTCTTTCCAGCCTCCTCCTCAGCCGCCTTCACGTTCTTCCAATCAAGGAGATCACGTCTCTGAACTATCAGAAGAATAGAATTTGATCTCTCCTCGCAATGTAAGACTTCTGACCCGAGGATCTCTCTCATCTTATCAGCGAATTTCTTTCCGCCGCCATTCAGATTTAATGCTCCCTCAACTCTGATCCCATCTAAATGGAAGAGGCGGATCTTAGCCTCCTTCAAGTGCTTCTTATACGCTAATCCCCTAAGGATCCTCCTTGTTCTTTGATCTCGCCTCCTAACGTCCCTCGGAGCCTCAACGATAAGCACCTGCCTCTCCCCAATCAGAGATATTATCGGATCAAGCTCATTTCCTGCATGAATGGCGACTACAAAATCCGGGTTAACCGCTTCTATCAATCTGATCTTATACTTCACGGCTAAGTCGCCTATAATCCATCCGTCAGTATTAATGATTATCAAGTCTGCATCACGTAGATTTGAGGCTTCAACCTTCAATCTTAACGTTGCATCCAAAACTTCGTCGACTACCATGCTTGGACTTGTAACTCCAATAAAGATCGAATAGTCGGGGAAGAGCGTGAATAGATCCGTAAAGGGCTTCTCTATAAAGCATAAATTGACGGTTCCGGGAGGACCTAGATCCGACTGGCCTATATCGCAGTCTAAAACTGCGACTCTCCGGTTTTTCTTCAATGCTGAGTTCGCCAAGTAAATGCAAAATCCATTCTTTCCAGAATCGACCCCGCCGAGTATGAGAACCGTATTCTTCTCCTCTGCGGAAAGTATAGTCTCAACCGCCCTACGCCAAGATGTTGGTATTGCAGATGTTGCCTTCTCAGCGCATGATGCCCCCTCACCCATAGATAATTCAGCCTCAAAACCTGCGACGGCCTCGAATGGTAGCCTCTTACCTTGACGAATAACAATTCTCATTTCAGGCTTTACTTCGGCTCCTAAAACCTCCGCGGCCCCGGAGATCATCTTTACACATGCCGGGCCGTCGACGAGTAGGGTCTTCCCCTTCTCGATCGTGCACCTCAAGACTCTTCCTTCCCTGGAAGATTAGACCATGAAAGATTAGATCTTCTCCTTCTTTGCTATATTAACGGCTGCATCGGCATCACTTATCTTCTTTCTTGATCCCTCACCTTTTATGCTGCTTGTCATTGCCTCACTTACGATCTCTATAAGCGTATCCTTCGGAACTGCTATTTGCAGTCTTCCCGCCATCTCCTCAGCTATATCAGGCATTCCATCCCCGATCTTTATCCTACGAACCCTAGCGGGATGCCTCTTTATCGCCGTTAAGACAGCGTCTATCGCCATCTCCAAGGTCGGCTTCTCCATCTTCTCCAGAACCTCTCCATCGCCTAAAACAGCAACTCCAAAGGTCTTGCCGGGATCGACGCCTACGACGAGTTCCTCATAGTTCTTCTTGTTCTTGATTATTCGTATAGCCTCATCTATAACATCCGCTGGATCATCATCCGGAGTATAAATTAGTATGCATGGGTGATCTATACGTTTACTTTCATCCTTCGTCGTTATAACGACTCTTATTGATGGGGGAACATCCTCTCCGGGGATCAAGCTTAGAAATGGAATTTTCCTCCTATTCAATTCGTTCGCAAGCCAGTAGTAGGCTCTGCCCGAAACTGTAGCCACCGCTATTCTTGATCTCATCTAGCAGATCAGCCTTCCATAGAAAGAATGGAATAAACAACATTTAAATCTTTAAAGAATTTTCACAGATCCGTATGATTCGGCACGGCGATCCAGTATTGAAACCTCCTCTATATGAAGGGTGCTAATGTATTGAAGCAGTGGATAACTACGGGGAGCATGCGCTTGGATATGGCCTTGAATGGAGGATTACCCATCGGAGAGGTCACCCTCATTTATGGAGAGGCTGAGGCTGGCAAGACTGGACTGGCAATACAGTGCTCCGTCAACGCGGCTAGAATCGGATTCAAGACGTTCTATATCGACTGCGAAGGAACATTCACGCCGGAGAGACTGTCACAGATCGCCCAGTCAGACATAGATGAAGTTTCAGAGATGATAATAATTGCTAGGCCATCCTCATTTCAGGAGCAGATCAGCCTGATTGACGGCTTAGAAAAATACATCACTAAAAGATTTGGTCTTATAGTCTTCGATACGATAACCTCGCATTACCGTTCGGAGATCGCAAGTAAGGGTGACATCTTCAATCTCAATAGGGAATTAAACCGTCAAGTCGCCGTTCTCATGCAGATCGCCAGAACAACTCCTCTATCGGTGCTGCTGCTAAGCCAGGTTAGAAGCGTAATGGAAACCTCAGACTTCACTCCGGTAGCCACTAGAACCCTTAGGTTCTGGTCAAGCGGGGTTATAAAACTCTCAAGAACTGAGAGACCCAATATAGTTAGGTGCGTGGTTGAGAAGGCTCATGGAGCGGAAAAGAATCTGAAGTTTCTCCTCTCAATAGAAGAGGATGGAATACATGATTATCCGCCAGCATAGATCAGCGATGGCTTCCTGAACCTCTATTTGATGCGGCTCATAAAGGTCAGATGAGAATGATTTGCATGTTAGGAGCGGAGGTTCATGTTTAGAATGGTAATATTCGATTGGGATGGGACATTGGCTGATACGCGGGATGTCATCATAGAGGCATTTCAAAGGGTGCTCCAAAATATTGGATGTTACGTAACGGATGAATTCCTCGAGAGGCAGATCGGGATAGGAGCGAGGAACATGCTTAAGAACGCATTAGAGCACTCCGGAATAGAGTATGATGAGTCGTTGATTGATAGGCTCTTACGGGAGAAGATCGAGATCCATCTGGAGCTTACACATAAGGTCAGGCTCTTTGAGGGCGTAACGGACCTTTTAGAGGCCTTGAAGTCGAAGGTCAAGATTGCCCTAGCAACTATGAGCAACAGAAGGATCATCGAGAAGGTCCTGGCGGAGAGGGGGATAATGGATTACTTTGATATCATCATTACGGCAGATGAGGTCAAAGTTCCAAAGCCTAACCCGGAGATATTCCTTAAGTGCGCTGAGGCCGCTGGATGCAAGCCGGAGGAGTGCGTAGTCGTTGAGGATTCCATATTCGGGGTGATGGCTGCCAAAAGGGCTGGGATGAGATGTATAGCCATCCCATCGGGATCATACTCTAAAAGCGAATTGAGGGATCTGAAGCCAGACCTAATAGTTGAATCCATTAAAGAGAAAAATACGATTCTTGAGTATATTTTAGGCGGGGAGGATCCGCTCTAGGAGAAAATGTTTGGGTCATGATCTCTTGGAATCCGATAACTGGATGTCTGCATAACTGCGTGTATTGCTGGGCGAGAAGATACTCTAGAAGGCTGGCTGAACTGGGGATTGAGCCGTATAAAACCCACGATTTTAAGCCTGCCTTCGCCGAGTGGAGGCTGAGGCAGAAGTTCCCAAGGGGCGAGTTTGTCTTCGTCTCAGACATGGGAGATATGTGGGGGGAATGGGTTCCGAGAAACTGGATAGAAAGGGTCTTGAGGGTTGCGGGGGCAAAGATGGATTCGCTATTCCTATTCTTAACGAAGAACCCGAAGAGATACCGTGAATTCAAGAATAAATTTAGAAGTAACATGATTTTAGGAGCGACGATCGAGACTAATAGGCCATACAAGGTTACTAAAGCCCCACCTCCCAGAGAGAGATTCGAGGCAATGCGTGAGTTGGACTGGAGCCGGAAGGTGATAGTGATCGAGCCGATCCTAGACTTCGATTTTGAATTTGCAGATTGGATAAGGGAGATCAATCCGGAGTTCATCCACATAGGCTATGACAATTATGGGAATAGGCTTCCCGAGCCTCCGCTGATAAAGACGATAGCCCTAAAGGAGGAGTTGAGCCGCATAACAGAGGTTGAGACTGGCACTTTAAGAAGAGCCTGGTATGAGCAGTGATCCCAAGACCTTAAGAGTCGGCTGATCATATATTAGATGGAGATGCAGCCGCTAAACATGATGATCATGGAGATCCTCAAGGCGCTCTACTACATCCTCCCAGCCTACTGTGCAAATGGAGCCCCAGTGATCTTTGGAGGCGGAAAACCATTAGACTTCGGAAAGAAATTCTTGGATGGAAAGCCGATCTTCGGCTCCCACAAGACTATCAGAGGCTTCATCTCAGGCCTGACGATTGGCACGTTCGTCGGATTGATCCAGTGGATCTTTGGGGCAAATGTGGATCATCTAAGAGTAGGCGCGCCATTAGGCTTCGCCCTATCGTTAGGCGCCATGATTGGGGATCTCCTCGGCTCATTCATCAAGAGGAGACTTGATCTAAAGCCGGGAGCATCCCTTCCGATAATCGATCAGATGGGATTTGTAATTGTAGCATTGGCCTTCGGCTCTTTGATTGAGCCTCCAACACCAACTGAAGTGATAATAATTCTCCTATTAACGGGCCTTTTACATCTTCTCACTAATAGAATAGCCTATCATTTGAGGATAAAGAGGACTCCCTGGTAGATGGTTTTGGATGCTCGTTTTGATGCGGCTCAGCTACCCTTACACTTCAAGCTTCGGATGGCAAGTTCAACGCCTTTAATCAGCCCATAAGGCACGAGCTGATATGAGTCAGTCCAGTTCTCCTCGTCTCTAAATGAGTGTGGACCGACCATGCAGAGGTCTCCGGCTTTATGATGGAGTGGACCGAAGGTGTTCCTTAATGAGCTAACGACATATATAGTGAGCCTGTTCCTTCCCTTTCTGACGCTTCCAGTTACGTCAGCCTCTAAGGGCCTCCAGCATATCGGTATAGGCTTAGAATCGTTAACTCTAACTATGAAGAGCGTTCCCTTAGCCTCTGGAAGACGCACTATGACCTTCTCGTTGGTTCGCAATTCACGGTTAAAATCGAATTCCGTCTCGTAACATATTGTCCCCGCATAGAATGGATATCCCTGCTCAACCCAGCTGCCATCCCTGAGCATTTGAGGCTCATCTGTAATGGCATATTCCGTCTCCGATAGCCTCTTAACTCCGAAGTCGCCGACGAGGTACATGTCCTCAATTGGAGTGTTCCAATCGAATGTGCATGTAGCCTCGATCACATTCTCTCCTTTAATCACATGCTCTGACAGATTGATCATCCGGAACTTCTTGTCCCAATACCACTTTGAGGTATCAGCTGAGACGGGGGCTCCGTTAACTTGGATCATCCATTTCTCAGCCTCCTCCATGACGAGGAATAATCGTTTCGGCTTGATCTCAGACTTAAAGGATGCGCGTAGGCTCAACTTGAAGATCCTAGAAGGCTTTACATTCTTCTTTATTAGGATCCAAGGTTGAGCCCCAATGTATCTTTCAAGTCCGGCCCTACGCCAAGCCTCAAGCCTAATCTTCCATATAGGCTTCTTCTCCATCCACTCTTCATCATCAAACCTATACTCGCATGAGTCGATCACGAAGGAATTCAGATGTAAACGCTTGAATCTCCACTTCTCCGAGAGTTTTCTCGCATCCTCTGTTACCTCGCATCTCTGTAAAATTCCCTTTGGATGTGGAGGTTTAGAAGCATCCACGACGAAGACGCGGCTTTCAACCGGATGAAAGACTGCTCTTAGGATCATCTGTTTTCCTTGGGTTGCGGCATCAACACGTGAGACTTCTCCATTGAAGAGATCCCACTCGGTTACCTCTCCTACCTGCGAGAACTTTATGATGGCCTCATAGGTTCTTGTTCGGCTTGTATTTGCTAGGAAGTATATGTGCCGTGAACCGTCGACTCTGTGATGTACGAGTACATCTTCTATTTCCTCTCCATCCTCATCCGCTATGCTAATGTCCCTCTCGACTGCTTCATCTAGAACTTCGGTTAGATTCTTCCGTGTATT
>Ga0190316_1000530_pt1 | contig 11526 bp, 8 predicted proteins | sample 48701112_MG_FD_161663 | JGI IMG/M metagenome (GOLD analysis project Ga0190316, IMG submission 161663) | Hydrothermal vent sediment bacterial communities from Southern Trench, Guaymas Basin, Mexico - 4870-11-1-2_MG | ecosystem: Environmental > Aquatic > Marine > Hydrothermal vents > Sediment ... | reverse complement strand
CTAAAAAGGGTCAAGTGCTGTTTCAATCCCACAAATCTGCGTAGAGCCTTTTTTCTCTGTGTTCTCTGTGGTGAGAATAACAGATAACGAAATGTTTCCCTCTACTTATTGAGAAGATACCAAATCTGTGGTTCATTTTCTGTCATAATTGAGGAGCAAGTATGAGCTTAAACCCTAGTGTAGCACTAAAAACCCAACCGGTGTCCTTAGCGCCGGAGGACAAGTCCCAAATTGATGCCATCCTGACCGAGAACAAGGGCCAGCCCGGCGCGACCATGCTGGTGCTCACCTTAGTACAGGAGGAGCTGGGATACATCTCCCCCGCCATGCAAGCATACATCGCCCAAGAACTGGACGTCCCCCTCAGCCACCTCTACGGTGTGTTAACTTTCTACTCCTCGTTCCGCATGGCCCCCCGGGGACGCCATCAGATCAGCGCGTGTCTGGGGACCGCTTGCTACGTGCGCGGAGGCCCCATGCTGGTCGAGAAACTGCAACAACTGTTGGGCATTCAAGTAGGGGAGACAACGGAAGATGGGCGTTTCACATTGGAGGTTTGCCGCTGCGTGGGGGCGTGTTCCCAGGCACCGGTGCTCATGATTGATGACGACATCGCCGGGCGCGTAGACCCCTCGCGGATCGCCAAAATTCTACGCAAGTATGAATGACTGTCTTTCGCGAGCTCTCCCAGCACATTTTAGATATTTTTGAGAACGGAGCTCACGCGGGCGCGAGCCTGACGCACATTGACATCGAAGAAGACCTGCAACGGGATCGCCTCTCCATCACGATCCAAGACAACGGACGTGGCATGGACGCGGAAATGCTGCGGCACATCACCGATCCCTGGGTCACCACGCGCACGACGCGCAAAGTGGGGCTGGGAATCCCCTTCCTCAAACAGACGGCGGAGATGTGCGGCGGCGAGTTCAGCATCCGCTCCACTCCCGGCGTAGGCACGCTCACCCACGCCACCTTCCAACACAGCCACATTGACCGCCCCCCGCTCGGCGACCTGGCGGGCACGTTGCTTTGCATGATCGTCGGCTACCCAGACGTAGACATCGTGTACCGTCACCGCGTGGCGGAGCGCGAATTCACACTGGACACCCGCGAGATCCGGGCGATACTGGGAGAGGACGTCCCGCTTTCGGATCCCGACGTGCTGGGGTTCCTGCGGGAAACGCTGGAAACCGGGGATTTCACCACGGAGGACATCAACGACCATAAGGTCTTATGACCGATGGCGGAGAAAAAATTTAAGGTTTGACGTAAGAAGATTGCTCGCTATGGCCGGCATTGCCCTAAGGGCATTGGCCCAAAGGTCTCATTGGGGCCTTCCGCCCCAAACTTACCGACCGAAGCCCAGACGGGCACGGTCAGGCGAATGAGGGGATAAATGAAAACCGGCAGGGAATTTCCAAGACGAATCGCCTCTATCCTTGCGAAAGTTGCTCTGGCTGGCATAATTGTAGTTGTTTTAGTGATCGCTGTTTTATACGGCCTCTTCTGGTATTTTGGTCGTCCACTCAGCGATGACCAAATGATTAGAGAGCGATTTGATCCGAAATTGCCAGGTTACTCTGAGATTGAGATTCTGGAGCGTAAGGGAGAGCGAGATGTCAGTAATCCAAGATTACTAACTATTGAGGTAGTCATGGAAAGCTATCCCGAGTCTGTAGTTTGTCGGGGAGAGATTTCTTATTTTCGGAGTGATCCCTCGTTTCTCGATGTTAGATGGCACGATCTTGAGTGTATAGGGCAGTATATGCTTATTCAGGGTGCGAGATACTATTTACGGCATTCGGAGGCAGGGCCAGCTCCACATTGCCATGCCGAGAACATCGCGCTCGTGTTGACGCGCTGGGTAGAGGAAGATTGGATAGAATTGAGCGACATCCAAGACACCAAGATACGTTCACGGGTAAATCAGTTGTTGCAAGACATCTCTTCCCTTCCCACCGATTTTCCAAGCGCAAGTCTATTCCAGGTTCCCCAGCTTCAGGTTCACGACCTGGCGCCGGAATTACCAGAGGAGGAAAAGGTACAGGTTTATGTTTTGCGTTGCGATGGGACGCTGGAACTGTTCCTAATGAAGTCGAGAGTAGGGCTTACTCAGAATATTGCGCTTCAGATAGGTGATGTTGTTCTTAGTTCCCCACTTACACCGCCAACCATAATTCCTTAATCAATCCCAAGAAGAAAATCGCTCCATCTGCGGTGAGTGAATACTGAATACAGCCTGATGAGGTGCGAGATGAAATATGTATACAAATGTATAGCCGTTTTGTTGCTGGTCGTTGGCTTGGCCCTATCCGCCTGCGGTGGACCATCTGCCCCTGGCGGCGAAAAGTGTCAGGGCGGCCTCTGCATAGATTTAGAACTGACCGAGCCTATCTACTTCAACAAAGCTGCGCCTCTCACAATTACGGTCGAGACAGAAGAAGATATACCGGCTTTGGAGATTAGTCTAGGTACCAGCGATTCAGATATCGTCATTGCCCCACAGCGTAAGTGGATTGTTGATGCCAAGGCTGGTTATCCTATTGTCATAACGAGTACGGTTACATTTCCGGAGGAAGGATACCATACCGTCATAGGAGGAGTCACTGATACACGTACCTGGATAGTCGTAGAAGACAGCGTTAGTGTGTATATCAGTCAAATCGGAGGAACGGTCAATCCACCGCAAGAGCGCACACCTGGCGAACCGGAGCTAGTCTATCCCATAACATCTACAATAATGCCAGGAATCCCGTCGCCTATAGCTACCCCTACCTTTCCCCCTTCGCCCCTGGCCCATCCAACGCCCTGGAACCATGAGATCGAAAGATTAAAGCCGCCAGAGATTGTTACGCATTGTGGTTGGGCTCCCGGAAAAATACCTCCCACCACCTGGGAAAATGCCAAAGTGTGGGTTGAGATACCCAAATTGGTTCCACTGGACACGGCAGTACCTGTGGTCATCGGTTTTGAAACCGAGGAACAAACGGGAACCATACGTGCGACGCTGACAGTGTGTCCCACTGAGCCTCAAGTCCAAGTGGAAGGGAAGCATGAATGGGCGATTAAGATTCAAGCAGGCCACGCCGTCACCTTTACCACTACACTGCGTTTTACCCAACCGGGTGAATTTGCAGTACGGGCTGCAGCCCACGATCCGGTCAGTGGACAAGTAATAGATGGGGGACAACGAACCCAGGTACTTGCAGAGAAAGGGATAGTTCCAAGCCAAAGTTCCGGCGGTTGGCAGCAAATTGCCGCCCAGCACTTTGAAGGATTTTTTCCCGCCACCGGTTGGACGATACAAGATTTAAGCAACGGTGGCTATGAATGGGATGACGATGACTACCGGCATTATGGAGGTAGTTGGGCGGCCTGGCCCGCGAACGGGGGGGCTAATGGCATCTATCCCAGGCCGGGCAATGATCACTATCCCAACAATATGGATACAAGGATGATTTACGGCCCTTTTGACTTGAGCGATGCTGTCAGAGCGTTGACACAATTTTACCTGTGGCGGGACATTGAGGTTGATTATGATTACCTCACTTTCGAGATCTCCCGTGACGGCATCGCTTTCCAAGAGCTGGCCCGCTGGAGTGATGAACGAAGAACCTGGGAGTTACAAAGTATAGATTATGACGCGTACATGGGTGATAACTCCATATGGGTGGCCTGGCGATTTTCTAGTGACTATATGGTTACCAGGGAAGGTCCGTGGGTGGACGATATTGGCATTTGGAAATTTGTTCCAGGGCAAGTTACCGTTCAGGGTTCGTTTCATTATTATGACCGCAATGATCAGAATGTTCCAGCACGTTACACACAGGTTTATCTATACGATGAAGATCCTGGCGGGAGCGATGACTTGCTGGCGGAGACAACAACAGATGAGAATGGCTCTTTTCAATTTTCCTCTTTGCAGAATTGGGATGACGATGACCCCAGTCAGAGCATTTATGACCGCCGCCTGGATCTCTATGTAGTCTGGGGAACTGATTTCAAGGACAGCCTGACCGATCAGAGGCGAGTAACTGACTTCGATGACTGGGCTTACAAATGGCGTAGTGAAGCGCGTACAGATGTTTCGGATGGAACGGTTGCTTTTTACGGCTACAGCATTGCAAACAACAGTAACACAGAACGGGCTATGTGGGTCTTCCAAGATCTGCGCCGTGCCTGGGAATATATACATAATATCACCAATATTGATCCCGGTTCGATCACAGCCCGCTGGGAAAAGGGGGAGAACTCCCTAAGCTGGTGTGATGGTTCTTGTTGTTGTCCGCCCGATTTTGCTCCCTGCAATAAAATAGATGGCATCTTTATCGCTGACAAGGACATTGTGTCGGAGGACATTGTAATTCATGAAACGGGGCATCAATATATGGATAATGTGATGGGCTTCTGGTACGGTCCCCCAAATACATGGGATGACTTTTACCAATGTGTTATCTTGGGGCATGGTTTCTTTGATGAGAAAACCAAACTATGCGCTTGGTCCGAAGGATGGGCTACCTTCCTGGCACTGGCTGTGAATGGCGATCCTTTTTACACTTTTGCTAGCGGTGGATCAGTTGATTTAGAGTTACCCACTTGGCCTGTACCGCCCGATCAAACAATTGGTGACACTGTTGAGGGCCGTGTGATTGGTGCGTTGTATGATTTATTTGACAATAGCAACGACGGATTTGATCAAGTAACCTTTGGGTTCACTCCTATCTGGGATATTGTCAGTAGTTCACCCGATGAATCCTCATTCTCTGGCTTCTGGGACAGTTGGAAAGCCAAAGGACATAACAAGCATCTTGCCGTTCAGGCCATCTATCAAAACACTATTGACTACAATACTTCACCTAGAATAAATCTGCCAAGCCGTACGTTATTAGAAAACTTCACCTATGACAACGCAATTAACCTGTGGGAATACTCTGAAGATGATGAGAGTTACGACTGGGAGCTAGATTGGCAGATTATTTATGTTGGTAACTGGCACTGCGACGTGAGTATTGATGCGCAAGACTTTGTAGATATCATTCCTTATCCTGATTGGTTAGGCACTTGTGACGTAATCATCCGGGTCAGTGACGGCATTAAGACTACCGACGATACATTTACGATTCGCGTTGTGCCAGTGGCCGCGCAAGTTTACCTACCCTTGGTAATGAGGAATCACAGTGAGACTAGAACAACACAAAATCCTGGCGATGGGCATCTCATTTCACCATTGCCCACGCCGGCACTTTTACATGAGCCTACTCCGTTGGATTCTCCTTTGCCTACACCTTGAAGAAGCATCTTTTTACGGAGATTGAAGAAAGATTTCCGTCGTGTTAGCTAAGTCACCAAATTACCGAAATCATACGAGGAGGAATTCAGATGAAAAATTTAGCAGAATTGCGTAAGATCAAGGAACGCGCTCTGGAGCGCCGCAAGCTGGCGGGCGAGGGCGCGCGAGCGCGGGTCACGGTGGCGATGGGTACCTGTGGCATCGCGGCGGGTGCGCGCGACACCATGAAGGCCATCCTGGACGAAGTGGAGCAACGCCAGATCAAGGACGTGGTAGTCACACAGACCGGTTGCCTGGGCCTGTGCGAGTACGAGCCAATGGTCTTGATCCAAATAGGCGAGAGTGAAGTGGTCACCTACGGCAAGATTGACCCATCGCGCGTCCCCACCCTCATCGAGAAACACGTGCTGGGGGGCGAACCGGTGGCCGAGTGGCAGGTACAGACCACGCACACGAGCTAAGTCTGGCGGGTCTCTGGGACTTTGCATGGTTAGTTTACCGCGACGTAAATTTTTCACCACAGATTACACAGATTGCACTGATTTTTTAACTTTTTTCGTGTTAATTAGCGCAATTCGCGGTTGATTTTGGCTTGACCATGCGAAACCCTAAAGAACCGGTCTGGCGCAGCATTGCGCTTGCCGGCCAAGTAACAATCCTGTCCCCCCGGCCTGCCTGGGGGAAGTGAACAAGGAGGTTTTATGGTTTACCGCGCTCATGTACTGATCTCCGGGGAACCCCGCTGCATCGCCAAGGGAGCCAAAGAAGTCGAGGAAGCCTTGCTAGACAAGCTTCACGAGCTGCACCTGGAAGACGAAGTGCAGGTTGTGGAAGTCGGGTCCCTGGGACACGGCGAGCAGGGACCGGAGATGGTGATCTACCCGGAAGGAACGCATTACGTCTACCTGACACCCGCAGACACCACGCTGATCGTCGAAGAACATCTCCTAAAGGGCCGCCCGGTCAGGAAGCTCATCTACAAAGAGCCGCCCAGCGAACCGCTGCCCCCACCCTCCCCCAAGGAAATTCGCGTGGTGCTGAAAAACGTGGGGAAGATTGACCCCGAAAATATCGAAGACTACATCGCCTTTGAGGGATATGAAGCTTTAGCCCACGTCCTCAGCGAAATGACCCCCGAAGAAGTGATCGCCGAGCTCCAGGTTTCCGGGCTGCGAGGACGCGGCGGGGCCGGATTCCCCACCTGGCTGAAGTGGTCCTTCGCCAGGAAGGCCGACGGCGATAAGAAGTACCTCATCTGCAACGGCGACGAGGGAGACCCCGGCGCGTTTATGAACCGCCGCGTGTTAGAAGGCGACCCTCACGCCGTCATCGAGGGCATGGTCATCGCGGCCTACGCCATCGGCGCGCAGCAGGGCTACTTCTACGTCCGCGCCGAGTACCCCATCGCCATCCACACGCTGCGCGTGGCGATCCAGCAGGCGCGGGATTACGGCCTACTGGGTAAGGACATCTTCGGCAGCGGCTTCGACTTCGACCTGGACATTCGCATGGGGGCTGGCGCCTTCGTCTGCGGCGAGGAGACCGCCCTGATGCAATCCATCGAAGGAGAACGCGGGATGCCGCGCACGCGCCCGCCCTTCCCGGCCGTCTCCGGCCTGTGGGGGTACCCTACCAACATCAACAATGTCGAGACCTACGCCAACGTCCCCCAGATCATCCGCAAAGGCGGCGCATGGTTCGCCTCAATGGGCACCGAAAAGAGCAAGGGCACCAAGACTTTCGCCATCGCCGGCAAGGTCAAGCGCACCGGCCTGATTGAAGTCCCGCTGGGTATCACCCTGCGCGAGATCGTTTACGACATCGGCGGCGGCATCCTAAACGACAAGAAATTCAAAGCCGTGCAGACCGGCGGCCCGATGGGCGGCTGCATCCCGGAGCAATATCTCGACCTGCCCGTGGATTACGAGACCTTAGCCTCGGTCGGCTCCATCATGGGCTCCGGCGGTTTTGTCGTCATGGACGAGAACACCTGCATGGTGGACATCGCCCGCTTCTTCATGGAATTCACGCAGGACGAATCCTGTGGGAAATGTACCCCCTGCCGCGTCGGGACCCGTCGCATGTTGGAAATCCTGAACAACATCTGCGAGGGCAAAGGCCAGCCGGGCGACATTGAGCGGCTGGAAGCACTGGCGGACTACATCAAGGAAGGGTCCCTGTGTGGCCTGGGTAAGGGCGCACCGAATCCCGTCCTGAGCACCATCAAATATTTCCGCGACGAGTACGAAGCGCACATCTACGACAAGAAGTGCCCGGCCAAGGTCTGCAAGGGGCTGATCGAGTACATCATTGACCCGACGGCCTGCATTGGCTGTACCCGCTGCGCCCGCAACTGCCCGGTCAACGCCATCACAGGGAAACCGAAGGAAACACACGTCATAGACCCGGAAGCCTGCATCCGCTGCGGCATCTGCAAGCAGGTCTGCCCGGTCGGGGCCGTGCATGTGGAGTAAGATTAGTCGGGTAGTCGGGTAGTCGGGTAGTCCTTAGTCGTTTAGTCGTTAGTCGGATAGTCGTTGGTCGTTTAGTCCTTAGTCGCTTAGCCAGATAATCGAGGTTGGAAATTACCCGACTATCCAACCACTAGACTACCAGACTGTCCAACCACCAGACTACCTGACTACCTGACTACTTGACTACTTGACTACTTGACTACCTGACTACTTGACTACTTGACTACCAGACTACTTGACTACCCGACTACCAGACTACCTGACTACCTGACTACCTGACTACCAAGAGAGGTAAATATGGAAACAAATTTAACACAAATTCACGAAGTCATCGAGCATCACGGCGCAAATCGAGAAGCACTGGTAGAAATCCTGCGCGACTTGAGCCAGCAAGCCGGATATCTCACGCCAGAAGCCTTAGAAACTGTCGCCGCACAACTCCACCTCCCCGCCAGCGAAGTACACAGCGTCGCCAGCTTCTACAGCATGATCAATACCCGACCGCACGGGAAGCACGTCATCCGTTTCTGTGAGGATGCCCCGTGCCACATCGCCGGAGGGCAGGCGGTATGGAACACGTTGGAGCAGACGTTGGGCATCAAATTTGGCGAGACGACGCCCGACGACCAATGGACGCTCCTGCCCACCAGTTGCCTGGGACTCTGCGCCGTCGGGCCGGTCATGATGGTGGATAACGACGTCTACGGAAACCTGACGCCGGAGAAAATCCCTGAGATTCTGGCGCGTTATACGGGAGGTGACGCATGATCCGCGCACGAGTGCTGGTTTCCGGCGACCCGTTGAGCCTCGCGCGCGGGGCCGACGTGGTCAAACTGGCCTTAGAGACCGAATTGGCCTACTACGGCCTGGAGCAAGAGATCGCGGTAGAGTACATGGGACAGACGGGACGCGAAGACGTGCTCCCGCTGATCGCGGTTTACCCGGAGGGTACCCTCTACGGCCCGGTGCGGCCCGAGGACGTGCCCTACCTGGTCGAGGAACACCTCTACAAGGGCCGCGTCGTCTCCCATCTCCTGGCCCCCCCAGATTTTCTGCCGGGGAAGATCGCACATCTCCCCGGACGCGAAGGGGCCATGTACGCGCAACAGCGCGTGGTGCTGAGACGGGCCGGGAGCATTGATCCTCAAAACATCGAAGAGTACATCGCCGATGATGGCTATTTCGCGCTGGGCCAAGCCATCACCGAGATGACCCCGGCGGAAGTCTTGCAAACAGTGAAAGACTCCGGCCTGCAGGGGCGCGGCGGCGCGGGCTTCCCCACCGGCTTGAAGTGGTCCTTCGTGGCAACTCGCCCGGAGAAGATCAAATACATCGTGTGCAACGCTGACGAGTCAGAGCCGGGCACCTTCAAAGACCGGCTGATCCTCGAAGGCGACCCGCACGCCATTTTGGAAGGCCTGGCGCTGGCCGGATACGCAACCGGCGCGCAGGAAGGTTGGATTTACATCCGAGGGGAGTACACCCAATCCAAAAAACGCCTCGAAGAGGCCATCCGCCAAGCGGAGGAGCTGGGTCTCTTGGGCGACCACATCCTGGAGAGCGACTTCTCCTTCCACATCCATGTCCACGCCGGCGCCGGCGCGTACATCTGCGGTGAAGAAACCGCCCTGCTGGAAAGCCTGGAGGGCAAGCGCGGGATTCCGCGAATCCGTCCCCCCTACCCCACTGTCGTTGGCTTCCGGGGGATGCCGACCGTCGTCAACAACGTCGAGACCTTAGCGAACGTCGCGCCGATCATCCTCCACGGAGCGGAATGGTTCCGCAGCCGGGGCACGGAGAAATGCCCCGGCACCAAAGTCTACACCATGCTGGGAGACGTGAACGTCACCGGGTTAGTGGAGGTGCCGCTGGGAACCACGCTGCGGGAGATAATCGAAGTGTACAGCGGCGGGATGAAAGACGGCAAAACCTTCAAGTGCGCTCAGACAGGCGGCTCTTCAGGCAGCATCATCCCCGCCAGCGCGCTGGACGTGCCTTTGGATTACACTTCAATGCGGGAGCAGGGAGTAGCACTGGGTAGCGGCGCGCTGCTCGTCTGCGCTGAAGACAAGTGTGTGGTAGATTTGGTTTACGTGCTGATGCGCTTCTTCCAGGCCGAATCCTGCGGCAAATGTACCCCCTGTCGCATCGGCACCACCCGCATGGTAGAAGCTCTGGACCGGCTGCGGCACGGACAGGGCACCGAGCAGGACATCACCGACTTGGAAGAGACTGCGGAATACGTGCGCGACGGCTCCTTCTGCGGACTGGGGCAAGCCGCTCCGGTTCCCATCCTCACCGGGCTGCGCCATTTCCGCGAGGAATTCGAGTCCCACGTACAGGGGCACTGTCCGGCGGGCGTGTGTCCCATGCAGCCCCGGCCGGTGGCCGAGGCCGTGAGTCACGATTATTTAGGATTTTCTCTTCCTGGGGCTGAAGCCCCAGGCTAAGAGCACGAAGCCTGCTAAAGCAGGCTAGCCTTTAGCCCGTCTGTGGCTCGGTCAGGAGATCGCAGACATGCAGGTCTGCTGACCTGCGGCCGGCCACAGCTACAATGTAGAAGCGATTTACGAATCGCCCCTACGCGGTGGGTTATTTTCGGAGCAATCGCTGAGACGCTGGGACGCTCCCAGTCACCAGTCACCAGTCACCAGTCACCAGTCACCAGTCACCAGTCACCAGTCACCAGTCACCAGTCACCAGTCACTAACTTATTTTCGAAAGTGTAAAGTACAAAAGGTCAAGGAGGATTTTATGGCTCAAATGATTAGCCTAACAATTGATGGCAAAAAGGTAGAGGTCCCGGCGGGCACCACCGTTCTGGAAGCAACCCAACAGCTGGGTATCACCCTGCCGACGCTCTGTCACCACCCGGACTTGACGCCCGTCGGCGCGTGCCGGTTGTGCGTGGTGGAAGTTGAAAAGATGCGCACGTTGCCCACGGCCTGCACGCTCCCCGTCACTGAGGGCATGGTCGTACACACGCACGTCGCCGACTCCAAGGCGGAGCCGGGGACGGACAAGGTGGTGGACTTGCGCCGTTTTGTCCTTTCCATGCTCTTGAGCGACCACCCCAACGAGTGTATGACCTGCGAGATGGATGGCGACTGTGAACTGCAACGCTGGGTCTACGAATACGACGTGAAGTGGCCGGAGCACAGTGGGGCGCGCCACTCGCGCCCTGTTGATTCCGACCCCAATCCCGTCGTCCTGGTGGACATGAACAAATGTATCCTCTGCGGGCGCTGTGTGCGCGCCTGCGCCGAGATCCAGGGACGCGATGTGTGGAACTTCTCCGAGCGCGGCTTCGATACCTTAGTCGTGGCCGGAGCCAATCAGGCGATGTTAGACGCGGGCTGTGAATCCTGCGGCAACTGTGTGGCCTACTGTCCGGTGGGCGCGCTCTTCGACAAGCCCTCCCAGGGCTGGGGACGCGCTACTTACCAGACGAAGGTTCGCACCACCTGCACCTACTGCGGCGTGGGTTGCCAGTTTGACCTCAACGTGAGGGACGGCAAGATCACCCGCGTCACCTCCACGCCTGAAGCGCCGGTGAACGGCCTGGCTTTGTGCGTTAAGGGTCGCTACGGTTGGGACTTCGTCCACAGCGATGAACGGCTGACCACGCCGTTGATCCGCGACGCGAACGGCGGCAGCAAATACCCCGGCTTCCGCGAAGCGACCTGGGATGAGGCGCTAGACCTCGTCGCCCAGAAGCTAGTCTACCACCGCGATCACAGCGGCCCCGATAGCGTCGGC
>Ga0190316_1000529_pt1 | contig 11541 bp, 15 predicted proteins | sample 48701112_MG_FD_161663 | JGI IMG/M metagenome (GOLD analysis project Ga0190316, IMG submission 161663) | Hydrothermal vent sediment bacterial communities from Southern Trench, Guaymas Basin, Mexico - 4870-11-1-2_MG | ecosystem: Environmental > Aquatic > Marine > Hydrothermal vents > Sediment ... | reverse complement strand
GTTTGCAAATCTTGTGCACAACCTCAATCAGAAAATTGCATAATAATAGTGCAACACCGGTGAGTTATAAAAAGGCCTATACGAAATGGGCCTTTAAACACCCAAGACAGTCGCCTTCAGTGGCCGAAGGCGACCCTTCACCTTACCCGTTCAGATACACATCACCTGCCGAAGTATCCGGTGATGCTGGCCTTATCCAACAAGTGTGGTGCCAGTTTTTTTTCGAAGTCTTTGATAGAGAACCTGCCCGAGAGATCCAGCCTCTCCACCTTCAAAGCATAAACGGTGAAGACGTAAGGATGATCGCCGGTACCAGGTGGAGGCATGGGACCGCCATAACCCACGAAACCAAAAAAGTTGACCAGCTCCACTGCCCCCTTAGGCATGGACTTGCCAGAGGCACCTTCAGGCAGGGAGTGAACAGTAGCCGGAATATTCACCGCCAGCCAATGGACCCAGTTCCTGGCCACGGGATGGGGATCGTAACAGGAAATAGCAAAAGACCGGGTTCCATCAGGCTCTCCATCCCATTTCAGGGGAGGAGACAGGTTCTTCCCTCCAGCTCCCGGCATCACGTACTTGACAGGTATCCTACCTCCCTCTGGGAAGGCAGGCGACCAGAGCCTGAAGGAAGAATCCCCTGCAAAGGCACCTGAAACCATAAACACTCCCAAGAGCAGACTCAGTAGAAACTTCATATTTACCCCCTTCAAGAACCCCTCTCTCACCACATTACATAAGCTTCACTCTTCCCTTCAACCAGGGCGCCGCCAGAAGAAGTGCCGCAAGAGGAATCATGACTAAAAGGGGCACAAACCTCAAGACCCCCTCCACCTTCACCAAACCAATCCTATACCCCAGATAAGCATAGAAGAGGGTACTGGGGAATATGCCAAGGGCTGTGGTCCAAAGGAATGTGAGGGGAGAGATGGACGTGAGGGCCAGCAAGGGATTGAGGAGGAAATAAGGAAAAGCCGTGGTGAGACGCAGAACCAATATATATCTCACTCCATGCCTTTTCAGCTTGCCCTTTACCCCCTCCCACTTCCCCTCGAAGTGGCGCGCAACCACTGCTCTCAAGAGGTAACGAACAACAAGGAAAGCCATAAAAGCCCCCAAAGTGGAGGCGGCTTCCGCCAGGAACACCCCTTGCCAGAAACCGAAGAGTCTCCCACCTACCATGGTAAGGAACATGGTGAGACCGGGGAAGCAAAGAACAGCCACCAGAAGATAGATACTTACGTAGATGACAGACGAGAAGAAGGGCCTAGTCTCCACAAAGGTGTGGAGCTGGAGCCCATGGGACTTAACCTCCTCATAACTAAGGTACTTATCGCCTCCAACACGGTAAAAAATCACCATAAGGAAAAGAAGAAGGATCAACAACAGGATTTTCCTATAGGGCATTACTTGACGAATAGGCACCATAGACTACAACTCCATTAAATGGTCTACTACCATTGAATTTTATGGGAGTGACATTCATAAATCCAGGGAATAGGGTATGAATCTGGCAGGGGTGTGGCTATTAGGGTCAGCGGCTTTGGCTTCTCGACTTGAAATGCCGCCCCTGCCTCTTTCATATCCAGGAAACGTCCACCGGGATGGTGCCAATCCACATGGATGGTGGCTCTGCTCAGTAGACGAGACGCCCTGGATAACCTACCCAAAAGGAGGTTGAGGTGGTAGACCCTGAGATCCGTGTAGGCATAGACGTGGGATGTAGGTTTCATCGTGTGGGTATAGCAGGGCCTGATGGAACCATCCTGGAGGAGTTTGATATCCCCCATTCCCAGGAAGGTTTCCAAGACTTCTTCCATCGGATTGAACATCATCATCAAGCTCTAAAGCTTACGGTGGCAGTGGCCATGGAGGGATTCAATGGGTACGCTCGTCCACTGGACAAGCTGATCCAAAAACTGGGATATACCCTGTACAACGTCAACAATCTGAAACTCGCCAGGTTCAAGCAAATCTTTCCAGGAGCAGCCAAGACCGATCGTTTAGACGCCAGGAAGATCTTGGAACTCTCCCATCTCAAAGACCAGTCACCCATGGCCAAGAATCGCAAACTCGGGGTCTACCATTGAATTTTGGTGTTTCCCATCACAGCCTCACCCCATGTCCAGGCATTTAAGAACAGAATTCGAAGGAGCTCTCTACCACGTCACCTCCAGAGGTAACACCAGACAACCTATCTTCTTCAACGATACTGACTGACAAAGAAATTCCCAAAAGCCAACGCCTCGCTGCCAAACCTTCACCAGCACAACTCTTCTCCAAAGCCAAAGCAAAGAAGCCCGCAACCTACTCATTTATTAGGCCATCCATGACCACGGCTATACCCTGAAAGAGGTGGAAAACTTCTTGGGACTACACTATTCCACCGTCAGCAAATTGCCAAAGCCACCAAGGAATGTCAAAAATCAATATCTGAGTCCCTCCACGCAGCCAAAAAGGCACCCATTACTCCTTCTCACTACCCCACCTTGCCTCAGTAATAATTTCTTAAACAAAGGGCGAAATGTTGAACCCAAGGAACGCTGCCCTTATAAGGGAAGCCATTAACCCAAAGGAGAAAGCGCATGAACAGCCCCAAAAGATTAAAAAGGATCTTCCTGAGCTTTGCCATCATCACTTGCACCATGATTTTCTTCACCACAACATCCAATGGAAGGAGATTGGGACATTACTCCAGCACCTCCCAGAGAACCCAGTACGACACCCAGCTGGAGAGAGAGCAGGCAGCAAACAAGGAGAAGGCCCAAAAGGCCAGACAGGAGGCCATAAAACAGGCCACAGGAAGAATGAGGGCAGCAGCCCAGTGCATAAGGGAAATATCGGAAGAAATAAGGGAGTTTCAGCAGAGGAAACAGGAAGCCCTGAACGAAATGGTACAGGAGGGAAGCGGCATCCACATCAAGCCCGAATACATGGAGAAGCCTCCCAAGATGTATGACCACGTCCCCACGGCAGACGAAGTGTACAGGGACATGTCTCCATCGGCACGGTTTGAGCACTCCAGGGCCAACCTCAGTAGGCTACAGAGGGAGCTGGAAGCCTGCAAGAAGGAGATGAAAAAGGCCCAGGAAGAACTGAAAATACTGGAGGGGAAGTAGCCCATCCAAGCTGCCGCGTACAGTCAGGTCCCCCAACTTCTCCTCCTCGCCTTTCAGAGAGCATCGCAAACTTGCCATCGAAATTAGCCTCTGTTACCATTATCTAACGGTCGTTCGTTCGACAACAAGGCCCATGGCCCAGACCAAGAGCACCGACCAGGTGCAATGGCCAAAGGAGGTCAAAATGATCAGGGAGGCAGACTTCCTTTTAATGGAAGAACTCCTCAGTGAAGAGGAGAAGATCATCATGGACACCACCAGAAGGTTTGTGGAGAGGGAAGTGCTCCCCATAGTGGCAAAGCACTACGAAAAAGGGACCTTTCCTTATGAGCTCATTCCCAAAGTTGCCGAGGTGGGTCTTTTCGGCATCACCACTCCCCCTGAGTATGGAGGGGCAGGGGCTAGCTACTTTTCTTACGGTTTAGCCTGTCAGGAATTGGAATGGTGCGACAGCGGCCTGAGAAGCCTTGTCTCGGTCCAAAACTCCCTATGCATGTATCCCATCCACGCTTACGGCTCCGAAGGCCAAAAACAGAAATACCTGCCGAAAATGGCCACAGGGGAAATTATCGGATGCTTTGGACTTACGGAACCCGATGCAGGCTCTGACCCCGCCAGCATGAGAACCACTGCCAAGAAGGTGAAAGATGGATGGGTCCTCAATGGAAACAAGACCTGGATCACCAACGCCCCTATAGCCCACATGGCCATCGTGTGGGCCAAAACCGAGGAGGGGGTGAGGGGATTCATTGTGGAGATGGGGGGAACCGAGGGGTTTGAAACCCATGAGATCAAAGAGAAAATGTCCCTGAGGTTTTCCCCAACGGGAGAGATTGTGCTGGAGGACTGCTTTGTACCCGAAGAGAATCTGCTGCCAGGCAGCAGCGTGTGCATGAAAGCCCCCCTTCTCTTGTCTTACTAGGGTACGCTACGGCATTGCATGGGAAGCTGTGGGGATAGCCGATTTCTGCTACGAAAAGGCCGTGAGTTACGCCCAGGAACGCATCCAGTTTGGAAGACCCCTAGCCTCTTTCCAACTTATCCAACAAGACCTGGCGGATATGCTGACAGAGATCACAAAGTGCCAGTTATTGGTGTACCGAGTGGGAAGGCTTTTTGATGAAGGGAGAGCCTCCCACGCGATGGTCTCCATGGCCAAGAGAGCATCCACCATGATGGCATACCGGGTAGTCAGGAAAGCTAGGGAGATCCTGGGAGGAAACGGTATCAGCTTGGAGTATCACGTGATAAGACACCTGTGCAACTCGGAGACCACCACTACCTACGAAGGGACCAATAAGATCCACGCCCTCATTCTGGACAGACATATCACGGGCATAAGCGCCTTTAAGTGGGGAGAAGCATGGAAAAGAAAAACCGGGAAGAAGAGTTGCTGAACACCGCTGCCAAGCTCTTCAAAATGAAGGGCTATGACGCCACCTCTACAAGTGACATTGCCGCTGCTCTGGGCATCAGAAAGAGCAGTCTGTATCATTACATAAGCACCAAAAGTGACCTACTATACAGGATTTCCAAGGATACCCTGGAAGAGCTCTTTCTGGGAGCCTTGGAAATAAAAAGGCGGGATCTTCCGTCTCAAGAGAAACTGCTGAAACTGGTTGAGAACCACATCCGACTCCTCACCAGGGATTTGGACCGCTACGCCACCATGCTAAGGGAGCTAGACTCTCTAGAAGAAGAGAAAAGAAGGGAACTAGTTGGCCTCAGAGACGGGTATGAAAGGTCCTGCGAGAAACCCTGCAAGAAGGGATAAAAGAAGGGGCTTTCCGGGAGATAGACTCCAAGATCACAGGCTTCGCCATCCTGGGCATAATGAACTGGCTGATACGGTGGTACAAACCCGGAGGAGCCTACTCTCCTTCCCACCTAGCCAAAGTGTACGGCGACTTTATCATGAAAGCCCTAGAAAAGAAGAAATGACAGAATCTCCAATTGTATTCAGCCAACATTAAAGCGCCAAGCCCCATTTGCTCGTTGATTTCCCATACCCCTCAAGCTATCTTTGCTCCATGGCAGAAAGTCGGCTCATGTTGGGAAGCGAGGCCCTGGCCCTGGGGGTGAAGCTCTGCCGGCCCCAGGTGATTGCTGCCTACCCCATCACCCCCCAGACTCATATCGTGGAGTGTCTGGCCCAGATGGTAGAGAAGGGTGAACTCTCCCCCTGCCGCCTGGTTACCGTGGAGTCAGAACTCTCCAGCATCTCCCTGGTCCTAGGAGCATCGGCAGGAGGAGCCCGGGTCTTCACCGCTACAGCCTCCCAAGGGCTGGCCCTCATGCATGAGATCCTCCACTGGGTAGCAGGGATGCGCTTCCCTGTGGTGTTGGCCAATGCCAACCGGGCCCTAGGGGGGCCATGGATCCTCTACATGGACCAGACAGACTCCCTGTCCCAGAGGGACACGGGCTGGATCCAACTCTACTGCGCCAGTGCCCAGGAGGCCTTAGACATGGTGCCCCTGGCTTACAAAATTGCCGAGGCCCACCTCCTGCCCGTCATGGTCATCATGGACGGTTTCTGGATTTCCCACACCATGGAGCCCGTGGAAGCACCTAGCCAGGAGGCTATAGACGCCTTTTTGCCCCCCAGACGTGACGAGCTGAAATTGGATCCGGACAACCCCCAGGCTCTGGGGGCTCCCTCACCCTCAGACACCTTCTACCAAATCAAACGAGAGATCCAGGAAGAAATGGAGCAGGTGCTGGAAGCATTTCCCCAATATGCCCAGGAATACAACCAGATCGTTGGTCGAAGCTACCAGGCTGTAGAGCGCTGGTTCATGGAAGACGCCCAGGTGGCCCTAGTGGGCCTGGGAGGGATAACGGGCACCGCCAGGTACACGGCCAGGGTTCTCAGAGACAAGGGAATAAAGGCCGGGGTAGTCTTTCCCCGGTTCCTGAGACCCTTTCCCACCTACGAAGTGAGAAGGCTCCTGGAGAGTGTGGAAACGGTCCTGGTCATGAACAGGGCCCTCTCTCCAGGCATGGGAGGTCAGCTCACCCAGGAGGTGAAGACGGCCCTTTATGGTCTTTCCCATCCACCCCGGGTGGTGGACTGGATGGCAGGGCTGGGGGGCATAGACCCCATCCCCTCCTCCATGGAAGAGGCCGTGAAGAAAGCCTTGGCAGGGGAAGAAAGGATATGGACCTCAAAACCTGTGGGAGCCAAGCGATGATAGACATACCCCGGGAAGAGCTTTTCAATCCCGGGCATCCCGCCTGCCCAGGATGCGGGGCCGCTCCTTCCATGCGTCTGGCCCTCAAGGCCCTGGGACCCAAAACCATGGTGGTCATACCCGCATCTTGCTGGTCCATCATCGCCGGGGCCCATCCCTCCTTCTCCCTGGAAGTGCCCCTCCTCCACACACCCTTCCTATCGGCGGCAGCAGCGGCAGCAGGACTCAAGGCGGCCCTAGAGGCACAAGGCGATCAAGAGACTTTGGTCATGGCCTGGGCAGGGGACGGTGGCACCTACGACATCGGCTTTCAGGGGCTATCTGGTGCTGCCGAGCGACGCACGGACATGCTTTACGTCTGCTACGATAACGAGGCCTACATGAACACAGGAGGCCAGAGGAGCTCCGCCACCCCTTTGGGCACCCAGACAAGCACCACTCCGGGAGGCAAACTCGAAGAAAAGAAAGACCTCCTCAACATCATAGTGGCCCACGGCGCCTCTTACGTAGCCACAGCCACTTTGGCCTATTCCCATGACTTACTGAAAAAATTCAGAAAGGCAAGGGACAAAAAGGGATTCCGCTTCATCCACCTCCTCTCCCCCTGTCCCACAGGCTGGGGCTTTCCAGAGGACAAGACCATCACCATGGCCCGGATGGCCGTGGAGTCAGGAGCCTACCACCTTATGGAATGGGAAGGAGAAGGTTGGCAAACCACTTACCACCCTTCCTTCCAGGTAAAAGTAGAAGACTACCTCCAGGCTCAAACCCGCTTCGCCCACCTCACTGGGGAAGAGCTCCAAGAAATCGCTCGGCGGACAGCCGAATACTGGGAACGGGTTTCCCGGAGCGAGTGACCGAGCCCGCCCACACCCAGTTTTCCGTCTTTTTCGGGATGGAAAGTGAATGCGTAGATGCGTGGACGCGTGCAGACGCGTGAAAGGTTAAATTTCTGAAAAATCCCCATTTCCCCCTTGACACGGGAACTTTTGTGACTATCTTTCCTCCGCAATACATGAAAGAGGAGAGAAACATGGCAAAGGAAATCAAGGCACGGAAACCGGGTGAGCACTGTGGTGATAGATGTAGGGAATGCCCCTACTTCTGCGGAAGAAAGGGAGACCTGGCCCTGTGCCTCAACCCTGAGGTGACGGGCATGGAGAGAATACCCACCCCAGTTCGGGTAGACGCCCAGCACCCCTGTCCTTACCAAGCCCAGGAGCGGTGGAACTTCTGAAGATTGACGGCTCCACAGGAGAGGGAGGAGGCCAGATCGTACGCTTGGCCCTCTTTCTCTCCATCATCAAAGGCACTCCCATAGAGATCTTCAACATCCGTCGGGGCAAAAGGAAGCCCGGCCTGAAAAGACAACACCTCCACGTCATAAAGGCCCTGGAAGCCATCACCGAATCTACATGCGAAGGTGCCCATCTGGGCTCCCAAACCGTCCGATTTTCCCCTGGAAAGATCAAAGGAGGACAAGCCACAGTAGAGTTCGGCACTGCCGGTTCTATCCCCCTCTCCCTTCAAACCCTTCTGCCCGTCTCCATCTTTGCCTCCAGCCCCGTATCCCTCACCATCAAGGGAGGCACCGATGTGCCCATGGGCCCCACCCTAGAGTTCACCCGTCATCTCTACCTCCCTTTCCTACGACCTCTGGCCTACAAATTGGAGCTAAAGGTGGTGAGGCGGGGTTTCTACCCCGTGGGGGACGGAGAAGTACGTCTTTTGTGCCACCCAAAACAGCCCCGAGAAGGCCTCGCATGGGAAGAGTTTTTGGAACACCTCCAAACCTATGGCCCTTTGGAACCTGGCTCGGAAAAAGTCCCTTCCATTGCCGGCATCTCCATTGCATCCAGCTCCCTGAAAGAGCGGAAAGTTGCAGAGCGCCAGGCCCAAAAAGCCCAGAGCCTATTGGATAAGCACCTCAACATCTCAACCCACATAGAGACCCTTTACCAGGCCAGTTCCTCCCCAGGCAGTGCCATCACCCTGTGGCTTAAAGATCCTCAACGCACTCTGGGAGCCGACGCCCAGGGAGCTCGGGGCAAACCGGCAGAGAAGGTGGCAGAAGGGGCGGTCAACATACTCCTGAAAGAATACGCCTCAGAAGCCCAGGTGGACCGCCATCTGGCCGACCACCTAGTGCCTTGGATCGGTCTCATGGGAGGAGAGATAAGAGTGTCCCGAATCACCCAGCACTTGGAAACCGGAGTATGGCTCTACAACCTCATGATCCCTGAAAAGCCTGTAAAACTGAAAGGCAACATCCTTTCAAGCCTCACCTTGTAGGAGGCAGGGCAGATTTCCCTCCATATTTCTCCTGACCGGCTCGAATATTTGAAAAAGATTCTAGAACGGTCATCATTTAAGGTAAAACTATTCTTCTATCCTTCCACCATTTGGCCTGGACCCCTATCTGTGCCCAGCAGATGAAAGCCTTGGAGGAACATTCTGAAACATTCCAGGAACTTAACACCGTAGCCGTAGGAATAAGCGTGGACAGTGTGCCATGCAAAAAGGCCTGGGCTGAGAGCCTAGATATAAACCGGACACCTCTTCTGGCTGACTTTTGGCCCCATGGCCAGGTGGCAAATGCTTACGGCATCCTGAGAAAAGAGGGATTTTTGGAACGGGCCAACATCATCATAGACCAGGACCAAAAGGTTGCCTGGGTGAAGATCTACCCCATCAGAGAGCTCCCCGACATCCAGGAGGTCTTGGAAGTCCTGAAAAAGCTCTAATCCCTCCACTTTCCACCCTAAGGCCCTTGGGTCCCTACCAAACAATAGGCTCAAGGGCCTTGTTTTGAAGGGCTTATTCCAGTTATAAGACCCCCCAAAAGGTCCAAAGGGGTGTTTTATGGAGGCTACCCTGTCCAAGCTCTTCTCCATAGTGAGCAACTGGGTGTGGGGACCACCCATGCTGGTCCTCCTGGTGGGAACAGGCATCTACCTTACCCTAAGACTCAGAGGAATCCAGATTACAGGACTCATCCATGCCCTTTACCTAGCCTTTATTGTGAGGAAAGAAAAAGGCGCCGAAGGAGACATCACCCACTTCCAAGCCCTTATGACAGCTCTGGCAGCCACCGTGGGTACAGGCAACATAGCTGGAGTTGCCACGGCCATCTTCTCAGGAGGCCCTGGGGCTCTCTTCTGGATGTGGATGACAGGCCTCTTCGGCATGGCCACCAAATACGCTGAGGCTGTCCTAGCCGTGAGATATCGAGTAAAGGACAAAAAGGGAGAGATGTGCGGCGGGCCCATGTACTACCTCTCCCTAGGCCTCAAAAAACCCTGGCTGGGCACCCTCTTCGCCATCTTTGCCGCCATATCCGCCTTTGGAATAGGCAACATGGTCCAGTCCAACTCTGTGGCCGAAGCCGTACGGGTCACCTTCCACATCCCCAACTGGATCACAGGAGTGATCCTGGCCGTCCTCACAGGGTTGGTGATCCTAGGAGGCATCCGCTCCATTGCCCGGGTTACCGAGCACCTGGTACCCATCATGATAGTGGTTTATATGGTCAGCGCACTAGTGGTCCTCTTTCTGGAGTGGGACAAAGTACCCCTGGTCTTCTCCCTGGTCTTCTCTAAGGCCTTCACACCCACAGCAGCCCTGGGAGGCTTCGCCGGTGCCACAATAAAAGAAGCTATCCGCTTCGGCGTGGCTCGAGGAGTCTTCTCCAATGAATCGGGCTTGGGTTCTTCCCCCATAGCAGCGGCAGCAGCTCAGACCACCACCCCCACGGCCCAAGCCCTGGTCTCCATGACTCAGACATTCATCGATACCATTATCGTTTGCTCCATGACGGGCTTTGTCATCTTAGTGACCGGCGCCTGGACCAGTGGTGCCACAGGCTCGGAGCTCACGGCCAAAGCCTTCTCCGCCGCCCTACCCGGAAACTGGGGTAATCTGGTAGTCACCGTGGGCCTCATCCTCTTCGCCTACTCCACGGTCCTGGGCTGAAGCTACTATGGCGAAAAGTCCATAGAATACCTCCTGGGAGAAGCATCTGTGATACCCTACCGCCTCATCTTCACCCTCTTTGTCTTCATCGGAGCCTTCACCCAGCTAGAGCTGGTCTGGTCTTTCGCCGACATTATGAACGGCCTCATGGCCCTGCCCAATCTCATAGGACTACTGGCCCTGGCAGGAGTAGTAGTAGAAGAAACTAACCGCTACTTTGCCAAAAGGAGGAAAGGCCAATAGGTTCCAGGCCGAACCACCCCTGGAAACAAAAACCTAGAAAACCCCAAATCCTACCCCTTCATCCCCACCTTGACTTGCCCACTCCCTAGGCATATAAACCCGCATGGTATCGTTGTTTTCAGGGTTTGCCCGGATGGCGGAACTGGTAGACGCAGGGGACTTAAAATCCCCTGGGGCATTCCCCGTGCGGGTTCGAGTCCCGCTCCGGGCACCACTTTACGGACCATAGATATCTAACCAGCCGTTTTATCTAACCATGCATCTAACCCCTTGCGAAAATAACAGGTCCAAATCTATGGCAAGGGCTAAAAGATCTTCGAGACACAACTGGCGTATAGTGCCCACACCGTCTCTTTTCCTAGGAAAAATTGAAACTAAGAATCTCCATAAATTAGCTATGGAAGCCTCTCCATTAGCTGGAGGTTAGACAAAGGTTAGATAATGTCTAAGAGCCCTTCTGTAATCGGATTCCCTATTCGTCGTCCGGTATAAACTCTAGGAGGTCTCCCACCTGACATTCAAAGAACCAGCAAAGCTTGTCCAAGGTCTCGAAGTCCACCCTTTTCGCCTTTTCATAGTATAGCTTACTTACGCTCCTCCGCGGAATCCCACATCCCCGAGCCACATCTACCATCTTAAGTTTCTTTTCCCCCATTAATCTTGAAAGGTGGCATTTTATCATTTCTCTCCTCTCCCTTTTTCAAATGATTTACGTGGTTTAGGCAAGGATGATACCTTAACGTATCTTTCAGATCAACTAACACGTCTAAAAGGACCAGGAGTTCCCCCAGTTTTCGGGGTATTAGGAAAGCAAGTCTAAAAAAGTCAGTGCATTTCTCCGGTCAGCAAGTGTAACACTCTGGATTCTGGGTTGTTTTCAACAGAATGGGTATACTTTTTGCACCTTTGAATAGAGGGGCCTCCCGAGTATAGGGTTTCAGCAGAGTTATGAGATAGAAGATGTGAGGGTTTTGGGGTATACCGGGCTGCAGAACATGATGGTAATAGTGATG
>Ga0190316_1000528_pt1 | contig 11541 bp, 10 predicted proteins | sample 48701112_MG_FD_161663 | JGI IMG/M metagenome (GOLD analysis project Ga0190316, IMG submission 161663) | Hydrothermal vent sediment bacterial communities from Southern Trench, Guaymas Basin, Mexico - 4870-11-1-2_MG | ecosystem: Environmental > Aquatic > Marine > Hydrothermal vents > Sediment ... | reverse complement strand
TCAGTAGCATCGAGGAGGCTGCCGCTCATCTATCGGAGAAAATAGGCGCAGATGAGTCTTTCCGCATTACCATCGAAAAGAGACATACTGAGATATCGACGAGAGAGATGATCGAGGCGATAGCGAAGCATATAGATAGAAGAGTGGATTTAGAAAATCCGGACAGGATAGTTCTGGTTGAGATTTTGGGGAGAGTAACTGGTATATCCGTTATCAGGCCGGACGATATACTCTCAGTTGCAAAGGAGAAGAGGTTACTTCATCGCGGCGAGAAGGGCTGATCGCTCAATAAGTATGCTCGTTAAGGCCTTTTTCTCTGATCCCCTAAATGCAGCCTCGATTTCTTCATCCGAAACTCTAAACAGTGCCTTTATCAACTCAAACTTTTCATCTGTAAGTTCAATTACTCCGTCATCTGGTTCTCCCCTATCGCTCTCAGAGATCCTGGAAGCAGCTTGTATGCCTTCCTCTTTGTTCTTTGCTAATAAAACCACGATCATCCTTGAAGAGTCGGGTTTTACGCCTAGCATGTCAATGGCCTTTCTGATCTGGTGCTGTCCAGAAGCGTAAAGCATGATCTCCATTGCCGGGCTTTCCGATATCCTATTTCCCGACTCAAATGAGTTTAGGGCGTTAAGCACAGAAAAATATAAGTGATCAAACCCGGCTATCCTATCGGCGTCGAATACCTGAACCTGACAGTCTGAAGCTGCATCTTTTATCTCATCCAAAAACGAGTTTAAATTCGAGATCTTAACATTTTTGAATCCCATGAATATTACGTGCCATTCCATGATCTTCTTAATTATCATCTCTCATCTTCCAGAAGTAATCTTCGCCTAAAAATCGTTTAGGATCGTAGAATCGCGGTTGTTCATGCGATCTCTTGGAGGGCTCTGAGTCGCTTTATTAAGTTAGGATGTGTTGAGAAGAGCTCGGCGATCTTATCTGCAACCGTCAATTTTCTCCTGATATATCTCTCGATCAGATCCCTCTCAGTTCCCCAAATATTTGCCTGATGAAGTTCTCTAATGTCTCTGTGTGAAGTTTCCGGATCGGCTATGAATAGCATTCTTAGGGAGCTCATGTGACTGGTGCCTCCTATACGCCTCCGTGTTCTCTCAGTCGATTCGACTATCTTTATAAGTCCAATAGATAGTTTTCTAGCTCCGTCCTCAACTATCGATGCGCTATGTCTATCCGCATAATACTCCCTTAGGCGGCTGAGATACAGCGTGAAGAGCGTCAAGATCCAATAGAGGATTATGCTTAGGAATCCTATGAGTGCCATTATCGAAGCATTGCTTCTTTCATCCCGACCGCCCCATGCAGAAGACCACATCAGCGAGTAGCCTATATAATATAGCAGTGCTGGCAGAATCGAGACGAACATCATCACTTGAACATCTCTGTGCTTCAAATGTCCCAGCTCATGCCCAATAACAGCTTCTATCTCATCCCTATCCAGAGTGTTAAGTAAACCTGTGGTTACTGCAACTCTATTTCCAGTTAATGGAGAACCGTATGCAAAGGCGTTTGGTATTGGTATGTTGGCGATCATCAACTGCGGTGGTTTAATACCGCTTTTACGGCTAAGTCTCTCAACGATCTCATAGAGCTCCGGCTCTTCGCTTCTTGAGACCCTTCTGACTTTGTATAGGGCGTCGATGATATGAGGGGCGAAGAGCCACTGTAGGACGTTAAAGAATACTACGAATAGCGCTAATGTGTAGATGTTAAATGCATCTATGAGTGAGAGTATTATCGTGAAGAAGAGTGTTGAGAGGCCGATTATGGCAGCTAAAGTCGCGGCCATCGTAGCCTTAAGCTTTAAGATGCCCATTTCCCATCACACGATAATGAATGAGAACCTTTGGATATATTTTTTGCTATTCCCAGCTGCTTTCGTCGCTCAGAAAATGTATCGATTCCCTCTCCTCTTCAAGGCTTATTGAATTAAGGATATTCTTGATCTCCCTCTTGGATATCTCGGCTAATCTCTCAGAGATCAAACCTAACGATAATGCATCCTCAAGTTTTTCAGCATCGATTCTCTTTACTTCGCCATTTGGCCAAACACATATGTCAGTTTCTAGATCTACATATCGTATCTTCCTTGGGTAAAGCTCGATCGGAGTGTTTATATTGATGTAGGTTCCCTTGTATTCTTCGTCCTTAGAGAAGTATCTTGTTCTAAAGCTTAGATCGCCTATTCTAATTTCACTTATGGCATAGTCTCCTTTATCCTTGTGAACGTTGAGGCCATCATACACGCCCTTACTAAAGATCCTCCTAAGAAGTATCATCTTTCTATCCTCCATGGAAAATCTAACTATCTTTGCCAGTCCGAGGTTAAATGTCTGCCCAGCAATCTTCGCATGCTCCATGCTTATTCTCCATCCGGTTCTAGGGAGGATCCTAGATACATTCTCCCTTAAGAGGCTCTCCACTTCCTCTCTTTCACACCCCTCTCTGAGCATCCTCTCAGCTATATCGACCATCATGGATATTCTGCCGCCGCAGGCCTTATAGTAGTGATGACCTGAGACGGTCGGTGTGACGGTATTCCTGATCTCGTCGAGTCTTCTCTTGGACAAACCGGGAAACTCAATATCTATATGCTCACCTATCATGTTTGATGCTTTGATCATTTGCATCAGGCTTGATTCTCGAACTTGAATCTGCGGGTGCATCATTCCTAAGGAGGCCTGCAGTGATCCCCTGAATATAGCATCGTCAAGTATCGATCGCAAGACTTTAATGATCTCCTTGTAGTAGAACCTGTCTCCAGCAACCGTTATGCCCTGTCGATCCATTCTGTCATGCACGTAAAGATTCGGTTCAACCTCTCCTTTTTTGTTCTCATCTGCAAATCCAAATCTCTCCCTGATGATCTCTGAGGGTTGAATTATCTTAAATCCACTATCCAAGAATATCTTTGTGAGCGCCGTGGAGTATATTCCGCGGATACGCACGCTAATCATTTACTTCGCTCTTCCAGTCACTTCTTGGCAAGAGCGATTAATTCGCCGCGTCTCTCAACATTAAGGGAGACCCCAAGGATCTCCTCCACAAGCCACATATTCGATTCCATATGATCCGTTATCATCCTCGCTAAGTAAATGGATTCCCCATCTGCTAGGGCAATGTATGGGATGAGCATATCTGCTAAGTGTATATCAACGGTAGGCTTAACTTGAATTTCGTCAATGAGGCTCTTCACAGCCTCTCTAGCTACGATCTCGCTTGGCTTTCGGATCTCGCCTATCGAGTCGCTTCCAATTATCACATCAGTATCCGTTTTAATCCATAACACTAGGGAGCTTCCCTTCTGAATTGGATTGGAAAAGTCATTGATGACCTCTATCTTTGGATTGAAGCCTCTCGCCCTGAGAAGCCTCTCAGCCTCCCTAGCCTGCCTCCTAGCAACTCCGCGGTCCGCGAGGTATGTGCAGATCGATACTCCTCTAACCTCCTGTATGTCACCAAACTCCTCGAGTATTAGAGGCTTCAGATGTGGGCAGGGCTGGGTATTTAATGTAACCTCACCTCCACCCCTCGGATAATAGCCATACTTATGAATTTCTATTGAAGCTTCAAGTCCCATACGCTTCAAGACTGGAAGGAAGATGTGTTTAAGGTAATTTATCGTTGGAGAATGGCTTACATCCGTTCCTCCTCTCAAGATGTGTAGGTGGACTGGGCGTTCCGCGAATGCACAGATTGGCAGCACGGTCATTATCAGCATAGGTATGCTCCCAGCAGTTCCAATCTCAGCCTCTACATTTCCACCTTTAATTCTTCCCGGATAAAACCATACTTCCTGCGAGCCTATGTAAGCTCCCTTAACGTCGGCATTGCATAATCTTGCGGCCGTAAGGACAGCCTCTAAATGCTGAGGCCTCAATCCAGGCCGGCTTCGTTTCTTTCTGATATTAAAGATATGTAGCGGCTCGCCCAGGATGGCTGATAACGCAACTGAAAGCCTTAAAATCGTCCCGCTTCCGCTCTTCTTCGCACCATCTATCTCTATCATTTCTTTGTCTTTCACCTGTCAGATGGGATTATTCGCTCGCCTCATCCATCATATTCGGAGATAATGTTTTTATGTGTTCTGCCTCGTTAGGCTCCTCATTAGAGCCCTTATAGCGTTCTCTCTTCCCATATCGATCAGATAGGGCCCAAGCCTCGGCCCATACGGGGTTCCAAGAAGAATCCTGTATAAGATCTGGAAGAACCTTTTAGGTTTTATGTCATTAGCCCTTGCGATCTCGAAGATCGAACTCTGAATTATATTCGGATCATCTGTTGATCTTAATTTTTCAACTAGTTCAGTAATGGCTTTTCTTTCAATTTCATTCAATTCTATGGTTGCTTCAGAGGTCTCCTCAAAGTCCCTAACCCAATTTAACGCGTACATTATTCTCTTCCTCAGGTCGGGCGTCAATGAATCCTTTAGGTATCCATACCTACGGAGCTTATCCGCGATGAATTGATATTCGGATCCCTTTGGGGCAACGCGGGCCAGTGAGACCAAGAGGTTATATGGCACGTGTATGCTGGGCTTCTTAGGCGGATTCATGAACCAGCAGTATTTGTACAATCCCGTTAGCTTCGTCCTCTCTTTTGGATCTCCGATCTTTCTCCTTCCGAAGTATACGTCCTCAATTTCATCAAGTTCATCCATGTATCGTGGAATATCATCTACGGATACGTTTCGAGTTCCAACAAAGCGTTTTAGAGTTAATAGAATCATAGACTGGGGAGATCCATATTTCAACCATAATTGCGGAGTGAACACGTTTCCCTTCGACTTCGAGATCTTTCTCCCGCCCTTGTCGAGGAACATTTCATATTGGGCATGCATCGGAGGTTCATAGCCCAGTATCTCCCTGCAGATTCTATCATTAACCCTAACCGAATCTGCAATATCTTTTCCGTAAGCCTCAAACTTGATCTCTAATGCACGCCATCTCGCGGCGAACTCTCCAGCTTTCCATGCGAGCTTCCCCTCCCCTTTAGTATAGTCGGCCTCCCCCTCATACCCGCATCCCTTAATCCATTTATGCTTTATCTCCATCCCCTCACATTTATAGAGGATCTTATTCTCATCCGGCAGGAACTTGTATGCTTTCGTCGTGTAAATTCTGCCGCAGGATTCGCAGACGGGAAAGTATGGCAGAACCTCCAGATACTTCTCCTGGCCAGTCTCCTCCTTTACGATCTGTCCGACGCGTTTCGCATTCTCGAGGAGTATACGGATCTCCTCATTCAGTAATCCTTGAGCATAAGCATCCGAGCCCTTAATTAGAGTGTATTCTATGCCGGCTTCTTCTATGGCTTCTATGAGAAGGCTTATCATGTGATCTCCATAGCTCTCATGGCATCCAAATGGATCCGGGATGTCAGTCACTGGAAAACCCAAGTATTTCTTGAGGGAATCTGGCATGCCCGCTGGAACACTTCTAAGTCCATCCTTATTATCGGAGAATAATATGAATCTCGTCTTGAATCCCTGCTCCTTTATTGCTAGGGAAACGGCGTAGTTTCGTGTTACCTCGCTGAAGCTACCAATATGAGGTATACCTGAGGCTGCAACTCCGCTTTCGACATTTATGACATCTAATCTCCTGCCGAGCTTACGTTCCCGCTCTATTATTTTGGCAGCTATTTTATCATACCATGTTCCATGACCAATAATCTCTTCTTTCCTCAACGTTGACTCCAACGCTTCCATGTAAACATTCAAGTATGGTTAGCTGAGGCTTAAATAAAGATTTACGATTCCATTAGAAGAGTATATTAGAGAGATGGAGATAAATTAAGAATTGCATCTGCTCCTCCAATAATTGGAGGATGCGTAGATGCAAATACACATCAAAAGAGCTTTAGAGGAGGCCTCGCGTAAGGCAAGAGGCGAGGTCATATTCGCCTCTCTATTCGGTTCCTATCGGAGGGGAGACTGCGACATCCACAGCGACATCGACATCCTCCTGATACATGAGGATCTTGAGAAACAGTATATTCTTGATCATCTGAAGAGTTTAGAATGCGTATTAGGCAGAAGGGTCCACCTAAACCTCTTCGATCTTCAAGACTTTAAGGAAAGAATTGAACGTCAAGATTATCTGATGGCAAGCCTAATTGATGACTCTTCACTCATTCTGGGGAGTAGAGCGGTCTTCGAGAAAGCGAGGAGATCCATTTTTGAGAAACGCTCCTCTGATGCCTCCGTGAGGTTTAATTGGGATATGGGCTTTAAGATGCTAAAACATTTATGCCTGCATCTAGACGATATGCGCAGATTCGGCGCTCGAGGCGGATTTTTGAATCGTGTAATAAATAGCCTAAACGATTACCGTCTTGCACTTGGATATCTCCTCGCCAGTAGGTTAATGCAGAATTGCGGAAGAGGAATCTCCTATAGGCATCTCATAGAGTTGAATGCCAATCCGATATTGAGGGAGATCGGCACCACAGAGAGATTATTAAAGCGTGAGATACCACCCAGCCTTGAATTTCTGAATAAACTTGTAGTCGACATTAAAGCTGAAGCCTGGAGGCTCTTAGAATTTAATAGGCGCCTAAGCGATAAGTTAGTCCTCCCCACCCGCCTACACTACGCCAAAAACTTAGGCGTAATGGAGTTCATTTAGGTTTATGCCCATCTCCTCCCCAATAGTCTTGCTTAGATTCTTTGCTGTAGAAGCCGTCTCCTGTGACCTCAGAATCTTCGGCTCTAGATCGACGATGGGCTGAATCTTTATCTCCCTCACAATGTTCGCGGCGACATTATATTTTATGCCATCATCATAGGTTAAGTGGAGCCTCATCCCTAAGATCAATCTTCCCCTCCTACTGATCCTGTATCTTCCAGAATCCAATCGCCCCTTTAATATGCTAAGTTCATATATATCCTCCATAAAGAATCTCTGCGCATTCTCAACCATGTTTTCAACGAAGAACTTAATCTTTGAATAGAAAGGCTCATAATTTCGAAACATCCTGACGAATCTTATTGTTTCTAAGACTGGAACCTTATGAAATAATCTTGGACGTAGATTGATGAATATAGGCGTTGTTTCTATAGGTTCCATCATAAAATTTTTGAATGGAAAGTCTTATTAAGCATTTTTCAGTATGGATCAAGCGGGAAATTTGATGCTAAAAATTTTTGAATGGTCAATTAATTGTTTATTTATGTTATTTTCACATTTACGAAAAATATATAAGTTTCACTGAGTCGATTAATTCTAAACGGGAAAGGGGTGTCGATCTTGTCTGCGTCTGGCATACCGGTCCTCATACTGAAGGAAGGTTCCACTAGAACGAGAGGCAGAGAAGCTCAGCACAATAATATAATGGCCGCAAGGATAATCGCTGAGGCAGTAAAGAGCTCCCTAGGCCCGAAGGGCATGGATAAGATGCTCGTTGACAGCCTAGGGGACGTTACAATCACAAGTGATGGGAAGACTATACTTGACGAGATCGATGTTGAGCATCCAGCCGCTAAGATGATGGTTGAGGTTGCGAAGACACAGGATGATGAGGTTGGGGATGGAACTACAACATCAGTTGTTGTTGCAGGGGAGCTACTAACGAGGGCTGAGGAGCTCCTTGAAAAGAATGTTCACCCAACGATAATCATTGATGGCTATAGAAAGGCCGCTGATAAGGCTCTTGAGGTCCTCGAGAAGATCGCTATTCCAGTAGATCCAACTGATAGGGAGGCTCTAAAGAAGGTTGCGATGACCGCTATGGCAAGCAAGCTTGTGTCGGAGAATAAGGAGCAGCTAGCTGAGATAGCTGTTGATGCGGTTCTACATGTAGCGCGAAAGGTCGGCGATGAGTATCGCGTGGATTTGGATGACATAATGGTTGAGAAGAAGCCTGGAGAATCTATTACGGAGACTAAGCTGATAAAGGGAATAGTCCTCGATAAGGAGGTTGTTCATTCCGGCATGCCTAAGCGCGTGGAGAATGCGAAGATCGCACTGCTAAACTGCCCACTTGAGGTTGAGAAGACGGAGTTTGATGCCAAGATACACATTGAGTCTCCAGAGGAGATGGAGGCTTTCCTGAAGGAAGAGGAGAATATGCTTAAGGATATGGTTGAGAAGATAGCTGCTACTGGCGCTAATGTCGTTATCTGCCAGAAGGGCATCGATGACATGGCCCAGCACTTCCTAGCTAGAAAGGGCATACTAGCCGTTAGGAGGGCTAAGAAGTCGGATATGGAGAAGCTATCAAAGGCAACTGGCGGTAGGATAGTTACTAACATTGATGATTTGAAGGCTGAGGATCTTGGTTTTGCTGAGCTCGTTGAGGAGCGCAAGATCGGAGATGACAAGATGGTCTTCATAGAAGGCTGCAAGAACCCACGGAGCGTCGCAATTCTAGTCCGCGGCGGAACTGAACGTATAGTTGATGAGGCAGAACGTTCAATCCACGACGCACTCTGCGTAGTAAGAGACGTAGTCCAAGAACCAAAAATACTAGCAGGAGGGGGAGCACCAGAAATAGAAATAGCAAAGTACCTCAGAGAATACGCTGAGTCATTGCCTGGCAGGGAGCAGCTCGCAGCTCAGAGCTTTGCGGAAGCAATTGAAGTAGTCCCAACAACACTCGCTGAAAACGCGGGACTAGACCCAATAGATATCATCTCAGATCTAAGAGCCGCCCATGGAAGAGGCGAGATCTGGGCTGGCGTGGATGTCTTTGAAGGTAAAGCTAACGATATGAAGAAGCTGGAGGTTTATGAGCCTCTTGCAGTAAAGAAGCAGGTCATAAAGTCAGCAACAGAAGCGGCGACGATGATACTGAAGATAGACGATGTAATAGCTGCTGGAAAGATGAAGCCTCCGAAGAGTAAGGGCACGGAAGGCTATGGTGAGATGCCGCCATACTAATCTCCCAACTTTTTCTGAAGTTTAAAAATTCGAATTTTAGTGTCCCATTTTCTACATCTGCGAAGTTTATGCTCTCAAGAAGATTTAAAAACCAAAATTCTGGATTAAAAATGGATTTTCAGCAAAAAAGAGTTTATATAAAAATTGAGGGTTAATTTTTGGTTTAGTCAAATTCTGATTCGCTTTCTTCTTCTTTCTCGCCCTCTGGACCCTTGCCTTTCTCTTCTTCAGGCTTCGAAGCTGCTATTACATCGTCTATCCGCAGTATCATTGCTGCTGCTTCGGCCGCTGATTTGATAGCTTGTTCTTTCACGCTTAGCGGCTCAACAACTCCTTTCTCCCATAAGTTTGCAACCTTGCCCTCAAAGACGTCCACGCCAGCCCAGATCTCACCCTTCTCATGGGCGGCTCTCAGCTCAACTATTATGTCGATCTGTTCTAGCCCTGAATTCTCAGCTAGAGTCTTCGGAATAGTCTCCATGGCCTCTGCAAAGGCCTCGATCGCCAGTTGCTCTCTTCCTCCAACTTGAACTGCATATTTCCTTAGTTCCTTAGCGATCTCTGCCTCTACTGCTCCGCCTCCTGCAACGATCTTGTTCTTCTCATAGACATCGGCTACGACTGAGAGAGCATCGTGCATTGCTCTCTCCGCCTCGTCAACCATTCTCTCGAGTCCTGCGCGGATTAGGATTGACACGGACTTTGGATCCTTGCAGCCTTCTATGAAGACCATCTTGTCATCTCCGATCTTGCGCTCCTCAACGAGCTCAGCAAAACCAAGATCCTCAGCCTTCAAATCATCAATGTTAGTAACTATCCTACCGCCAGTTGCCCTCGAGAGCTTCTCCATATCGGATTCCTTTGCTCTTCTTACGGCTAGTATACTCTTCTTCGCTAGGAAGTGCTGGGCCATGTCATCGATGCCCTTCTGGCAGATAACGACATTAGCGCCAGTAGCAGCTATCTTCTCAACCATATCCTTAAGCATAGTAGTCTCTTGATCAAGGAAGGCCTTCATCTGTGATGGATCTCGAATTCTGATCTCAGCGCTGAACTCCGTCTTTTCAATCTCAAGTGGGCAGTTTAGCAGTGCGATCTTCGCATTCTCCACGCGCTTAGGCATGCCGGAATGAACAACCTCCTTATCGAGGATGACTCCCTTGACGAGTTCAGTATCGTGTAAGCTCTTACCTTCCTTCTTAATTATCTGCACATTGTCAATGTCTGCCACCCAGCGGTCTCCACGTCTCTCGGCTATCTGCCTCACTGCCTCGATGGCTATCTCCGCCAGGTGCTCCCTTGCGGTTCCGACGGCCTTGCTTCCCATTGATGTTATTGCGATCTTCTTTAACATCTCCTTATCATTAAGATCAACTGTCACGCCGATATTCTCTAGGATTTCCATGGCCTTCTTTGCGGCCTTCCTGTATCCACTGACAATCGTTGTTGGATGAATGTTCTGGTCAAGCAGTTCCTCAGCCTTCTTCAGCAACTCCCCGGCCAATACGACTGATGTTGTAGTTCCATCCCCAACCATGTCATCCTGTGTCTTCGCAACCTCAACCATCATCTTAGCGGCTGGATGCTCAACTTCAATCTCATCTAATATTGCGGCTCCATCATTCGTTATCGTTATGTCCCCTAGGCTGTCAACGAGCATCTTATCCATGCCGCGTGGTCCAAGCGTTGATCTTATCGCCTCAGCGATTATTCTCGCAGCCATTATATTGTTTCTCTGAGCCTCTCTTCCTCTAGTCCTCGAGGTTCCCTCCTTAAGAATGAGTATGGGTTGACCCGTCTGGGTCTGTGCGAGGTAAGCCATTCTAATCTACCTCTCACCTGATTTTTCAACCGTTGTTTTTCATAATAAACTAAAAATATATAAGCTTTACTAGGAAAATAAATTGTGAACAAGTAGACTAAAATTGGCAGGGATGAGGGGGTCATGGCCCTATACGAAGAGACCCTAGCTGAATATAGAATATTCGATATAAGGATATTGCCTACGGTAAACTATGAGAATGACCTCGAGTGGATATGTAGAAGCTTTGGCTTTCTGCAGCCTAGGGATAAGCGGAAAACGGCCTATAGAATCTTCAAAGAGATAGTTGAAGCTGCAAGGGACAATAAGGGTCTAACGAGCGATGAGCTCGCTCAGAAGCTGCATTTGACGAGGGGGACGATAGTTCATCATCTGAATAAGATGATTAAGAGCGGGCTTGTAATCCATCAGGAGGGCCTCTACAAGCTTAGGGGGAGAAGCCTAAAGAATACAGTTGAGGAGATACAAAGAGACATTGCAAGGGTATTCGAGAACATCCATAAAGTCGCTGAGACCATTGATCAGACGTTGGGTCTCTTCTTCAGAGAGAGGGAGATGCCTGCGAAAAGGCTGGAACGCCCATAAGAGCAATAGATTAGCAGTAATCGATAAGATTAAGTCAACCGGGTTTAGGTATCCCTCTCTAAGTTACATGCTTATTTAGTCTTTAAAAGCATCTAAAGGCTAACTATGCCCCAAACTTTATCGACGTATTTGGAGAGACGGCCTTCGTCAAAGGAATCTAATCTTTTCATTCAGAACCCTATTGTTCTCATCTGCTGTCTTCTACACTCTTAGCTTGATTATCTC
>Ga0190316_1000527_pt1 | contig 11548 bp, 14 predicted proteins | sample 48701112_MG_FD_161663 | JGI IMG/M metagenome (GOLD analysis project Ga0190316, IMG submission 161663) | Hydrothermal vent sediment bacterial communities from Southern Trench, Guaymas Basin, Mexico - 4870-11-1-2_MG | ecosystem: Environmental > Aquatic > Marine > Hydrothermal vents > Sediment ... | reverse complement strand
CAACCAATGTTTCGAACGGAGTATACTTTCTCCACCACTCGTTGATTTCGTATTTCTCGGATAAGATCTTCACTATTTTTTGAAGTTTTGTCTTCATGATCCATCACTCAGCCGCACTTGCCTTACAAAGGCATCTAATTTTACATTGCGCGAATCCTTTTTTCTCCCGAACTGATTCACAACCATTATCGCTAGGAGCCGGTTAGACTTATTCCATTCGGCACTAAAAATTCCCGGTGCAGAAATATCGCCAACGATCCCCACGTTAAGCCAGCGAGTTTCATTCCGAGATGGATAATTCTCAAACCCCTTTTTCGTATAGTTTTTGTTTTTCCATATTATAAGCACAAATTAGATAATAAATTATCCAACTCTTTAACTTGCCCCACCTTTCTGTAAATTTTCTAACAGCATTGCTAGATTGAAGTTTTCCGTCAAAGTAGAAATATGAAACCGCTTTTCTGGCTCCGAGGTCATCTGGAACGCAGAGATCCATTCTTCCCAACGTCGTTATCAGTATCAGCTCAGCAGTCCACCTTCCAATTCCATTGAATTTCATCAATTCCTCAATGGCTTCCTCACTGCTCATCTCTCTGATTTTCTCTAGATCGTATCCATTCGCAACTCTCAGTGCGAGTTCTCTAATGTATATGGCTTTCTGGCGGGATAACTTACATTTTTTCAGTTCTTTCTGATCTGCACCTGCCAACACTTGGGGCGAAGGAAAATCATAACATGGTTCGCCATCAATTTCTATTTTCTCTCCAAACCTCCTGACCAATTCCCCTGTTATCACATAGGCAACCCGTAAAGAAATCTGCTGCTGGATTATTACTCTGATCGCTCCCTCAAATATGCTCGCCCCGATTCCCGGCGGTCTCAGACCATAAAGCTCTTTCTTTATCTTACTAAGTATTTCATCCTGCTCCATAAAATCATACAATCCTTTTAGATTCTCTCTCAATCTAAAAATGCTCATGATTTTATCCGTTAGATACGTCTTCTCTTTCGCATCGAGTTTGGAGAATGCGTTAACCCGCAACTTTGGATTTTCTACCGTGCCAACAGAAGTGATCTTTACCGGAACTAATCTATCTCCAACTTTGAAAGCCCGCATCCAGATATCATCTTTATAAATTTCTGGCTGTGGCTCTTCCGGTGAAGAATAAAATTTCCATTGCAGATCAAAATTATAGGGAGGGATCGGTTGGAGCTCGAATGAAGTTTTATCCATGATAATCACTTAAATTAATTTTATTTAATAACTTTCACACGCCACCTACGGCTATAATTTCATCAAATCTTACCGGATAATAGACTGTTTGATGAAAGAAGCCATTTATTATCAAACTAGGCTGACAAGGTTTGTTCTCAATGAAGCAAACGCTTAAGTTCAAAATTTTATTTTTCATCACGCCAACAATAAGTTAACAGAACCAGCCTTTCGAAGTCTCTATTGCCCGTTCAACTACTAAACCTGTCTTTTTGGAGCGTCGCTGGTTCCCGGTTGACCGTGGCATATAGCTCATTTATATGGTTCCCTTATGATTTCGCCTCTTTACTCCTCTCCTGATGAACTTCTCGATTTCTCTGGTTGATGATGGGCAGCTCATGGGGCCGAACTTCGTAACCTTTATTGCCCCAGCCGCCCCTGCGAATTCAAGGGTTCTTTTTAGGCTCCAGTCCTTTAATAGGCCATATATGAAGGCCGCGTCGTATACGTCTCCCGCACCTGTTGGATCAACCTCCGATACCATATAGGCTGGCTCGTAAATGGTTTCTTCCCTTGTGACCGCGACTGCCCCTTCGCTGCCCATCTTTATTATTGCCACCTCCGGACCCATACTTATGAGTCTCCTTCCAGCTTCGATAGGATCGTCTATTCCAGTCAGGGCTTTAGCTTCATCCCTGCTTGGAAGTATCACTTTGCATGAGCCTATTACCGGCTGGCATATGCGCCTGATGACCTCGACGTCTAATAGTTCGGCTCTTAGATTCGGGTCGAATGTTATGGTTACATCTGATTTCTCAGCTGCTCTTAGGGCCTTCATGCATGCTCTTCTGCTTCTCTCGCTTACGGCAAGAGAGGAACCCATAATATGCAGTAGCCTAGACTCGGCTATGTAATCCTCATCTACATCTTCCGGGCTGAGCTGTCCAGCAGCTGAGTGTCTGAGGTGGAATATGAATCTCCTATCTCCCGAAGAGTAATACATGACGAATGTCGTTCCAGTCGTGTATCCCTTCAGCACTCGAATGCGGCTTACATCAACCCCATCCCTCCTCAGCCTCTCGAGGAGGAGCTCACCAAACTCGTCTTCCCCCACAACCCCTATGAATCCAGTCTTCAAGCCGAGATTCGCAGCGGCGTCTATGAATATGGCTGGAGCTCCGCTTGGGTATGGGCCCAAGTAAACTCCTGGAACATTATGTGGGACATCTCGATCCTTACGCATTATCTCAACAAGTATCTCGCCTAAACTGACGACTTCAGGAGACATTAGAATTCACCTCAAGATCGATTATTCCATGTCTGATTTAAATTCTCGGTTGTTGCAGCTCTATTTGGGAGGCCTATAAGTAGGGAAGCCAGTAATGAGCTTATAAGCCAGAAGATTATGGCTCCATCCCAGCCGTAAACGTCAAGTATCCATCCGGTGAATGGATTTGCGAACGTAGAACCCACATATCCCATGCCATCTATAAATCCAGCGACGCTTGCAACTCCATATGAGCATCCATACTCCATTGGGATTACCGTTGATATGATTATGTGCGGCATGTAGAGCGTTAATCCAAGAATAAAGAGAAGCATGATTCCTGCTTGAATATTATCTGGGGATAAGCCGCGAATCAATATAATCGTTAAACCTAATGATAGTGTGAGCAGCGACACTGTGAGTCTCCTCTTCGATTCTTCTATTCTGTCTATGATAAATGCGAGTATGGCTGAGCCTAGTATCCCTCCGATCGGTATTGCAGCCGCAGCATAGCCGACAATATCTAATGGTAGATTCCAAGATTCAAATAGGTACGCTGGGATCCAAAGTGCGAATCCTCCCCTAACGATCTGAAGCATCACATACGCAATAGAAGCCGACATTAAATTCCGTGAGGACAGGATCCTCCTAAACCTGATCCTCATGCTGACTATCTTATTCCGTTCAATTTCACTTGGGCTCTCCTCGACGCCCAGATAGAAGATCGCTGCTATCAGGATGAGGAATATCGGCGGAAGGGAGAATGTGGCTCTCCATCCATAGTTGGCCGCTACATACCCGAGTAGAGGCCAGGCTATCATATTTCCGACGAGAAAGCATGATCCAAATGTACCTCCAACCCTCCACCTTCCCGACTTGAACCAGTTGCTTATTATCTTTACTGCTGAGGGCCAGCCTAGGGACTGGGCATATCCGTTTAGGCACCATATGATCATGAGCATGACGGGCAGCGAGGAATAGCTGAAGATCAGACTTAAAGTCGACGTTAGGATCAGGCCTAGAAGAGCCGTTCTCTTCGCGCCGAAGCTATCGATTATCGGCCCGTTCAAAAATTGGCCCATAGCATAGGATATTGAGAATGCGCCGCCTATCAATCCGAGAATGAACCTTGACAGTTGGAGATCCATGCTGATTGAGGGGACGGCTATCGAATAGTTTAGTCTAGTAAGGTAATATGAGGCATAAGCTATGTATGTAATTATGAATATGCGGCGGCTGACCGTAAAATTTAAGGCGGTCTACCTCCAAATCTCGACGATTCCCATATTTTATCCATGCGGTCATCCCTTGTTCTCCATGATATCCTTGATGAATCTATTGAGGAGATCTGGATTCATTCCTCCGCTGATGAGTCTTCTCCTAACCTCTTCAACCTTATATTTCCTCATTAGGTTTCTCACGGTCTCCTTCCTCTCCCATGGAAAGACTATCCATCTCTTAGTTTCCCTCTCATAGTAATCTGGAGTTATAATGCTCCAAGGCTTATAGTAGATGGTTGCAATCTTAACCTCTCCTGCCCCCTTGCTTAGCAGATGATCTCTAACGATCTTTAGGGTCTTGCCTGTATCGGCGACGTCATCGAGGATGAGGATCCTCTTTCCATTAACCGGTATGGTTATGGGCTGAGTGAGGACGGGTTTGCTCTTGGTTTCGGCTACATCAACATAAAACTCGACTGAGACATTTGCCAGCTTCGGGTTTCCCAATAGATCAGACATGACCCTCGCCGGTGGCCATCCTCCCCTACAGACTCCAACGATGAGGTCTGGATTAAAGTTGTCTCTTCTTATCTTATCGGCTAGGCTAAGCAGCATCTCATATATCTCATCCCAGCTTGGAACCTCAAATTCAACGTTTAAATCCAAATCTTTCAGCCCCCGAGAGAAAATAGCAAACTAAACTATATAGAATTTAATGTCCGCTATATATTGGGGCAGAGTTGAGAGAGATGAGAGAGGAACCATACGTTTCTGAGGATGAGGTTTTAGATCTCGTATCCATGAGGATGTCTCTCTCGGAGGGAGAGGACGCCGTAAGGCGAGTTATACGCGAGATATACCGTCGTGGACGAATAGGAACTAAGGATCTAGCCTACGCAACGCTGCTTCCAATACCGGTAGTAGCCGCCATAAGAAGGGAGCTGGAGAGGATTAGACTCATCGCACGGAGGGGAGGAGCGATCCTAACTGAGCGTGGAAGAATATACGCTGAGGAGACTCTTGGATTGAAGTTTAGGGGAAGCCTTCTCTGCCAATCATGCAATGGAAGGAGAATCACGGTTCCCGATGAGTTTCAGGAGATGCTTGAGAAGATGGTGGTATACGCTGAGATGAGGCCTAGACCATATACATGGCTTGATCAAGCCTTCTGCACGCCTGAAACGTCTGTTTATAGGGCTCTGCTGATGCTTGAGGAGGGGGATGTGGAGGGCAGGGAGATAATATTCTTGGGCGATGATGACTTAACTTCCGTCGCCGTTGGTCTCCTTAGGTCTTCAAGGAGAATAGTCGTCGTCGATGTTGATGAGAGACTGCTGAGTCTGATAGGTGAGATCTCCAAAAGTGAGGGCCTGAATATAGAGTGCATAAGGCATGACCTTAGGGATCCCCTGCCTGAGGATTTAAGGGGCAGATTCGATGTTGTATTCACGGATCCACCCTATACGATTCAGGGGATGAGTCTCTTTGTCTCCCGTGGCATAGACGCCCTGAAGGAGGGGAAGTGCATGAGCATATACCTGTCTTATGCCCATAAGCCTCCCATGGAGATGCTGAAGTTGCAGAGGGCAATAAATGAGATGGGCCTATTCATTAGAGAGTTGATTCCGAGATTCAACAGGTATGAGGGCGCGGAGATGTTTGCGAACACCACATTCATAGCGAAGCTTGAGACTACAGATGAGGCTCATCCAATCATATCTGGAAGGTTTGATGGGAAGATATATACTGGAGAGGCCTCGCCGAAGCTGAGGCTCTACAGGTGCAGGTGCGGACATACCATAAGCGTAGGCGTAAACGGAGATTTCAGGACGATTGAGGATCTAAAATCAAGTGGATGTCCAAGATGCGGGAGGAAGAGCGGATTCCAATTGGTCAGGAGGATCCCTCATAGGCCCGCTGGAGGATAGCATTAATATTAGACGCGTGCCTAAATTGTCATGGGAATAGGTATGCCTAGAATAGAAGAGCTGCTCATAGACCTGTATGGATGCAGGGCAGACCTGAATGATGAGGGGTTCCTATGCAAATTGCTTGAGAGGGCCGCAGAGAATGCAGGTGCGAAGGTTCTGCATAGGGTTACCTGGAGGTTCTCCCCTGTAGGCATAAGCGTGATCCTAATCCTGTCTGAGACGCATATCTCGATTCATACGTGGCCTGAGTATCGATACGCCGCCTTGGATATCTTCCTCTGCGGTGAGGGGAAGAATCCTGAGGCTGCATGGACAGTAATAAAAGAAGCCCTGAAGCCCGTGGATTTCAGAATTAAAAGGATAGAGAGGACTGTTGAGGCGAGGGGCTGAGAATACAGATCATATAAAATGTTATCTTCATTAGGTCTTAAAGGGGTGCAATGGTGAAGATTCTTGATTAGGATTGGGATTTTTGGGTTTTGATACCTCCCATGCGGTTCACTTCACGAGGAGGATAAATCACGTCGGGGCGCCACATGATCAATGGGTTGAAGGGGCGAGGGTTGTAGCTGAATATCCAGGCGAGCACTCGAGCTTTGTAAGCGACGAGGTTCTTGAGGAGAGAACCAGAGAGATCAGGGAGGCTGGAGTTGAGATAGTTGATTCTCCGGAGGCGTTGATCGGCAATGTAGACGCTGTTATGCTCGAGTTTCAGGATGGAAGCCGGCATCTGCAGCAGGCCAAGCCATTCATAGAGGCTGGAATTCCGATCTTCATCGATAAACCGTTCACCTGTAGCCTCAGAGATACAAAGGAGATCGCTAGATTAGCCGAAGAGAATAAGGTTCCAGTCTTCTCTTCATCTTCTCTGAGATACGCACTTGAGGTTCAGAATTTGAAGTCGAGGAGTGATATCGGCGGGGTTCTAGGCGTTGATGCCTATAGTCCAGGGCTGACTCACCCCAAGAATCCGGGCCTATTCAATTATGGAATACACGCTGTTGAGGTTCTCTATGCCCTTATGGGTCCCGGATGTAGATCCGTCAGGTGCATACATGATAAGAGATGGGATGTGGTCATCGGCGTATGGGGGGATGGTAGAATAGGGACTGTAAGGGCGATGAGGGAGGGGGTGCATGAGTATGGCTTCACGGCCTTCTATGAGAAGGGCATATTCCCCTGTTCGATTGACACGAGATGCCTCTTTAGGGAGCTCCTGAAGAGGGTGATCGAGATGTTCAATACTAGGGTTCCACCTATAGACATTAGGGAGACCGTTGAGATAGTGGCATTCATCGAGGCAGCCCTAAGATCCGCGGAGATGAACGGTGCGGAATTGACGATTCAATTGTAGGCGAAAGGAAAGACTAATACTCTACTAATTATCTTTTGAATTTGAGGTTTACGTGTATGCGGTTTGAATTGACGGATCAAGAAGCCCGTTTCCTTGTTAGGTTAGCTAGGAGGGCAGTTGAGGATAACCTGAAGGATGGAACTATAATAACTCCTCCCGGCGACACGCCTGAGAAGCTCCTGAAGCCCATGGGAGTATTCGTAACGATAAACTCCATTAAAGATAATGTGAGGACTCTGAGGGGATGCATAGGCTTTCCATACCCGGTATATCCATTGGCTAGGGCAGTCATAGAGGCAGCCATAGAATCCGCAACCAGGGATCCAAGGTTTCCGCCACTCTCGCTGAGTGAGCTTGAGCATGTAGTATTCGAGGTGAGCGTTCTCACGGAGCCTGAGCTGATAAGGGTATCATCTCCGAGGGAGTATCCATCGAAGGTTAGAGTCGGCGTTGACGGTCTAATAGTTGAGCGTGGCTTCAATAAGGGTCTTCTGCTACCTCAGGTTCCAGTTGAGTGGGGATGGAACTCAGAGGAGTTTCTATGCCAATGCTGCATGAAGGCTGGTTTAACTCCTGACTGCTGGGTTCTACCGGACACGAAGATCTATAAATTCTCATGCATCCTGCTCTTGGAGCTCGAGCCTAGGGGCAGGATAGTAAAGGTTGATCTGAGAAGGGAAGGCGGATATGAGAGGCTGAAGGAGATTCTAGGCGGGAAATAAGCCTATACTAATCGACTCTAATACTGCGGTATCGGCGAAGAAGTTAACTTTTCAGCTCGATCCTTCAGGATGAGGACGGTATCCTCTATCCTGACACCTCCAAATCCGGGAATGTATATTCCAGGCTCAACCGTTACGACGTATCCCTCGGCCAGGATATCCCTGCTCTTCGGGCTTAATGCAGGCGGCTCATGAACGTCAAGTCCAACTCCATGGCCCAAACCGTGAACGAAGTATTCGCCATATCCAGCCTCGGAGATGTAGTCGCGTGCTATTCTATCGATCTCGCATGCCTTAACCCCGGCTCTCAGGGCCTTTAATGCTAGGTTCTGCGCCTCCATAACGGTCTCGTATATTCTTAGGCTCTTGGGTGAAGGCTCCCCTATAATGAATGTCCTGGTGAGGTCGGAGCAGTAGCTCCTATACTTCGCTCCAATATCAACGACTACTAGATCTCCGCGTCTGATCCTCCTGTCTCCGCATCCCCCATGCGGGTATGCCGATCTAGGGCCTGAAGCAACTATTGTGTCGAATGCAACTCCATCCGAGCCTCCCCTACGCATCTCATACTCTATCTCGGCTGCAACTTCACGTTCGCTTACTCCAGCCCTGATCGTCTCAGCCGCCCTATTCATTCCACGACTCGTCAATTCAGCCGCGAACCTCATAATTTCAATTTCAGATTGATCCTTAACCTTCCTTAGGCTCCATAGGATCTCACCTGCATCCTTCAGGTCTACATTTGGATTTGCATTCCTCAACTTACGGTAGGTTGATGCCCTAAGCGAATCGAAACCCAAAGACTTGATCCCCGCATCCCTCAGCGCATCTGAGATCTTCGCCAATACATCTTCGCCCCGACCTACAAGCTCAACCTCTACACCAAAGGCCTCGGCCTTGGCAGCCTCATAATTGACTGAATAAACATATAGGAGGCGATCGCCAAACCTTGGAATTAAAAGCAGAGATCCACCGGAGAACCCGGTTAGATAAAGCATATTATTCTCATCCGCAACCAAAAGGCCGTCGAGACCTCGATCATCCATCAGACTAAAAAGCCTATTAACACGAGCCTCAAACATAGAATCAACCATCCCAAACAACTAGAACAAAATGATAAAAGGACAAAATTAAATGTTAGTGCTGAATGAAATTGGGTTTTCCTCAAGACTCCCGATTAGAATGATGAAAATTTGTTTGGGATGAGTGCCACCTCATTTCTCTTAATGAGACTTTAATTCTCCCTAAAGGCCTCCGTTTCCATCCTCAACCTTTTTAGGTTCATATACTGGAGAAATTTGAGAAGTTATCGTTCTGGCTGGTAGAATTGTCCGGGCTTATTGGCTTGTTTTGTGATAGGAAACTTATATAAGTTTACAAGATCTGACGATCTGCTTGTATTAACTGATACCGTTAGGATAAGAAGGGTAAACTGGAAAATACTAGCCAAGGAGATCCTTGAAGTCTTTCTAAATCGAGAAGGCTATTTTATAGATGTTGCTGTATTAGAAAGTTCTCGAGAAGTCGTCGTAGACTGTTCTTCTGTGACCAATAAATAAAACGATGACTTTTCCTTCTTCTCGGTTAATCTCGTATATTGCTCTGTAATCTCCAATTCGAAGCCTGTAGAATGAGGAATACCTTAGCCGTTGTCCTTTCTCTTCCGGGGTTTCCTCAAGATCCTTTAGACGATTCTTAATCATAATCCTCAAAGAGCTATTAAGATTCTTTAAGAACTCCGCGGCTTTTGGATGTAGAAAAATTTTATACTTCAAGGTATCTCCTCTAGCGGCACTAAAATCTCAGGCTTCTCCTTAGCCTCTTTGCTTCTTTCAACCAGCATCCTGTAGAACTCTCTTGTACGCTCCCTCTCCTCATATAAGGCTACAATAGTCTTTATAGCATCGCTTCTACTCTTGAATCTCCCCTCCGCTACCCACTTATCGATCTCCTTCACAAGTTTTTCGGGCATCCTTACCTGGACTTGCTTCATGTTACGGCCCTCAAGTAAACATAAATGTTTACACTAAATAAGCTTTATCATTAAATTTAGCGGATATCAATTAGACCAGTTTTGCAATGAGTTTTCAATCACGTATACTGTCGAGGTACTATCTCAATGGTTAATCAGCTTCTTGAACCTTCAGTTTCGGAAACCTCTTTGCGCTTCAGTATAAATGACTTTGGAATTCCATCGGCTACATCTTTATGGTAGAAAGAATCAGTTGATGTCTCTGTTTGTTAATACATTTATGGTTCTCTCAGCCATGTTCTCTTTATCCATGGTATCTTATCGAATTCTTTATTTTCTGAGACTATGTGCTTGATTCCGGCCTTACGCATCGAAGCCACATGAAGTGCATCTGAGGGCTTTAATCCATAATTCATCACGATCCTTCTCATATCGTCGTAGTCCATATAGTCAAGTGGGATAACCTCTATTAGAGGCATCAATCGATCCATCAGCTCGAAGGCCTCACTCAATGGAACCTTATACTTCTTTGTTAATATCCATAAAACCTCATCTACAACGATCATGTTTACAAATAGGCGATCCCCGCGTTCAACTGATTCTCTCAGAAAGTTCGTTACGTAATTGAAGATCTCATCGCTCATAGAATACCCTAGATATATCAGGTAGGAGGAGTCAAGGAAGATTTTCAAGAGCCTCATCCTCTAGACTGAATTTGGAGACGAGTTTTGCTATCGGCTTCCTAGACTTCTTTAACCAATCTAAGAGCTCTTCAATGTCCAGCCCCCTCTGTAAAGTAAGCCCGTCCTCCCTGAGATCTGCTATCACATAGCTACGAGGTTTAATTCCAAGCTTATCCCTAACGATCTTTGGGAGCACTATTTGACCCTTAGGCCCTACCTTCAACTTAAGTTTAACCATAAGTATCACAAAGTATAACTGAGAGTTTAACTAAATAAATCTTCCTCTTCTACAATCGGGTTCTCCACGGCTTACTCCTAAGGCTGAGATGTAATAGAAAATTATGAGAGGGGCTTAAAGGTTCTCAAATGAACTTGATGAGTGGTCTCCTCTCCTACTGGCACTTATATGTCAATTTAAGAAATTGGCGTGAGCTAAACGCAGAGGTTTGTAGTTCTAAATCTATCTTTTCACTATCCAGTCCTATGCTATAACCTTCATTTTTATGGCATCAAATTGAATAAATCGAATAGGTTTCTGAGGAATCTTTGTAGGGTCTGCTCATCTACTTTTATTCCTATCTCGGGAAACCAGAAGACGACCCTTCCCTTATAGCCAACAGTTGCGATCTCGGGGTCATCATCCAATCGCCCTAAGACCCTATATCCTTCCCTCTCATAATCGAAGGTGGGAATATAATCAAAGACTCTCCATTTTCCCGCCTTCTCGCCCTCTATACCATCTAATAATGGATCCTTCTCGGCAGTGAAACTCCATCAGTAAAGGGATTTCTTTTCCTCGCGTACATCACTTACGTTCAGAAGTTTCTTCAGGTAAGTCATATTTTTATTTCCATACTCATCAAACAATCCTGTTCTGCCAACAATAAATAGGCCGCCGCCGGAGTCTCGAAAGTCGAGAAGAGCCTTCAATAGTTTGTCGTTCATCCTGTATATGTTAATTAGGGCTACTGCCTTATAATTCTCTAAAATATTCGGGTTCTTCAGAATCTCGTTGGTTGAAATTACATCATATTCCAATCCGGCGGAGTTAAGCAGTATTCCTAACATAATCACATCTCTTCCTTTGTAAAATTGGAATGTAGTCGATTCTCCGCTTACTGCTCTATAATCAAAAGCGCCGAGTATTGGGTGTTCTATAATTGCAAAACTGTTCTTTTTTAATCTT
>Ga0190316_1000526_pt1 | contig 11553 bp, 9 predicted proteins | sample 48701112_MG_FD_161663 | JGI IMG/M metagenome (GOLD analysis project Ga0190316, IMG submission 161663) | Hydrothermal vent sediment bacterial communities from Southern Trench, Guaymas Basin, Mexico - 4870-11-1-2_MG | ecosystem: Environmental > Aquatic > Marine > Hydrothermal vents > Sediment ... | reverse complement strand
AACAGCCTTGGCCATTTATGTCACCTCCTCTTTAAAATCATAAAACCATCTTTTTCATATACCAAATCATAGCGTTTTTTGGTCTCTTCTACAAGTTTTAGGAATTTTTGGGAAAAGGCGGGGTTATATTTTAGTTTTTCTTTTGAATATGTAAAAACCATCTTTATTTGAATAAACAATTACCCATTTTTTGTCATTTCGCATTTTTTTAAAAGTTTCCCAATGATTTTGTTGTAGAATTTTATCATATTCATTATTTTCACAAATGCCAGAAAAATAAGGACGTTTTAAATCAATAACTACATAATCAGTCTTATCGAGTCCTTGTGGATACACAAATATTTTTTTTCTTTGGGCTAAATGACCACAATTAACAAAATTTTGATAACTAACTTTAATATTTACATCGTGCGGAATATAGTTTTTTATCGCTCTCCAAATTTCTATATCTCTTCCACTTGGGAAATAAGCAGTATGGTAATAGGGCCAAACACACTTTCTTACCCAAAATGTTAGAGAAATGGGTGAGGGACTGACAAGTATGTGGAAAAGGAGCATACACATCAATAGCAGGCAATTTATGGCCCTTTTTGACATTCTTATCTTGGATAAAAGCTTATAAAGCCGTGGTAAACTATAAAAAAACGCAATAGTAAGAGGGGCTATGACGCCTGCTGAATAATGAGACATTACGCTATAATAATTAGGAAGCCTTGATACAAAAGATATAGTAAGGATAGGCAATGCAGGGATAAGTTCTAAGGGGGACAGAAAGCAACAAAAGGCAAAAGGACCAAATAGGGAAATAAAATAAACAAACTTGTGGTAATTAACGAAAATGTCCTCGATAATATCTAAAAAATGGGTTAGTAGATAAAAAAATATTTCCTGTAAACTGTTTCCCATATAACTAAAAGCTGAAGCATCAAGAGCACCTCTTAGACCAGAACTATAGGCAGGCATTAATTTATGAGTCACGGTATAAAAAAATAAAACTGAACTTACAGTAATGATGGCTCCTAGCAAAAATTTTTTATATTTTATTATAAAGTAAATACCAAAGGCCGAGGCAGATAAAATAAATGGCTCTTTTATCAAACATAAGATCACAATAAGTATGGGCAAAATAACCCATTTTTTAAGAAAAATAACTTTATCAGCTTGTAAAACATAAAAGATGGTGAACATGATAGGAATGGCTAAGTGATCTGTATGGAAATCAAATACAACATTGTACCAAACTCCAAAATAAAGATAATATGAAAGAATGACTAAACTTCTTGGTAATTTTAAATTTTGTGTTTGGTTGGTTTGTTTAACTATTTTATCTAAAATTATTCCTCCTAGGGTTATAAAAATAGCCTGAAGTATGAGAAGGATAATTGGATAAGGAGCAATTTTGTATATTGCCGCATAAAAAAGTAAACTAGGTTGAAAATGCCCTAAAAATAGCCATTTATAATCACCAAAATGGGATATAGCATATAAATTGTGGTCAAAAACACCAAGGTCAAAAAATGAGGTGTGAAAAGAGAAATATTTTAAAAGACATAAGACAATCCATAAGGATAAGAAAAAAATATGAATGAGAATATAAAATCTAGGCTTTATCAGACTGCTTGAATCCATTTCCATTGATTTTTTATTTTAACCTTTTATTCTTTCATACCCCAGATATCCCAAGCATCCCAACAGAGTAACCCCAGAAATGAAAAGACTTAAATAAAACAGACTTTGGGGCCAAAAGTAGAGAGTTATGGTAAAGTTTTGCTTGCCAATTTCGTTGGGGTCAATAAACCAGGCATTAGCATAGCCGTTTACAAGTAGATGATATTTCTCAGGCAGTGGTTTTTTGAAAAGATATTTTATATCTTGAGGAGTGAATTTATACCAATCATGTCTGGCTTCCTTTACATGAAATTTTGGATAGTTAGCAATTACCTTCCATTTTGCTTTTCTCTGATCTCCACTGGTATCAACATAAACTTTCCATTTAGGATGATAACTTTCAGAAAATACCAAAAAGAATGGAAAACTGGCATTTTCAATCTCCACCTCATATTTAGTAGGGTTAACTTTGCGGAAAGTAAGGTTTGGGCTTGTTTTGGAGAAATTTAAGGTGGATAAATTTAGTTTTAGGTGAAATCTATTGATAAAAATGGGTAAGTTATTAAAATTACTAATTTCTATAATATTAGCCATTGTTGTCAACTTATCGTAACTAATGGCATTAGACGTAGAAGGGTAAATATGTGGAAAAGTATGGCCATCATCTACCATATAAAAGTCAAGTACACTTCCATTTAATTTTCTAATTTGTCTTAGAAACCATTGATCCGTTTTGACCTTTTCCAGGCAAAACCTACCAAAAGATGATGCTAGATGAATGTAGGGTTGCTTTTGTAGTTTTGCCCTCACAACTTTTGGTTCTTCCAGAGAGCTTCTTGTTCCAATATGAGTCCAATCCAAATCCTTCCTGTGCAAAATATATTTAACATTCATTATTGCAAAAAATTTCCACATTGGAAAATTGTCTCTTAGATATTTTTGATAAAATATATTCATAATTTTAATGGAAGCTGGAGGTTTCACATAGCCTCCCCCAGGGTCCGTAATTATAAGGGGTCTAAATATGAAGTAAGGGGTAGGATCAATACCGTAGTATCCGTCGTACCACCAAAAATAGTGCACCTGATAAAAGGGATTTGACGGTAGAAGGAGAATTCTGGCGTCATCTTGGGTGTGTTTATCTATATAATTGGATAGATTAACCCAATATGTTGGTATTTCTATCCTTAAACCAGGAAAATAACCTCTTTCTTTGGGAAAGACATCTCCAGTAAAAAATGGCCACGAGTAAATAAGTATAATCAAAATGACAACTAACGGAAAAAATTTACAATATAACTTTTTTCTTTTGAAAATGTTCAAAACATATTCCATAGAATATGAAACTAAAACACAAAAGGATAAAATGAATAGAGGCATAAACTTAGCCCAAGGTTCCCTAAAAATATAGAATCCTGGTACAGTTTGATAAATCCAAAGAAATACTTTACCAAATGGCGGATTGGAACCTTTAACTAAAAATAGAGAGATTATAAATAACATTCCAAAAAAATAAAAATCCCTGTTTGTTGAATTATAATTCATCATTAAAGCTAGTATTGGCAACATTAGAATAATAAGCGCGATGCTAATCGCTAATGGGGTGTAATACCATTTAAAATAAGGAAAGTAAGGCGAACCAAAGGCATAAGCCTTAAATGCCCAACTACCTAAAAATCTGAAGATGTTCGTTAACTTGGCATTTACAGACGTAAAACCCACCCAACAACGACTGGCTGAAAAAGACAATTGTTGAGGATTTAAAAATAGATATTGAGAAAGCCACCATAAATTAACAGTAATTATCCCTATTGTAAGTACCATGATAAAACGAATATTCTTTTTGTTGAAACTAAATAGTGAGTAGAGATACAAAGGAACAAGCATTATAAGATATGCTGGCGGATTGGACGACGCCCATGAGAATAAAAAAAGCAATACAATTATAAACGCAATCCATTTATAGTTATAAGTCCTTATTGCTCTAATAAACATACCCAAAATTAATGGAGAAATGGAATAAGCTATAATGACTGGATATTGGGGAGGATTCAATAAAAGCAGAGTAAAAGGATTTATTGAATACAATACGCTAGCGACGTACTTGCTGGACACAGAAAAGGTAATACTAAGTTGGTTCACTAAAAAATACATACCTACAAATGATAATAAAAACACAAAAATTATTAATATCTTTTGAGAAATTATAGGCGGGATAACTATAAGTGGCAATAAAGTCGGTATTAGATTATGAAAAGTAATCCCATGAAAGCCCATATAAAGTTGATCTATCCATGAGAATCCCCAACATCTTATATTTTTTTTTATGAAGATAGGAAAGAAAGTATCTCCTCCAGATATGAATTTGGATTGCATTATTAATGGTGAGCAGATAACTAATAACGTACTTAAGAACACCAATTTTTTACATAAGCTAATATTAAGGTTTCCAATTATCGTCTCTCTCATTATTTCAATACCTTTCATTTTTAGTTCTTTTTATAAAAACTAATTTGTAAGCCTAATACCAGAATAGTTAATCATTACCTCTCCTTTACTGTATTTCTATATTTTTTAAATTCCTAAAAAGCTTTAATTTAGCAGAATCTTTATAAATCTCTTTTAAAAGATACTTGTCCTTTAGCTTTCTCATTGATTGTATTTTTTTCTTTGCTTTAAAGTTTCTTTAAGATTTTTAATGTTCCAAATCCATGCATTTATAATAGGTTTTTCTTATTTCTATTTTCTTGAACCCTATATTTTCAAAGAAATCTATAAGCCCCTGATAGCTGAAAATAATTTTATGACACATGGAAGGAAAATTACACTTTCTACCTTTATGAATAGCCAGAGGATTCCCCCAAACTTTGTTTCAAAGCTGAAAAATTCGTAAGACTAAACATTTACCATCCCATAATAAGAGCAAATATATTATGCCAACTGCAAGCATTTTCTATCGAGATATCGCTACCCCCACATTAAAACCCTGTAAATTTCATAAATCTATATTACACAAATACTCGATAATTTGATTTGTATGAACTAACTCAAAATAATCATTAGTAAAAGGTAATCTTTCCTCTACATTGCCTTTCTTAACTTTAATCCCTAGTTTTCTACCTTTTTGAATCCACTCATCAACTATTTCTATTCCCCAACATTCTTTTGGTTTTATATCTAACATTCTGTCCACATTTTTAGGACATATAATTCAACTCTTCTGCACTACTCCAAAGTTTAAAAAATTATTTTTTAAACATCAAAATATAACCTCAGTATATCATTTCTACCTTCTTAACACATACACCACCCCAACTAAAAATTTCAATAGATACATACCCATTGTCAATGATGGATGTCCAAGCAACTTTCTCCACTTTCCATTTTCCATAAACACTCCTGCGTATCTATAGCAAATCCCAAACTGCTTTTTTATATCAGGATCATCTCTACCCCATTTTTTGATGTATATATCAATACTATTAGCATAATATGCTTTTTTCTGAAGATACTTTTTTAAATTAAACTCAGCCTCATTATGATAAATAACAGGTCCGAAACCTTCAGGATTTACTCCTTTTTCCTTGAGAAAATTATATAGTTCCCATTCTTTTAAAAATCCATGAGTTAGCTTTTTACTTTTAACTAATTTAACTTTTCCAATTTGTCTAATTTTTTTATCCAGATCCCAGTCTTCAGGACCTGTCATAGACAAATCAAAACCACCAACTTTAATAAAAATATCTTTTTTGATAAACCTAACGCAGTCAATTACTGTTCCATCATAGAATCTACGCTCAAATCTTCTTACCTTACTCCAAAAGCCTGTTCCTAAGACAATCTCTGGTATATATAAGGCTGCAAGGTTTCCATCATTTTCCATCTCATAAACACAATCCTCAATTAGAGTAGGCGATAGTATCATATCCGCATCTACATACATCACATATTTGCCTTTGGCAACCTCCATCATCCCGAAGTTTCTCTGAGCCGAGCGCTCTGGCCCTTTGTTAAAAACGAGATTGGTGTATTTTTTAGCAATTTCTTTTGTTCTGTCAATGGAATTGTTGTCTACTACAATTATTTCAATATTGGGGTATGTTTGCAGCTTAACGCTTTTTAGGCAATTTTTAATATGTTTTTCTTCATTTTTGGTAGTGATTATTACAGACACTTTATCATATTGCTTCATTTTATATCTAATGTTTACACACTACCCTTAAATCAAACCCCTTTAATAATCTGTATGTAATAAAATAGGCATACCAATGCAATTTATAGCTTAAATGGTCTATAAATAAATGGATTGCCCAAGCTGTGGCTCCTGTTAAGCCAACATCCAAGCGGCCTATTATACTCCAACCCAAAAACCAGATAATTATCCATTCCCAAGCATGGAGGACAATATAGGCCTTACTATTAACTAAAAAATATTTGCCAGAGGAAATACCCTCCAAAGCCTCCTTTGAGAAGGCATTTGTTTTCCAGGCTTTAAAATAATCTAGAATATGGTCTATATCTATCAGCCAGCCGGTCAATAAAGCAATAATTATTAGGCCTCGTTCTTCAAAGTAGAGGCCAAAAATTATGCCTAAAATAAGAGATGGGGGGAAGTGTTCCAATGCAAGTTTTAGCATGAATAATCCCTTTACATTGTTCACCGGTATCCGTTTGATACTAGTAAACACAGGACACTAAACCTCAGCCTTTACTAAAATCTGCAAGATGGCCTAGTAACTTTTTGGCTGCTCTGGCCAAGAATTTTATGTCATCTATACTGCGGATAGAAATAATCTTTCGGGCAATGAATATAGGATTAAGGGCTGCTTTATATAATCCTTGAGTAAATTTTAAGACATCTTCATTATTTACTGGACTTTTCCACACGGATTGTTTCATATCGTATTTGTCCCAGTCAAGGGTGGTAAGCCACCCTTTTTCCTTTGCCTCTTTAAACATAGGAGTACCAGGATAAGGCACAACAATAGTTGCCTGAAGGCTATCAATGTATCCCTTTTCAAAAAGGTAGCGAGCAAATCTAATGGTTTTTTCTGCGTCTTCATAGGTTTCCCAAGGATAACCTACCATAGTGGTAATATGGGGCTCCAAACCAGCCCTTTTTGCCATTTTTACTGTTTCTTCTATTTGTTGCACTCTTATACCTTTTTTAAGCCTATTTAAAGTTCTCTGATTTATAGACTCTAAACCAATTAGAATAAACCTAAACCCTGCCTTTTTCATCAAATCCCACTGCTCTTGCTTAAGTGCCCCTACACGCATATTACATCCCAAACACACCTTCTTGTGATAACCTCGATTTATCACTCCTCGACAGAATTCTTCAAGCCAAGCCCCTTTGGGGAAACATCCACTATCATCAAAGATTTCTCTTATTTTGTATTTTTTTATAAGCATTCCTACTTCTTCTAAATGCCTTTCCACGCTTACAGTACGATAAGTGCGAGCAGGATAAAGTGTGGTCCAACTGCAAAATGTGCACCTTCCCCACCAGCAATCTCTACCTGCCATCGTGTAAGTACCAGGAAGGTATTTATAGTTGCCATTTTTATAGGCATAGAGATACCATTTAGTAAGGTCTCTATCTATAAAAGGCAATTCATTCACATCATGTTCCCAATCAGGTGCTCCTGTATTTTTAATTTTTCCGCTTTCTCTATACCAAACGCCTTTAGGCAAGGCATTTTTATCACCTCTTAAATACTTACATAAATCTGTCAGCACAAAATCATAATCACCGCCTGTAATTACATAATCTACTTGAGAGTTTTCCATGGATTCTTGTGGCAAGGCTGTAACATGGTCTCCAAATAATACAATTATCGGAGACCAATCATTACCTGCTATTTCCTTAATCTGGTTAATAATCTTCCAGTGTCTTTTGATAACTGGTGTCTTGGTTTCAAGGGCAATTACATTGGGTTTTTCTTTTCTAATTCGCTCAAACCATTCTCTATAACTTAAGCCTTGGGCAATACCGTCATCCCAAAAAACCTCGAAATTACAACTTTTTAAAAGACTAGCTGCGTAGGCAGGTACCATAGGATAAATGTAAGTAGGTTCCTTAAACCACTGAAACTGTCTATTTTGAGAAAGAAGAGGCACCCCTTTTGGGGAATCTAGTGGGGGATAAGAAATAGATACCTTCATTTTCACCTTCCCAATTTGCTTTTCAATTCCTTAGTAAACAAAAAACCCTGTAAAAATCTAATTCCATACCAAATGTGAGTTCCTATAGTATAGGGTAAAGTAGCCAAAGAGATTTTTATATTTTTTATTTTCCTATTTATGTCTATAATGCCTAAAAAGATGGTAGTTATATATATTAATATGCCTGTTAAATACAGTTTAAAGAGGGGTTTAAAGACATTGGCCAACAGAAATCCAAAAACAAGGAACAATACTAAAAACGAGGGGAGAAAGTATCTAAATTTGCGTGAATTTTCAGGATACCTTTTAGCAAAAAACCCCCTATGTAAACCATAATTTCCAGCTTGCTTTAGATGTTTTAAAAAACTAGCTCGCCTGTGGTGCCAAACAAAGACATCTGGGTCATATATAATTTTTTTGTTAAGTTTTTTTATGGCAAGGCACAGCTTTGTGTCTTCTCCAGGCCAATATTTACAATTAAATCCTCCAACCTTCTCGAAGATATCTTTTCTTACCAATAAATTAACAGAAGGCAGGTCATCTACCTCATATACGCCTTTCCCAGGCCAGTAACGGTCAGGGTGACCACCGGCAAATCTACTCAAAAAGACTGCTCCTGATACCTTTTGCCAAAAGGAATCATGTTCAGGAGTTACTGCTGGCCCCCCTACCGCTGCAACCTCTGGATCTTTAAAGTGCTTTAAAGCATTAGTTAGCCAATCCTTTCTTGGATAGGCATCATCATCAATAAATGCAAGAATTTCCCCTTTTGCGAGTTTTGCCCCAATATCCCTTTTATCAGCAGGACCTATTTTGCCTGCAGGAATGAATTTCAATGATAAGCGGTGATCATTATTCAGTCCACTATTTATTGGATTATTAGGAATTAAGATAATTTCAAAGTAAGGGTAAGAAAGTTTCGAAATATAATAAATACTCTCTCTTAAATAATCATTTAACTCAATTACTGGTATAATAATAGAAACAAAGATATTATTTAACTCCATTTATGGTAAGATTTAAAATCTTTTCAAAATATTTTATTGTGTTTCTAAGGCCTTCTTTTAGAGAAACTTTAGGATACCAATTTAAAATTTTCATCGCTTTACTAATATCAGGTCTCCTTTGCTTGGGATCATCAATTGGAAGTGATTTAAATGTAATTTCTGAAGTTGAGCCAGTAAGCTCCTTGATTATATAAGCAAAATCTATAATTTTATATTCATCTGGATTACCAAGATTAAATACTTCCCCAGAGATTCCTTCTTGTGTAGAAAGTTTGTATATACCTTCTATTAGATCATCTATATAGCAAAAGCTCCTTGTCTGTGTTCCGTCACCAAAAACTGTAATTGGTTCCCCTTTTAAGGCCTGGGTGATAAAGTTAGGTACAACTCTACCATCATTCATTCTCATCCGGGGACCATAAGTGTTAAATATCCTAGCGATTCTTATATCCACCTTATGGGTACGATGATAGGCCATGGTAAGAGCCTCAGAAAAACGCTTTGCTTCATCATAAACAGACCTTATGCCAACGGGGTTTACGTGACCCCAATAAGTTTCTGGTTGAGGATGAACTTGAGGGTCTCCATACACTTCTGAAGTAGAAGCTAAAACATATCGGGCTTTTTTAGTTTTTGCAAGGCCTAAGGTATGAAGTGTCCCTAATGAATCTACTTTCATAGTGTGGATAGGATGCATTATATAGTCTACTGGACTAGCTGGACAAGCAAAATGAAGGATTAAATCTACTATTCCCTCTATATAAATAAAATTAGTTACATTGTATTTAATAAAAGTGAAGTTAGGGTTATTAAAAAGATTGGCTATATTATCAGGACTACCTGTAAGGAAGTTATCCATACCAATGACATACCAACCTTCTCTCAAAAATCTTTCACATAGATGAGAACCTATAAAACCAGCAGCCCCTGTAATTAAAACTCGTGCCATTTATCTACCTATACAAAAATACTCAAATCCTAAATTTTTCATATTTGTGGGATCATATATATTTCTGCCATCTACAATAATAGGTGTTTCCATTTTTTGTTTTATTTCTTTCAAATCGAGTTGCTTAAATTCCTCCCATTCAGTAAGGATAAGGAGGGCATGCGCGCCCTTAGCTGCTTCATAAGGTGAGTTTACATATTGTAACCTTTCATTTGCAACGTAAATGGCTTTCATATTATCCATAGCCTGTGGGTCATAAAGTTTGAGGTAAGCTCCTTCTTCGTAGAGCCATTTTATAATCTTTATACTGGGGGCTTCCCTAATATCATCAGTATTTGGTTTAAATGCAAGTCCTAAAACTCCTATCAATTTGTCTCGCGGAATCCAAAGAGCCTGATATATCTTTTCCATAAATTTATTACATCTGGATAGATTAATTTTATCAACTTCTCTAAGTAGCCCAAAGTCTACTTGATACTCTTCAGCTATTTTGATGAAGGCCTTTACATCTTTTGGGAAACAAGAACCTCCATATCCAATACCGGCCTTTAGGAAGTGTGGGCCTATTCTTACATCCATTCCCATTCCCTTTGCTACAAGCTCTATATCTGCACCTGTTTTTTCACACAGATCAGCCACCATATTTATAAAGGAGATCTTTGTTGCTAAAAATGCATTAGCGGCATGTTTAATAAGTTCAGCAGTATTTACATCAGTTACTAGGATAGGACAATTAAAGTCTTTATAGAGTTTTAATAATATTTCTTTTGCTCGTTTGTTTTCTACTCCAATGACAATCCTATCTGGGTGCATGAAATCTTGAATTGCTGAGCCTTCTTTTAAGAATTCTGGATTACTCGCAATATCAAATTCTGCAGGATTTTTTCTAGAATATAGTCTAATAGTCCTTTTTATCCACCAGGCAGTTTTTACAGGAACCGTACTTTTTTCAACCACTAATTTATATCCTTTTAGATTTTCTGCTACTAATCTTGCTACTTCCTCCACCTGGGAGAGGTCTGCTTTTCCATCTTCTCTTTGGGGTGTACCAACACATACAAAAATTAGATCTGTACTCTTAATAGCTTCAACCACATTGGAAGTAAATCTTAGCCTACCTTTATCAAGATTTTTTCTCATTATCTCCTTTAGTCCAGGCTCATAAATTACAGGCTCACCTGCATTTAACTTTTTTACCTTTTCCTTAACCTTTTCCGCGCATATTACGTAATGTCCAACTTCAGCAAAACAAGTTGCTGTGATAAGTCCTACATAGCCTGCGCCAATAACCGTGATATCCATCCTTACAATTCTAATAATAGGTCTATATTCCCTTTGTTGCAATGGAAGAGGCCAATAATTTTTGAATTTGTAGCATTTATCATAGATTTTATCTCATCTTTGCCACAATTTTCAATAAATATAAGGGGGATTACCTTACATTTGCACAGGGTGTTTGCCTTTTTTACTTCTAAGGTTATGACCTCATCTGGGAGCCTGTCTAATTTATCAAATTTAGTAGGTAAGTTTTGGGGAAGACCAAGCAACTTATAAGTTTTAATTAATGCATCTTGCTCATTTTTGTCCAATGCCCTTGCTATTGCCTTTATCTCTGTAGAAAGACAAGCTATCCCACTTCCACGGGTATAAATCATAGGTTGGATAACATCTGCAACCTGTGAAAGTCTTTTTAAGTCCTGGGCTACCAGTGGGGCAAAGGAGGGGGAAAAGACATCAAGCCATAATTCTGCATTATATTTCTTTACCAATTTATAGGCCAAAGTGCAGTATTCTACAATACAATTACTCCTAAATGCTAAC
>Ga0190316_1000524_pt1 | contig 11565 bp, 16 predicted proteins | sample 48701112_MG_FD_161663 | JGI IMG/M metagenome (GOLD analysis project Ga0190316, IMG submission 161663) | Hydrothermal vent sediment bacterial communities from Southern Trench, Guaymas Basin, Mexico - 4870-11-1-2_MG | ecosystem: Environmental > Aquatic > Marine > Hydrothermal vents > Sediment ... | reverse complement strand
GGAAGTAAAAAAAGAAGTTTCAGAAATAACCCAGAGAAAAGAAGAAGAAATTTCTTTAATCTCAGCCAAGACCGGCTTTGGCGTAGAAGGCCTTTTAAAAAGAGTTGTTGAAGAAATTCCTTCGCCAAAAATTGATCTAAATAGTCCTTTAAAATCTTTAGTTTTTGATTCTCTTTATGATTCTCATTTAGGCATCATTGCTTACTTAAGAGTTTTCTCTGGTCAAATAAAAAAAGGAGATAAACTTTTTTTAATGAGAGAAAATTTTCCTTTTGAGGTCAAAAAAGTTGGCTATTTTAGTCCTGAATTAAAAGAGAAAGAAAAACTTTCTTCTGGAGAGATTGGTTGGCTGGCAACCGGAATAAAAAAACCAGAAATTTTAAGAATAGGAGAAACGATTACGACTCTAGAAGCGGCTAAAGAAAAAAAGGTTTTCCCCTTGCCTGGTTACCAAAGACCTCAGCCAATGGTTTTTGCTTCGATTTTTCCCAAAAATTCAGCTGATTTTGAAGAATTAAAAAGCTCTTTAGAGAAACTTTCTTTAAACGATTCTTCTTTTAGTTTTAAACCTCAACTCTGTCCTCTTTTGGGAAGAGGTTTTTTATTGGGTGCCCTTGGACTTCTTCATTTGGAAATAATCACCCAACGATTAAAAAGACATTTTGGTATTGAAACAATAATTACTTGGCCTTCGGTTCTTTATCGAGTTGAATTAAAAGATGGAGAGGTTTTAGAGATCAAGAATGCTGAAGAAATGCCTGACACTTTTAAAATAAAAAGAATTTTAGAACCCTGGGTTAAGATAAAAATTTTCTTTCCTTTTGTTTATTTTGGTAATATCTCTGAAGTTTTAGGAGAACATTGTTTTCTTTTTAAAAAGAAGGAAATTAAAGGAGAAAAAGTTTTTTTAGAAGGAGAAATTCCTCTGGCAGAAATTATTCATAATTTCTATGACCAAATAAAAAGCAAAAGTAAAGGATTTGCCAGTTATAGTTATCAATTTTTAGAATGGCGCCAGGGAGAAATTGCCAAACTGGTAATCAGAATTGCTGGTCAGGATCAATACGGACTTTCTTTTTTAATCCGGCGAGAAAAAATGGAGAAGTTTGCCAGAAGTTTAGTGAGCAAATTAAAAGAAATTTTACCGAGAGAACAATTTTCTGTGCCTATTCAAGCAGTTTTTAACAATAAAGTTATCGCCAGAGAAACCTTGCCGGCTTTGAAAAAAAATGTTACTGGCAATCTTTATGGCGGAGATAGAACGAGGAAAATGAAATTATGGCAGAAGCAGAAAAAAGGCAAGAAACGATTGAAAGAGTTTGGCCAGGTTAAGATCAAGCCAGAAATTTTTGTTAAACTTTTCTCTTCTTTAGAATGAAAAAAATTTTAAAAAAATTAAAAATTTTTATTTTTTTGATTTTCTTAGCTTTTTTGTCTTTTATCCTTTTCAAGAATTTTAGAGAAGTTCTTTATTTAAAGAAAAAACTAGATATCTCAAAAGAGAAATTAGCAGAATTAAAAGAAGAGAAGGAGAAATTAGAAGAGGAAATTGAATACTTAAGCCACCCTCATAATTTAGAAAAAGAAATTAGAAGGCGTTTTAATTTAAAGAAGCCGGGCGAAAAAGTTGCTGTTGTTCTACCCAAAGAAGAGAAGAAAGAAGTCAAAGAACAAATGAGCTGGTTAGAGAGAGGAAAGAATAAAGGAAAAGAATTTTTAAAAAAAGAATTTTTTAAATTTAGAGAAAAATTAAGAAAAATTTTTCTTGCTATTTTTTAAAAAGAAAATCAATCATAATCTTCTTTTCTTTTTTCTTATTTTTTCAACTAGCCAGTTCAACCAATAAAATTTGCTAATTATTAAATCTTGAGTTTTTAAATAAAATTTTGGTTTACCACCAAAACCAGTTTTGAAAAGAGAAAGTCCGAACCAAGGATGATTTTTTTCTAAATAGTTATAAGGATTAAACTTTCCTTCTGATGAGTTTAGGACTTCTTCGATTCTCTCGTTTTTTATTGGCGCAATTCCCCACATATTATATTTTTGGCAATTTCTTTTTTTACTTTCCTTAATTACTTCCCATTGGAGAAGGTAAGAGGCGGGAATTTTTCCTTCTAAAGAAGCGCCTTGATGATAATAAGCGGTTTGGTCGTAGAAGATAATCATTGCTGAAGAAATAACTTTTCCTTGGTATTTGCCTAAAAAGACCAAAAGAGAATCATCTTCTTTAAAAGAAAGAAATTCTTTTTCAAGAAATTCTTTAGAAAAAGGGACGAAGTGATGTCTTTGAGCGGTTTGCTGATAGAGATTATTAAAAATTTCCACTGCTTCAATTTCTTTGGAAACTCCAATTTTTACCCCTTCTTTTATTGCTCTTCTAATTAAATTTCGGTGGGTTTTCCTAAAAGAAGAAAAAATTTCTTCTTCGTTTCGACTAATATCAATTTCCCAAGTTAATTCTGGATGAATATGAATTGGCGCTTCTCTAAAAGATAATTTTCTAAAAAGATTTTCATTTTCTCTGTTTCTTGCCAAAATCGGAGCGATTCTTAAGAAGCAAGCTTTCTCTTTGACTGATAGATTTTTTAGAAAAGAAATTAAGAAAGGAAGAATTTTAAATTTTTCTTTTTCTTGGTCAAAAATTGGTCCATGAGGGACAAAGAGAAAATTTCCTCTCCTAGCTTTAATTTTAATAACCAAGCAGACAGCTTTTAATTTTTCTTTTTCAAAAACGCCAAGTCGGAAGATTTTTTCTCCTAAATTCCTTTGGAAATTTCCCCATTGCCAAGACTGAAGAAAAGTCTTTTCTTTGCCTTTTAAAAAATTTTCCCAAAGAGATTTCTCTTTTATTTCTTTTATCTCCATAACTGTAAAGTTTCACCTGGCAAATAAAATCAAACAAAGCTGGGCTTTGCTTTGCTATATTAATTCCTCGTTTCTTTAAGGGTAAACTCTTTGCCATTATCAGTCAAGATATAATAAATCTCAAAAGTCAAAAGTCAAAAGTCAAATCTACAAGTCAAAAGTCAAAAAGTAAGAAATTAGAGGTAGGAGATGGGAAGCGAGAGGTGGGAAAACAAAAATTAAGAAATTACTAAATCTCACTTCTCATTTCCCACTTCCTATTTTTAAAGATTTGAGATTTAAGATTTGGATTTGAGTTTTGAGATTTGAGATTTGAGATATATTATTTTATTGCCAATTGCCAACAGCTAAAAATCTTGACTTGCATATATTTTTGTGTTATTTTGCAAAAAGATTTGAATTTAAAAAAATAAAAAAGGAGGTGGAAGATGGGAGAAATTAAAAGGTTTAAAGTAGTGCCGATCCCGCTGGCGGAGTTTTGGATCGAAAAAGCAAAACAGGAGCTGGTTGAACGAACCGGAAGTCTAATAATACTTAAGTCAGCCGCGGAAGAAAATAGAAAATATATAAAATCTTTAAATTTAAAAAAGAAAGGAGGGAAATGATGGAAAATGAAGGATTAATTTTAGAAGTTATAAAGGCAAGAGCGGTGGAAATTCGAGATGTGCCCTCAAGGGTAACTAATGAGGAAGCTGAGAAACTTCCTCTGGGCAAGCAACCATTTTTGTACTCCTCGGGCAATTGGGGACCAGGCTATGTTACGATAAAAGGTTTGGTGGGAAGGAAAAAAATAATCAAATCTCTTTGTCAAGAATTGGCAAAGAAAATAGTTAGAGAAGTTCCCCGATTAGATTTTGTTGCTGGAAATGTTACTGGTGGCGTTATTCCAGGATGGCTTCTTAGTGAGTATCTGGAATCGCTTTTAGGTAGAATTGTGCCTTTCGTCTATATTCGGGATACAAGAAAGAAGGGAGGGCAAAAGGAACTGATTACCGGTATAGCAAATAATCCGGAAATTCCTTTAAAGGCAAATGGATTGGTAGTTGAGGAACTAGTAAATTTTGCTCAGACAACCTGTAATGGCGTTCAGGCTCTAAGAGAAGCAGGATATACAGTAACCCACGCATCTTGTATTCTTTTTTATAACAACCCAGAATCTCTGAAATCTTTACAGATAGCCGGAATTAAGATGGTATATCTCTTTACTCTGTCTCAAGTCCTTAAAGTAGCAGAAAAATACCAAACTTATTCTCGAAAGGCAATTGATGGATATCGGCAATTTCTGAGAGATCCTTTGGGTTGGCAAGCGAAAAGAGGACTTAAACCAATAAAGGAAGGAGGAACAAAATGAAACCATTCCTTTTTATTGCCTTAGATGGTCTGGTTCAAAGGGAAAAAGAAACCCTGAGTGTTGTTGAACAGCTTATATCTGTCAGCGGAAACTTTGGTTTCAAAATCAACTTAGATTATCTTCTAAAAAAAGGCCTCAAAGCCGCTCTTGAACCAATCCAGCAATTTGGTCGTCCGGTCTTTGCAGATCTCAAAATGTGGAATGGCACCAGAACAATGGTCTCAGTGATTGAAAATCTAGTAGCGATGAAAGTGGATTACACCAATGTTTATACTTTGGCAGATGATTTACTTCCAAAAACTATCAAAATTACCGAAGGAACAAAGACCAAAGTTCTTGGCCTAACGATTTTAACCCATTTCAGCGAGGCTTACTGTCAGAAACATTTCAAGCGTTCATTACAGGAAACTGTTCGTCATTTTGCTGAAATTGCTGTTGAGACTGGTTGTCATGGCATTATTCTTCCAGGAACAGCATTGGAAGTTGTCAAGAATCTCAATGTCATTAAAGTAATCCCAGGAGTCAGACCAAGTTGGTATAGAGATAAAAGGCATAAAGAAAAAGTAGAGCCAAAAACTGCTATTAAAAAAGGAGCAAATATTCTGGTCTGCGGATCTCCGATTATGAAAAACAGAGATCCGGTTGAGGCACTAAAAAAAGTTCTTTCTGAAATTAATTCAGCCAAGATTAATCCAGCCGGCTAATAGCCGGCTTTTTCATTTTATAGATATCTTATATCTTACTTGAAACCTTTTAAAATATTTGTTAGCATCTTGGCAGGAGTTAAATTTAAAAAACGGAGGTGAAAAAAATGAAGAGAGTGGTTTTTGTGTCTTTCGATGAATTCTGTAAGAAGATTGAAAAAACAAATTTCTCAACGGAGTTAATAGCTGAAGCTGTAGAAGAAATAATGATGGAAAAAAAAGAATTGAAGAAGAAACCAAAACAGAGGAAAGACAAAAAAGGAAAGCAAAGATCTCCAGCCGGCTAATAGCCGGCTTTTTTAACATTGATTTAATATCTCTCCACAATTCAAATATATACAATGCAAAGGAGGAAATACATTTTTGACACCTGTAAAATAAATTCAAATCTCCCGCTCCAAAGGAGCGAGGCTCGCCCAGCCCTACTTTTGTTCCAAAAGTAGGGCTGGGCGGCAAGTCTCACCCTGTCATCCGACAGGGTGCCATATCGGATGATATGGCAAATCCAAATCTTAAAACAAATTTAAGCTTAAAGCTCAAAGTGTAAAGCGCAAAGCCACAGCGTAAAACTTAAAGCTACAATTTTAAAATCCCAATTCTCAAATCCCAAATTCCAATTAAGTTCCAATATTCAATGACCGAATGACCGAATTATTTGGTCATCGGAATTTGGAAATTGAATATTAATTGTGATTTGGAAATTGGATATTGGAATTTAAATAAAATTAGTTTTGCGCTTTACGCTGTAGTTTTGAGTTTTGAGTTTTGCACTTTGCGCTAAAGTAATGAATATCTATGAATATTCTTTTTATTACTAATAGCCAACTGCCAATTGCTAATAGCCAATAGCCATTTAACATTGACTTATTTTTTAAAATAAGTAGAATAAGCCGAGAAAATGGCTAAATGTTTTCTTTGTCAAAAAAAATCTAATATCGCTATTAAAAGAAAGAAACTTAGGGCAACAAAGTATAATCCTACTAGCAAAAGGATTCAGAAACCAAACCTTCAATGGTTTAGGTTGCCTTCTGGTGGAAGAATTAAAATTTGCACAAAATGCCTAAAGAAAATAAATAAAGGAGAAATAGATTTGACCAAAATAAAAAAGTGAATTGGGGACGTGGTGTAGTGGTTAACACATCTCCCTGTCAAGGAGAAGATCGTGGGTTCAATTCCCATCGTCCCCGCCAGCGGGTTTTCGCTAAACTTCAAATTTATCATAATTAGTAGTTTAATCAAAAAGAGAATTTAAGATTATTAAATGAAAAAAACTTTTTCCAAGAAAAAGTTGTCTAAGTTGCCAGAATTTTTTAAGCCCCTTTTTTGGTCTTATGATTTTTCTTTGATTAATCCTCAAAAGGATAGGGAAAGAATTATTGTTAATACTATTAATTATGGAGATTGGCAACACTGGCAGTGGATAATTAATTATTATGGGAAAGAAGAAGTAAAAAAGATTTTGAAAGATGTTCCAGTAAGTGAATTCAGAAGAGGGCCTTTAAAATTAATTTCTCTACTTTTAAAAATTGAAAAGACAAAATATGCATCTCGAGGTACTAAAATCAGAGCAGAAAGAAATATTTCCTAAATTGAAGAGTTTTTCTGATTTTTATTTGGCTGGAGGAACTGCTTTGGCTTTACAAATAAATCATAGAATTTCTCTTGACTTTGATTTGTTTTCAGAAAAAGATATTCCTCAAACTTTATTAGCCAAAGCCAGAAGAGTTTTTGACAAATTTAAAGTGAGGGTTATTATAAATCATTCTGAGCAATTAAGTTTAAGAGTAAATGAGACAAAGGTAGATTTCGTAAAATATAGATTCCCTTTGATATTAAAGCCCATTGAATTTGGAGGAATAAAGATTCTTCAGGTTCCGGAAATAGCGGCTTGCAAGGCATATGTTTTAAACCAGCGAGGAACATTTAAAGATTATGTGGATTTGTATTTTATTTTGAAAGAGAGGCATTCCAATTTGAAAGAGATTAAAAAGATAGCCGAGAAAAAGTATAAAGACGAATTTAATTTTAGATTATTTTTAGAGCAATTGATTTATTTGGAGGATATTAAAGAAACGAGTATTCAATTCTTGAAAGGAGCGATTAGCAAGAAAGAGATAGAAAAGTTTTTTCAAGAAGAGATAAAAAAATTAGATTTTTAGTTATTTGAATTAATTAAAAAATTCTTTAGAAAATATATTATGATTATTATTCGTTTAAAGCCAGGAGGTAAAAAACATCAAAGAAGATTTAGAATAGTTTTAACTGAAAAAAGAAGAAAATTGACAGGCAAGATAATTAAAGTTCTTGGCTGGTATGACCCGCAAAGGAAGGAATTTTCTTTAGAAAAAGAAGAAATAAAAAAATATCTTGACAAAGGAGCCCAAATTAGTGATACTGTTTACAATCTTTTAGTTAAAGAAAGGATTTTGCCCGGACCAAAAAGAAAAGTTCACAAGACAAAGAAGAAGGAAGGTTCTAAAAAAGGAGAAGAGCAAGCCGAAGAAGAAAAGAAAGAAGCAGGAGGAGATAAAGAAAAAGAGGGAGGAGAAATGAAAAAAGAAGAAGAGAAAACCCCAGAAGAACAATCAGAATCAGAAAAAGAAAAACAGCCAGAGAAAAAAGAATAAAGACAAAAAAACAAATTTGTCCGCAGAAAATAAGCATTCTCTTTCAAAGAGAAGTAGGGCTTATTGAGGATAAAAAGTTTGTTTGTTTTCTGCGGCTTAAAAAAGCCGTTTTTATATTTTAATTAAATAAATTTATGCCTAAAACCAGAAAAGAAAAAGAAAAAATAGTTGAAAATTTGAAAGACGATCTAACTAAAAGCTACGGCTTGATTTGTTTGAATTTTTCTCAGATTCCTAACAACGATTTAGTTGTTTTAAGAAAAGAAATTAAAGATCTTCAAGGGAGTGCTCGGGTGGTTAAGAAGAGATTATTTCAAATTGCCTGGCAAGATTCAAAAAAAGAAGAGTCCTTTGTTTTGCCGAAAGAAAAAAAAGGGAACTTGCTTTCTCTCTTTATTTTTCAAGAAGATTCTTTGTTGCCAATCTTGAAGTTGGTTAATTCTTTTAGAAAAAAATTTAAAGAAGAAGTTGAAGTTATTGCTGGTTGGTTAGAAAATCGGATTTATTCAGAAAAAGAAATCGTTTCTTTAGCAGAAATCCCTTCGAAAGAGGTTCTTCTGACAAGATTAGTTTATTCTTTGAAGTCACCTTTAAATAATCTTGTTTATAGTTTGAAAGGAGAGATTTTTAAGTTGATTTTTGTTTTAGAAAAAATCAAACAAGGTCGCTGAAAAATAATTAAATTTTAAATTATGGCTGAAGAAAAAGAAAAAAAATTCCAAGAGATTATTGAAAAAATAGAAAAAATGAGCGTTGTCGAGTTGGCGGAATTTGTTAAAGAATTAGAAGAGAAATTTGGCGTTTCGGCTATGCCCTCTTTTCAGGCAGCGCCAACAGCCGGTGGCGGTCAAGGTCAGGCAGCTGAAGAGGAAAAAAGTTCTGTCTCGGTTATTTTGCAATCGGCTGGAGATAATAAAATTCAAGTCATCAAAGCAGTTAAGGAAATTACTGGTTTGGGTTTGAAAGAGGCCAAAGATTTAGTTGATAAAGCCCCTCAAGCAATTAAAGAAAATATTGATTCTAAAGAAGCAGAAGAGATAAAGAAAAAATTAGAAGAAGCCGGAGCAACGGTTGAAGTTAAGTAATTTTATTTGATTAAAATTTAAAAAACAAGATAATCTTAATAAGATTGTCAGCCTATGTAGCTCAATTGGTAGAGCAATCCCTTCGTAAGGGAGAGGCTGTCGGTTCGAGTCCGACCATAGGCTCTTTAAAAAAATGCCTAAACAATTATTAAAAATAAAACCAAAAGACTTTCCTGATAGTTTTTTTAAGGAAGGAGAAATAGTTGAAGGAGAGGTTATTTATCGAAAGGGTAACAAGGCAATTTTTATTGATTTAAAAAAAGCCACTGGTGTAGTTTGCGGTCAGGAATATCTCTCAGTTCGAAATATTCTCCAAAGAATTCCTTTAGGAGAGAAAATTAAAGCCAAGGTTATAAAACCAGACGATGAAAGTGGTTATATTTTTCTTTCAGTTAGAGATCTGATCGAGGAGAAAGAAAGAGAAAAAATTAAGGAAATTCAAGACAAAGAAGAGAAAATAAAAGTTAAAGTTGTCGGTGCTAATAGAGGAGGTTTGTTAGTTAGATATAATAATTTAGAAGGATTTTTGCCTTCTTCTCAATTAAAAAAAGAGCATTATCCGAAAGTCAAAAATGGTAGCAGTGAGGAAATTTTAGAGAGTTTGAAAAAATTAATTGGCAAAGAATTGTTAGTCAAAGTTATTAGTTCAACTACTAATAAAAGAGGACCTTTAATTTTTAGCGAAGAATAAAAAACCCTTTAAAAAAGGGTTTTTATTTTTTATCGAAGGAGATAGAATTCAAGGTGATAATCCACGCTCCATTTCAGAAGGAGTTTTTCGATCTTTTCTTTTTTTTCTGAAGAAACTTCAACTTCTATTTCTGTTGGATTTTTTCTGATAATATTAGCGGTTGGATCTATTCCCAATATAATATTGGGAATTAGTTCAGCAATCTTTCCTCCTTTAATTAAAAAAACTCTCTTTTTCATTATTCTTTTCACCTCCTTTTTAATTTTCTAATTTTAATCTAAATACGAAAGTTACTTTGTCAAGATTTCCCCCGCCGTAATTTTGCCACACAAATGAGGGCAAAGCACCCAGCCCTACTTTTACGACAATTAAACAGAACAATTCACTACTCAAAACACTTCTTAAACAAGGGACACAAAAAAGTCCTTCAGACTTTTTTGCCTCACTTAACCATAGTAAAAGTAGAGCTGGGTGCTTTGCGAGAGAAATCAGAATTTATTCTCAATAACTGAAATAACTCTGATTTTCTAAGGCAAAATTACGGCGGGGTTTACTTTTGTTATTTTTAAAATAATAATATAAAAAAATGATTGGCATTTTTGATTCTGGTTTAGGTGGCTTAAATATTTTAAGAGCCATTTTAAAAAATAAAAAACTATCTGCTTATAATTATCTCTATTTAGGAGACAATTTAAGAATGCCTTATGGTTCTCGCTCGCCAGAAGCAGTTTTTAATTTTACTTTAGAGGCAATTAAATATCTTTTTGGTCGAGGCTGTCAGTTGATAATCGTCGCTTGTAATACTAGCTCGGCTTTGTCTTTAAGAAAAATTCAGCAGAAATGGTTAAAAAAATTTTTTCCTCAAAGAAGAGTTTTAGGAGTAATTAGACCAACAGTTGAAGAAGTTTTAGAGAAGAAACCAGAAATTTCTCGCTTAGGAATTTTGGCAACTAAAGGTACGGTTAATTCCTTGTCTTATCTCAGAGAGTTTAAAAAAATTAAAAAAGAGATTAAAGTTTATCAGCAGATTGCTCCTTTGTTAGTGCCAATTATTGAAGAAGGCAAAGAAGGCCTGCCTTGTTTAAAAGACCTTTTAAAAAAATATCTCCAACCATTATTAAGAAAGAAAATTGAATCTTTAGTTTTGGCTTGCACTCATTATTCTTTGGTTAAAAAAGAAATTAGAGAAATTTTGCCCAAGAGAATTAAAGTTTTTTCTCAAGATGAAATTATTCCCAAAAAATTGGCAATTTATTTAAACAATCACCCAGAGATAGAAAGAAAAATCGGCAGGCAGGGTAAAAGAATTTTTTTAGCCACCGATATTTCTTTTGGTTTGAAGAAAACTGCCAAAGATTTTTTCAAAGAGGAAATAGGAATAAAATTAATTAAATTGCAATGAGAGATAAAGAAATTCTTTTAATAGATAAACCAAAAGGCATCTCTTCTTTTGAAGTTATCAGAATTTTGAGAAAGAAATTGAGAGTAAAAAAGATGGGTCACAGTGGCACTTTAGATCCTTTGGCTTCCGGTCTTTTAATAATTGGTTTTGGCAAAGGAACTAAAAAATTAAAAGATTTTCTTAAACTACCAAAGGTTTATTTAGCAGAAATTCTTTTAGGCAGAAAAACGGAGACCGGTGATCAAGATGGAAAAGTTTTAGTTGAAAAAGAAATAGAAGGTTTGCCGGTTGAAAAAGTAAAAAAAGTTTTGACAGAAATAAAAGGTAAACATTATCTGCCAGTACCTAAATATTCGGCAATCAAGAGAAAAGGTGTTCCTTTGTACAAGCTGGCTAGAAAAGGAATTGATTTTCAGCCACCAAAAAAGATGATGGAAGTTTATTCAATAAAATTTCTTTCTTTAACTAAAAAGGATAAGTTTTTTCTCTTGAAAGTTGAAATTTTTTGCAGTTCTGGAACTTATATTAGAAGTTTAGCCGAAGAAATTGGCAAAAGATTATCTTTGCCAGCAAGTTTGTTCAATTTAAGAAGGACAAAAATTGGCAAATTTAAAATTGAAGAAGCCAAAAAATTAGAGGATTTTTAAAAGTCCCTTCAATATCTGGAAGAGAGGAAATAAAAGGCAACTTTCCCACCTTAATCTAAAAACTACATCTAAAATAAGTGCAAAGCGCAAAGCGAATAAAAATTCAAAACTGAATAAATGTTAAATGTTAGATGTCAAATGTCAAATCCATATGTCAAATGTCAAATCTAAATATAGTAGAGAAAAATCCGAA
>Ga0190316_1000523_pt1 | contig 11567 bp, 11 predicted proteins | sample 48701112_MG_FD_161663 | JGI IMG/M metagenome (GOLD analysis project Ga0190316, IMG submission 161663) | Hydrothermal vent sediment bacterial communities from Southern Trench, Guaymas Basin, Mexico - 4870-11-1-2_MG | ecosystem: Environmental > Aquatic > Marine > Hydrothermal vents > Sediment ... | reverse complement strand
CGGCGCCACCGACACCCTCTCCCACACCCACGCCGACGCTGCAGCCCAGCGAGATTCTCTCCCAGGCCGACCGGGCTTACGCTCTCGGCGATTGGGAGACCGCGGAGTCGCTGTACAACCGGCTCATGCCTCTGTCCTCCATCTCGCAGGCAGAAGCTCTCAGCGCGATGCTGGGACTGGGAAAGACGTTTCTCGCCGAGGACCGCTTCGACGAGGGGGTCGCGCTCCTTGCCGGGATCGCCGCCGACCTGCCTGATACCCCTCAGGCGACCAATGCCCATCTCGCCTTGGGCGACGCGCTGTTGGAAACCGGCGAGCCGGATCAAGCCGCCGAGCATTACCGGGCGGTGTTGGACGCGCAGCCGTCGCTCGCGCCTTACGCCCTCGAGTGGCTGGGCGATGCTCTCTTCGCCGGCGGCGTCTACACCTCCGCGTTGACCTCCTATCAAGCAGCCCTCGACCTCGCCGAGACATCCGGCCGCCAAGTTTCCCTCTGGGAGAAAATCGCCCTCACCCACGCAGCTCTGCAATCCTACGACGAAGCGCTGGCAGCCTACGCTGCTATCTTAGACATCGCGCGCATCCCCGCTTACCGCGCTCGCATCGCTTACCAGGCCGCCGAGACCGCGCGTCTCTTCGGGGACGAGGCGGAGGCTATGCGCCGCTATCACGAGATCGTGGACGACTACCCCACGGAGACTTACGCCTATCAAGCCCTGGTGCAGCTGGTGGAAGCCGGCGAGCCGGTGGACGAGCTGCTGCGCGGTGAGATTGATTATTGCGCTGGAGCCTACGGCCCGGCCGTGGAGGCGTTCTACCGCGTCATACAGGCCGATGCTGCGCACACCGGCGAACCGCACTACTACGCCGGACTTTCCTACCTGGAAGCGGGCAGCCCGCAGCTGGCCCTCGCCGAGTTCGAGACGCTGTTGGAGACTCATCCCGGCGACGCTTATTGGGGCAGCGCGTGGATCGGCAAAGCGCGTGCCTTGGTGGACTTGGGACGCAATGACGAGGCCCTTGCAGCGTATCGCGCCTTGCCCGACGCGCTACCCGATCATCCCCGCGCGGCAGAAGCATTGTGGAGCGCAGCGGAGCTCCTGGAGCAGGCGGAGCGGTTGGAGGAAGCCGCCGCCGCTTTCGTGGAGCTGGCCGAGCGTTACCCCGACGACTCCGGCGCGCCCGACGCGCGCTTCCGCGCCGGATTGGCTCTCTACCGGGCGGGACAGCCGGAAGCGGCGCGCGGGGCCTGGGAGGAGCTGCTGCGCTGGTATCCGCACGGCGACCGCGCCCAGGCTGCCAGTTTCTGGCTGGGTAAGACCTATCTCCAGGCGGGCAACGTCGTCAGCGCGACGGCGGCCCTCAGCCGCACCGTGGCCGCCGACCCGTGGGGCTATTACGGACTGCGAGCGGCGGATCTGATGACGGGGCGCGATCTCTTCTGCACGCCGGAGGAATTCTTGCAACCCTGTGGCGATGAGGCGGAGCAGCAGGCGGTGCTGGATTGGATGGCGGGTTGGTTGGGGGTGGAATCTCCGGCGGATCTTGCCATTCCCCCAGCGGAGCTGTTGGCCGATCCGCGCCTGGAACGGGGGTTGACGCTCCTGCGCTGGGGGCGCTTCGACGAGGGGCGCACCGACTTGGAAGCGCTGCGCGAAGCTTATGCCCACGACGCGGCGGCGCAATACCACCTCGCACTCATTTTCCGGGAGGCGGGGCTGTACCGCTCCTCGATCATCGCGGCGGCTACCGTCTGGAAACTTTCCCCTGCCGGCGACATCACCGAGGTTCCGCGTTTCTTGGGTTGCCTGGTTTACCCTCTTTACTTCGCCGACCTGGTGGAGAAAGAGGCGCTGGAATTCGGTTTTGATCCGCTCGTGCTCTACGCGCTCCTGCGCCAGGAGAGCCTTTTCGAGGGATTTGCCACCTCCCATGCGGCGGCTCACGGTTTGATGCAGGTGATCCCGGCCACCGGCGCAGAGATTGCGGCGGCGTTGGGCTGGCCGCCGGATTACGAGACCCGCGACCTCTACCGCCCCCTGGTCAGCGCGCGTTTTGGGACGTGGTACTTAGCGCAGCAGCGGGACCGCTTCGCCGGCGAGTTGTTCCCCGCGCTGGCGGGATACAACGGCGGGCCGGGAAACGCCGCCCGCTGGTGGGAAGCCGCCGGTGAAGACCGCGATCTCTTTGTGGAGCTCATCGCTTTCCGGGAGACGCGCGCCTACGTGGAGCGCATCACGGAGCATTATGCCAGATACCATTGGCTGTATGCTGGGGAAATGACAAATGAAGAGAATGACAAATGAGCAAATGAAGAAAATGACAAATGGTCGTCGGGGCGATTCTCCGTAATCGCTCAGTACAAATGGCGAATCGGTGAATGGTGAATGGTGAATAGTGAATGGTCGTTGGGGCGATTCTCCGTAATCGCCCAGTACAAATGGCGAATCGGTGAATGGTGAGTGGTGAATGATGAATGGTCGTTGGGGCGATTCTCCGTAATCGCCCAGTACCAATGGTAAATGCAGGATTGAGGGGAATTTCATAGCGGGCTTTCGTGGACAAGCATGGGAACCTGGCTATAATGTTTGTTAAATGCCCTACAGATGGACTCAGCAGAAACACTACTTGAGTGACAATAAAATCAATAGGAGGAGTAAACCATGACGACGAATGGCCCCATACTCATACCATCACCAATTCCACAGAACGCTACTCCGGGTGAGAAAAAGGTATACCGCTTGCTACGGCAGCAATTACCTTCTGGTTACATAGCTTGGTATGAACTGACATTGAGTTTTCGCGCCGACAGCCGATACCCCGACTTCGTCATAATTGGCCCTGATCAGGGGATCCTTGTTTTGGAAGTAAAAGATTGGGTACTCGATAACATCTCTCAGGTCAAAAAAACACTGTTTGTGCTTCGAACCGGCCGAAGAGAACTCAAAGAACATGATCCGTTCAAACAAGCACGAGACAATGTTCTACGTATTAAAGACATTCTCGAAACCAGTAGAGACCCAGCAGTGGTTCATGAGTTTGGTCCACATCAAGGTCAACTTCGATTTCCCTATCGTCACGCCGTTGTTCTTACGAACTTGACACGCACAGCAATAGCGAAGGTCAACGGGTTGCCCCAAATGCTTGAAAACTTACCAGTATTTTTAAGAGACGATCTGGGTGAAACTTTTGTCAAACGGTTATTGGATTTGCCCTCAAAATTTAAGGCCCCTATGTCTGCTTCCCAAGTTGATGCTATCCGATGGATACTATATCCGGAGGTACGAATTGAAACTAAACCAGGCAGAGTGTTGGATTTGAGACAGGATGGAGCTATCAAGAACCATCTAAGTGAAGAAGCAGAAAGAGCTTTAGGAGATCCATTAACACGGCTAGTGCGTGGACCAGCAGGTAGTGGTAAGAGCCTCGTTTTAACCAAGCGAGCTATGCTTGAAAGCGCTTCTAATCCCAATTGGCGTATCCTAGTTCTCACCTACAATCGCCAACTGGCACATTACCTTGAATACCTTACAGGCGATACCAGAGAGACTGAAACAGAGTTAAGCAACCTTAAAATCACCAATTTTCACAGATGGTGTCGTAAAGCTCTGAAGTCGATAGGCGGCTGGCGTACACCTATTAGCGGCAAACAAAGACGAACTCTCATTCGCGAAGCTACGACCAGAGCACAAGTAAACCTAAATCTTTCGGAGGAGTTTGTTGCTGAAGAAATCGGGTGGATTAAAGAAAACGAGTTGACGTCCTGGGATGCCTACAAAGCCGCCGACCGGAAAGGCCGAGGAATAGGGCTGACTGAATCAAGTAGGTCTCTGATTTTCCAAATCCTCGATAACTACCGTAAGTTGCTTGGGAACGAAGTTGATTGGGATGATGTACCTCTACGCATATTGCATGCAATGAGAGAGCATCTCATAACTACAGGCTCTTACGAAGCCGTGCTTGTAGACGAAGCCCAGGACTTCGCGCCATCATGGTTTCACATAGTTAGATTGCTGGTCAATCCCAAGACAAGTATCCTATTCTTGGCAGCGGATTCGACCCAGCGAATTTATCAGAGGGGCTTCAGTTGGAAAAACCTGGGACTGAATGTTAAGGGACGCACTTTCGTTTTGAGTGAGCGCTACCGGAATCCACCCGCGATTCAGCAATTGACCTATGATTTGATAAAGGGTGACGAGAAACTAAAGGGACAACTGGAGGATGATGGCGAAGAACTTATTGAACCCCATATTGAGTCGGTTGGCGACATCGATTTTTCACCGATTACTTTTCGGAAGTTCTATAATGTTCAAGCTGAGTATAGTTACCTTGCATCCGAAATCCGCAGATTACTAGGCGACGGCCATAAATACTCTGACATTGCAATTTTCCACCGATACAGATGGGGAGTTAAAGAAATTGGGCAACATTTGCAAAAGACTGGATTCCCGGTCACGATCAGCACAGGCGAAGACATAGGATTCACCGAAGATAAAATACATGTTTGCACTCTTCATAGTTCTAAAGGGCTGGAGTTCCGAGTTGTCTTTATATGCGGGCTTGATCGTATAAATTATGGCCTGAAATTTGCACCACAAACTCAGGAGGCACGCGAGCAATGGATAAGCAACTGGGTTGTAGAGGAAAAGAAACTGCTATATGTTGGTATGACACGAAGCATAGAGCGACTCTACTTGACTTACCACGGGCCTTTACCAGCCTTTGCGGCCGAGTTGGAACACTCGTATCGTGTTCGAGATGAAATCTAATTGCAATAGAAGACATTACTGGTGCAGCAGTTTCCGCTTAACCGTCGCTGCACCCGCCCGCGCTCCGCGCATGCAAATCGGCGGCGAAACGCGCTTTCAGTTAGCTTTCTAGCGAAGGCTCTTTCCCGCAGCCGGGCGGCGGGTTATGCGGGTGCTGTTAGGCCGTTCAGTGTTAAGGGCATGATTTTTGTTGACGGAGTACTTGAGTCTCTATGATAGAATGCACATCCATTTACGGTAACAAAGTACGAATTTCAAAGTCAAAACTGATCCTGCGTCCTTCTGCTTACGCCGTCATCGTAAACGATGGAAAGGCTCTCTTGATAAGGAGTCGCCACGGAGGGAAGTACTACCTACCAGGGGGAGGCGTTGACACAGGGGAAAGGATCGCGGTTGCCCTGAAGAGAGAGGTGAAAGAAGAAACTGGTATTGAGATTGACGTGGTATGCTTCGCTCACTTCCAAGAGGATTTCTTCTACTACGATCCACTTGATGAGGGGTATCACGGTCTACTCTTCTATTACATCTGCAAACCCAGGACTTTCCATTTGTTGGATGACCGCGAGGTTGATGATGAAGATGCAGAGAAGCCCAGATGGATAGATATAGAAGGCTTATATGCCCAAGATTTCCAAAACCACGGCGAAGTGATATTGGGGTTTCTCCAATCGCAATCTGTCTGCGGGTAGAGAACTGGTCTCAAATGTGGGGGTCTCTCGCATAGAGCAGGGGGCGGCCCAATCACCGCATGAACCTGACCGCCTTATCGCCCGTGAAAATCGGCGGCGAAACGCGCACATGGACTCACCTCAAGACAGGGTTTGGCTTGTTGTAGAGAAAAGTAAGCGCCGGCTACGAACGTAGCTCGATGTTTTACATTGCAACGTACAAAATAATCTCGAATGTGGTGGTAACGCGGTTGCACACACCAGATAGTTTTGGAGGTAACACGATGGAAACGCAAATAGATTTTCAATCCTCAACTTATGAGCAGACGGTGATCAATATCATACGCAAACTACCACCTGAACGTGTCTCGCAACTCGTTGACTTCGCGCGGTTTCTCGAGTTCCAGATCGCTCAAAAAAGCGACGCTGACTGGTTGGATGAAGAAGAAACCGAGACAGAAGAAGGAATCCGTGCCAGCGAAGAAAAATGGGACGAGTTATTCGCCAAGCCGGAAGCGAAACGCGTCATGCGTGAAATGGCACACGAAGCACTTGAGGACTATCGTGCTGGACGAACAACCGACATAGCAATCACTAAAGACGGGCGGCTCGCGCCGGCATGAAATCACAGGCGGCTCCGAAATTCTGGAAATTTTATGCGCGTCTGCCTCGCAGTGTGCAACAGCAGGCACGCAAGGCTTATCAAATGTGGAAGGTAAATCCCTACCATCCAAGTTTGCACTTCAAGCGAGTAGCTGACCAAGAACCAATTTATGAGGGGAATCTCCCCCTTCCCTACAAGGGAAGGGGGCCGGGGGGTTAGGTAAAAGCTCTGCACAGAAACTGACGCGGTATTTTCGGGCTGGGACGGTGTGCAGGTCTAGCGTGGTCTCTCGGTGGGTAGTGGCATCTGGTGGTGGGAGGGCGCGCTGACACCTGCTACACCCGACGCGACTATCGCTGTCTGAAACCGGCGGCTTCACGCACCCGCGCGGCTCAATTCGCAACCGATACCTTGCCTGTTCGAGAAATGCTAATCTGACGAGAGCGAAACACCAACGTTCAACCTGCAACCTGCAACTTGTAACTCTTAAGGAGCTATCATGCGTCGCAGACCATTTCGACTTAGACCACTTCGGCCCAGACCTGTCCGCCCCCGCGTTCCTCCCGTCGTGAGGCGTGCTCTCGCCAAAGCCCAACGCCTCGTCGCCGACAGGAAATTCCGCGAGGCGGCGGCTATTTACGACCGCCTGGCGCAAGAGGCTTATGCGCGGGGGCGCCTCCGCCCCGGTTTGCACATGGACTTGGAAGCGGGACGGGCCTACCTGCAAGCCGCGGATGTGAACCAGGCGCAGGAACGCGCCCGGCGCGCCACGCAGAACGCTCTCCAAATCACCCGGCCGGGTTTAGTGCTGCCCCTGGTGGGGGAGATCACCCGTCACCTGGAGGCGCAGGGCGATCCCGAAGCAGCGCGACATTTTCGGGAGGGGATTGAGGCTTTGTTACAAGAGCAACGGAGCGCGCCTGGCGGCTTCATCGGCGAACCGAGGCGCGCTCCACGGAAGACCTTGCCGGGACATTGTCCGGCTTGTCACGCGCCTCTGCGTCCCGACGAGGTGGAATGGCTGGCGGATGACCGGGTCTCCTGCCCGTTTTGTGGTTCTGTCGTGGTGGCGGAGTAACGAGATCGGCGCTTCTCCGGCGTGACGTGAGAGTGCCAGGAGGCGAAATGCAAAAACGATATGGGATGTTCATACTCTGGGGATTGGTATTGCTGGCGGGTTGCACCGGCTCCTCCAAACCCTTCACCGACGATTTCTCCGACCCGGCGAGCGGCTGGGGCGCGGCCTCAACGGAAACCTTTGTGCGCGGGTACGATAGCGGGAAGTATCTCATCCGCCTCGACGCGCCACACTGGTTTGCTTGGACGACGGCGGACCGGAACTACGCTGATGTGGCCGTCGAGGTAACGGTGCGTTCTGAGGGCGCGAGTGACAACCACTTCGGCCTCTTCTGTCGTTACAGCGAGGCGGGATTTTACTACTTCGCCGCCAGCTCCGACGGCTATTACGCCATCTTCCGCCGGGTCAAGGACGGGCCGCTGGAGGCGCTGACCGGCCCCGCGATGCTGCGCACGCCATTGTTGCGCCGGGGAGGCAGTGATAATCAGCTCTTAGCGGTCTGTCAGGGCAACGAGCTCGCTTTTTACATCAATGGGGAACAGGTGACCCTGGTGGAGGATGACACCTTCGACAGCGGCGACATAGGGATGGCCGCCGGATCAGCGGAGCGCGGGGAAGCGACGCTCGTGTGGTTCGACGATTTAGCGGTGACTGAGCCATGAGGACGCAGCGACCCGGACAGTTGCGCCTCTACGGTTTCCTGACTGTGGGGCTGATCTTAGCGTTACTCGTGTTGGCTGCCTGCGGCACGTCTTCGTTGAAGAAACCCTGGGAGGAACCCTTCAATGAGGAGGGCAGCTGGCAGCTGAGCTCCGACGCCGCCGCCGAGGTCGCCATAGCCGAGGGGCAGCTGCAAATTCACATCCTGCAACCCGGCCAGATCGCTTGGGCTACGACGGGGCGCACCTTCAGCGATTTCCACCTGCGAGTGGAGGCGACGCAGCTCGCCGGGCCGGTGGATAACGAGTACGGTGTCCTGGTACGCCTGGAGGATGACACTCATTTTTACGCTTTCTCCATCAGCGGTGATGGGTACGCGCGTGTCGCTCACTACGCCGCCGGCGTCTGGACGGTGCTGGGGTCGGATTGGACGCCCCAGGCCGCCGTGCATCAGGGCGCGGCGACCAATGTCCTGGAGGTGGAGGCGCGCGGTACACAGTTCACCTTCTGGGTCAACGGAGAGCAGGTAGCACAGATCACGGACGAGACACTGCCTGACGGCGACGTAGGGCTTTACGCGGGGGCTTTTGACGAAGCCGGGGTGCAGATCGCCTTCGACAATTTGCTCATGTCATCTGTGGTAAAATAGGGTAGGGGGAACCCTCGTGGTTCCCCAACGTAGGGGAAACCCTCCGTGGTTTCCCTTCATTGACCATACAAACCATTCCGTGTACAATTACGTCACAGTAAAGCAGGAACACCGATGAGTAAATGGACAGTTCGAGATCGTAATGGCTATGCCATCTACTGCACGGAAGAACGCTGGCAGCATATTCTGGAATCCAGACCTGAGCTAGAGCCGCTCTTTGATAGATTTCTCGAAACAATACGCCACTGGGCGGCGCAAACAAGACCCACTGATTCCAAATGAGTATCGATATTACAAACGCTTTGATGAGCTATTGCCGGAAAACAATCACTTGGTAGTCATCGTGGTTTTCAAAACGCGCCTTGATGAACACGGCAAATACGTCCCCAACAACTTTGTGGTGACCGGATGGGCCAAGTATATTCGACCAAAAAGGTGAGCAAATGGGCAAGGGAAAATTTTACGAGACAGAAACAACAGCGAATGATGGTACACCCGTCCGTTTCGTCTATGACCAAGAAGCGGATATTTTAGAAATTTTCTTTGGCAAGAACGAACCTGCTACAGGCGTCGAGCTAACCGATTATATCGTCTTGCGTCTCAATAAGCAGACACACCGCGCGATCAGTTTAATGCTGCTTCATTTTTCCATTCTGACAGAACGCACTGAATATGGGCCACGCAGCTATCCTTTAGATAAGCTATCTGAAGTACCAGAGGACTTGCGAGAGTTGGCACTGCACTTGGTAACTTCAATGCCTGTTAGCCAGTTTGTGAAGCTGTCCCATTTTCAGGCATCGCCGACAGAGCAGATACCCTTTACTTACGTGGAATCACAGCCAGCGATGGCTATGGTTTGATATTTCGCTCATATCATCTGTGGTAGAATAGGGTAGGGGAAACCCTCCGTGGTTCGCCATTTGCTATTTGCTATTTGCCATTTTCTTAAGGAGAAAAAAATGGAACGAGAAGAATTGGATCAGGAAATTGAAAATTTGCGTTATCCGTGGCTGCGCAATCTGTTTTTTGTGGTGTTGTATGCCGCTATTTTGATTTTCCTCTGGCACTTCCCTACCGAGGGAGGTAGGCAGTTCTTCCAAAATTTGCTATGGGGGATCGTCTACATCCTCGCCGGCCTGGCAGTGGTTGGTGGCGCCGTGCTGGTGTTTATGCTCATTCTACCCGCGTTTCCTGAAGAGGAAGAAGACGAGGAATACGATGAATACGATGAATACGATGAAGACGAAGAGTATGACGACGAAGACGCGTATTTTCCTCTAATAGATCGGGAGGATTTCCGAGAACTTCTGGAAAGTATTACCGCGGATGAGATGCGGCTAGTTGAGGGCCGTTCGCTGGCCGTGCCCGCGTTGCAGGACCCGCAGCGGGCGGAGATGGTTTTGGATATCCTGCGCGACATGGTTGACGAAGCGGATGACCCCGGAACGTTGGTTGTGGACCGGCTCACCGGCGTGATCATGGTCGAGGAAGAGGATGACGAGCAGGCGGCGGCGCGGTTGTTGCGTGATGTCCGTACCCGTCTGCGCCGTGAGGGGATCAAGGTGCGCCAGCCGCGCTGTTGATGCGGGTTTACTTAGAATCGTTAGGCTGCCGGTTGAACGCAGCTGAGATCACCGAGCTGGCCGGTCGCTTTGCCGGGGCCGGCCACGACGTTGTCGAGTCGCCGGAAGCGGCGGACGTCATCGTCCTCAACACCTGCGCGGTGACGGCCCAGGCGGCGCGCAAAAGCCGCCATCGCCTGCGGACGCTGCACCGGCGCAACCCGCGGGCGCGCCTCGCGGCGATGGGTTGCTGGGTCAATTATTCCCCAGAGGCAGCGGCTGGCATCTCCGGCGTGACGTGGGCCCTTCCCAATTCCGACAAACCGCGCATTGTTGAGATCCTCACCGGTCAGGCTGCTGCGGAGCCGGTTCCCTGGGAGCCAGGGCTTGGCGGACACACCCGCGTCTTTCTCGGCGTGCAAACCGGCTGTGATAACGCCTGTACCTACTGCATCACCCGCATCCTGCGGGGGCCGGCGCGCAGCCGCTCGCCGGCTGCCATTGTGACTCAGGTGCAATCCCTGGTCGCGCACGGCGCGCAAGAGGTGGTGCTTACCGGCGTCAGCCTGGGGGCCTACGGCCACGACCTGGGGCTGGAGAACGGGTTGGCGGCGCTGGTCGCCGCGATCCTGCAGGACACCGACCTCCCCCGCCTGCGCCTCTCTTCCGTCGAGCCGTGGGACGTGGACGAGCAACTGCTGCGTTGCTGGGAGTCCCCGCGCCTGTGCCGCCAGCTGCACCTGCCGCTTCAGGCGGGCAGCGATGCCGTGTTGCGCCGCATGGGCCGCCGGATCACCACGGCGCAATTCGCCCGGTTGGTGGAGCGCGCTCGCACCATCTCGCCGGACCTGGCCCTCACCACCGACATCATCGCCGGCTTCCCCGGTGAGACGGAGAGCGATTTCGCGGAGGGATTGGCCTTTGTCGCCGCGCAGCGCTTCGCTCGTCTGCACGTTTTCCCCTACTCGGAGCGCGCGGGGACGCCGGCTCAGCGACTTTCCGGCTCTGTGCCGGTGCGCGCGCGCCGGGCGCGGGCGGCGCAGATGCGTACCTTAGGCGCGCGGCTGGCCGCCGCCTATCGCCGGCGTTTCCTAGGGCGGGTGCTGCCGGTGCTGTGGGAACGTCGGAACACCACTGGACACTGGCGCGGCTTGAGCGACAATTATTTGGGGGTCGTGACAGATTCGCCGGACGAGCTCTACAATCGTATCACGTCCACGCGGCTGGTCGGTATGGAGGGCGAGCAGCTGCGCGGTGAGCCTCAACTGTGAGCTACTTTGAAAATAAACCGCTGGGCTAGCGCGGGGCTGAAGCCCTCGCGCTAAAAGAACAAAGCCCTGCGGGCTAACATCAGCCCCCGAAGGGGGCTTTGCACTCTTAGCCTGGGGCTGAAGCCCCAGGAAGAAAGTGTAAATATTTTCGTCCTTGCGGGTGAACGTAGTTCGTGATGACTGCCTTGAAAAGTATCTTCTCAATAATCCGGGGCGTCTCGAACCGGTCTTGCTCTTTTCTAGCTGTGGCCGGTCTCCTGACCGAGCCACAGGCGGGCACGGTCGGGAAGCCTCCCCTGAGTCCCC
>Ga0190316_1000522_pt1 | contig 11568 bp, 12 predicted proteins | sample 48701112_MG_FD_161663 | JGI IMG/M metagenome (GOLD analysis project Ga0190316, IMG submission 161663) | Hydrothermal vent sediment bacterial communities from Southern Trench, Guaymas Basin, Mexico - 4870-11-1-2_MG | ecosystem: Environmental > Aquatic > Marine > Hydrothermal vents > Sediment ... | reverse complement strand
TATAGAGGTAACAAAGAGGCCAGCGAGGCTATCCAGGAGGTGGCAAATTTTTAGGATTGACAACATCTTGATTTTTGTGGAGATATAAGATAGAGATATAAAATATTGCTTTGGTGATAAAGGGGAAGGGTGATGAATAAAGCAAAAATTACTTGGTTAGGACATGCTGCCTTTAAAATTGAGGCAAATGGCAGAAATATTTATATTGACCCTTGGCTTGAAAATCCACAATCTCCGGTTAAATGGCAAGAAATTAAAGATGCTCATCTGGTATTAGTTACCCATGACCATTTTGATCACACGGGTCAGGCAAAAGAAATTACTCAACAAAGCAATGCCATTTTAGTGGCCAATGTGGAAACAGCCCGTAAATTTGGCAATGAAGGCCTTTCACCAAAAAATATAGTCAATAACGGCTATGGACTCAATATTGGAGGTAGCTTTAATTTTGAAGATATAAAAATCACCATGACCCAGGCCTATCATTCTAGTGCTACTGGAGTAGCCACGGGTTATGTAATTCGTTACCCCAATGACATTAATATATATCATGCAGGAGATACCGGTATTTTTAGTGAAATGGGATTGATTGGTGAGCTTTATCCCCTTACAGTAGCCCTTTTGCCCATTGGTGATACTTTTACCATGGATGCCTATCAAGCAGCTCATGCACTAAAATTATTAAAACCAAAGGTAGTCATTCCCATGCATTACGCCACTTTCCCTATCATTGCTAAGGATGCCCATAAGTTTTCAGAATTAGTGCCCGAAATAAGTCCACAAACAAAAGTAGTCATTTTAACACCAGGAGAAAGTTATACTCTTTAAAAATAATTGGGCAAAACGATTGGCAAGATAGATAAAGGTATTTCTTTATGAGAATTTTATTTGTTAAGGTATATTTATTTGAGCATGAGCAAAGAAACTGCCCATAAATATTGCTTTACCGTCTTACTTGTTGGAAACAACCAAATTTGCTGGGATTTTTTAAAATTATTTGAAGACTTAACTCCTGATTTAAGAATAAAAGTGGCTGGGGTCATTATTATCCAGGAAAAACAGGGGAACGGACAAAAATATCCTGTTATTAAAAGTGTGCCTGTTTATTCTTTTCAGAATGTGCCTCCAAACTTAGAGGCTGATTTAATTATAGATATGGCGGGTAAGAAAGAAATACATGGTTTAATTAAAAAATTGGAAATCCCAGTAATAAACTATGAAGGGGCTTGTTTCTTTTATGAAATCATAAATGAACTCCGAAATAAAATCAACTTCCAAAGGATGCTCAATTATAGCCAAAAATTATCTCTGTTAGCAGCCATAGGACACTCTTTGTCAGATGCCCTGAGAAATCCATTAATGGCTATTGGAGGATTTACTAAATCTATTTTAGAAGAGGGTTCTCTACCTGCTAAAACTGTGGAAAAGGTAAAAGTTATTTTGGGAGAGATATCGAAAATGGAAAGTGTTTTAAAAGAAGTTTCTGTTTTAGGGAAACCTCCTGTATTGAAAAAAGAAATGGCTCATATTCACCAAATCATTAAACAAGTGAGTGAAGAATTTTCTTTAGAATGTCAAAAACACAATATTAATATTGTTACAGATTTAGAGCCACAAGACATAGAGATGTGGGTAGATGTAGAATTATTTAAAAAAGCATTATATTGTGTCTTCAAGGTTTCCATAAATTCTATGCCTGATGGAGGTAGATTATCTATTAAAACCAGATTGAGTTGGGATTCCCTTTTTATCTATATTAGTGATACAGGTAAGGGTTTGGAACTATGGCAGGTAGAGAATATCCAACGGCCATTTTCTTTCTGCGAAGAAGATAGGGAGACATGTTTGATTATGGTCAGGAAAATCGTAGAAGACCATGCGGGTAAGTTTATTATCCATAGTGAACCAAATAAAGGTATACAGTTACAGATTGAATTACCCATAGTATTTCCAGAGGTGCCTCCGCTTTAAAAATGAAAACATTGGCTATTGTCCTAGTGAGTGGCGGATTGGATAGTTGTGTCACAGCAGCGATTGCTGCCCAAAGTTACCAATTAGCCTTCTTGCATGTCAATTATGGGCAGCGGACAGAAAAAAGAGAATTAAAGGCCTTCATGGATATCGCTGATTATTATAAAGTAAAGCACCGTTTGGTAACCCATCTTCCTTTTTTGAAAGAGATAGGGGGGTCAAGTTTGACCAATTTTAAAATGCCCATTCCCCAAGGTCTTCCTAAAAGTAAAGATATTCCTTCCACTTATGTCCCATTTAGGAATACCCATTTTATTGCCATCGCTGTTTCCTGGGGAGAAGTAATAAAAGCAGAAAAGATATTTATTGGGGCCATGGAAGAGGATAGTAGTGGCTACCCTGATTGCCGCGAAGAATATTTTAGTATCTACAATCAACTGATTACCCTGGGCACTCGCCCTGAGACCAAGATAGAAATCGTTACTCCTATTATTCACCTGAAAAAAGCACAAGTAGTTAAAAAAGGGATAGAATTGGGTGCACCATTACATCTTAGTTGGTCTTGTTATCAAAGAGAAGATATTGCCTGTGGAAAGTGTGAATCATGCCAGTTACGATTAAAGGCCTTTGTCCAAGCAGGGATAAAAGACACAATCCCTTATTTAAATCAATAGTGAATTCTAGCTTGTTTTTTTCTTCAACTTGGCTATCATGGGTGTAGCATGGAAATTAACACTGTCAGACGCATAATTGTCCGCTTGGTTCGGAAACTGCAGTTACCTGAATATGTATTTCTAGTTTTGGTGGCCTTTATTATTGGCGTATTAGGTGCTTTAGGCAGCTATGTGTTTATGAAAAGTGTTGAATTTTTATGGCATGGCTGTTTTTTACCTCTGCTTCATTTTGCCCAATCTTCCTTTTTTTTACGTCCCTTTATTGTCTTTATTCCACTTATAGCTGCCACTTTACTCTTTTTGATAGCCAAAATATTTTCTCCTTCTATTTATGGCTATGGCTTTCCTGAATTTTTAGTAAATGTCAATTTGAAAGGGGGAGTGCTGAAGATTACACACGCACTGGCCAGGATAGGTGCTTCTGTAATTACCTTAGGTTTAGGAGGAAGTGCTGGTCAAGAAGGCCCTATTGCTCAAATAGGGGGAATAGCAGGCGCTAGTATTAGCCGTTTTTTTGTGGCCTCAGAACAAAGAAGACGCACTTTTATTGCTTGTGGGACAGCAGGAGCTATTGCTGCAGTCTTTAATGCTCCCATTGCAGGCCTTTTTTTTGCCCTAGAAATTGTGCTTTTGGGTGACTTTGAACTTACTAATTTTATGCCAGTAGTAGTTTCCTCTGGCATGGGCACTATCACCGCTCGTGCCCTTTTTGGTAATCAAACTGCCTTTAAAATCCCTCCTTATGCCTTTATTAGTCTTTGGGAGTTATTTTTTTACATTCTTTTAGGTGCATTCATTGGCTTACTTGCTCATTTATTTATACTCATCTTTTACAAAACTAAGGATTATTTTAAAAATTTACCTTGTTCGCCTTATTTGAAACCCTTTATTGGCCTTTTTACAGTTGGTCTGATTGGTGTGTTTTTCCCACAAGTTTTTGGTGTAGGTTATGAGCAAGTGCAAAAAGTTTTAAATGCAAAAATGTTGCCTCAATGGATGATTATATTGGTATTTTTAAAAATAATTGCTACTGCTATCACCTTGGGCTCTGGTGGTGTAGGTGGTATGTTTTCACCGGCATTTTTTATTGGCGCTATGGCTGGAGGGGCTTTTGGTGCAGTTGTTCATCATCTTTTTCCCCATATTACAGCCCCCTATCCTGCTTATGCAGCTGTGGGCATTGGTGCTTTTCTGGCTGCCCTTACCCATGCCCCGGTTACAGCGGTATTTTTAGCCTTTGAAATGACAGGGGATTATTATATCATTCTGCCTATTCTTTTTGCATCTATTACTGGTTTATTGGTGGCATATGCCTTTAGTCGGGAATCCATTGATACCTATGAGTTAAAACAACAGGGTATTGATTTGCATGCTGGACATGAAAGAAATATTCTTGCTTCTATTAAAGTAAAGAATGCTATGACAACAGATGTGGTAGTAGTCCCCGAAGATATGACTTTTAAAGAATTTCTGGCATTTGTGCGAGATAAAAAACATACTTGTTTTCCAGTGGTCAATGACAAAGGAGAGTTGTGTGGAATTATTTCCTTTCAGAACTTTCGTGAAATGCTGGCAGAAGAAGGTCCTAAAGAGCACATTAGGGTAAAAGACTTAGATACCAAGCAACTTACCACTATTTCTCCAGAAGAAAGCTTAGAAGCAGCGATGGAAAAAATGAGATATCGTCACATTGAACGCTTACCAGTGACAGATCCCAATAATCCTAAAAAATTGGTGGGGTTTCTTTCCCAAAGAGATGTCCTGGCAGCTTATAACAAAGCCTTATTGACCTTGATGGGCAGGGAAAGAATAAGTGAAAAAACAGAAAGTTAGGAGAAAATATAGTTATGTTATTAAGGAAACTTTTTAACCCTGAATCAGTAGCTATTGTTGGTGCTTCCACCCATGAAGGGAAAATAGGTCACATTTTAGTAAAAAATCTTTTAACATATGACTATCCAGGTAAAATCTTTCCTATAAATCCCAAAGCTTCAGAAATATTAGGTTTGAAGGCATATTCTAGCCTCAAAAATATCCCTGAAAGGGTGGATTTGGCTATCATTGCAGTTAAACCAGTAGATGTTTTAGAAACTATTAAAATTTGTGGAGAAAAAAATATTGAAGCTGCTATAGTAATTTCTGCTGGTTTTAAGGAAACAGGACCTAAAGGTGCAAAACTTGAACAGGAATTAAAAAAACTGGCGAAAGAAAATGGGGTCCGGATTTTAGGGCCAAACTGCCTGGGTCTTATTGATACGCACTCTAAATTAAATGCTTCCTTCGCAACCGGCATGCCAGAACAAGGAGAGATTGGGTTTTTTTCTCAATCGGGAGCCATGTGTGTGGCCATTTTAGATTGGGTCCTGGGAGAAAAGATTGGTTTTTCTAAGTTTATCAGTTTAGGCAATAAGACAGATATCTCTGAAATTGATATGCTCATTGCCTTAGGAGAAGATAAAAATACCAAGGTGATTTTGGGATATTTAGAAGGAATAGAAAATGGACCTGCCTTTATTCAGGTAGCTCAAGAAGTTTCCAAGAAAAAACCTATTGTTATAATTAAAGCTGGCGTTACTTCAGCCGGCGCAAAAGCCGTATCTTCTCACACAGGTTCTCTTGCTGGCTCAGAGTCTGCTTATCAGGCCGCCTTTAAGCAAAGTGGAGTTATCAGGGCAAAAACGATTAATGAATTGTTTAACTATGCTTTGGCCTTTGTAAAACAGCCTTTACCAAAAGGACCCAGGGTAGCCATTCTTACTAATTCTGGTGGGCCAGGGATTATAGCCGCTGACGCATGTGACCAGTCGGCCTTACAGCTAGTGCGATTAAATAGTGAAACTGCAGAAAAACTGCGTTCTTTTTTGCCCCCCGTGGCTTCCTTTGTTAATCCCATAGACATCATTGGAGATGCCCATTTTGATAGATATGATCAGGCCTTGAAAGTTTTACTGGGGGCTTCAAATGTTGATGCAGTCATAGTCATTTTAACTCCTACTGCTACTATTGAAATAAAGGAAACAGCCAAGGCAGTGGTAAAACATGCCCAAAAAACAAATAAACCCATTCTTTGTTCATTTATGGGAAAGATGCAAGTAGAAAAAGGGGTGAAATATCTTAAAAAGCATGGTATACCCAATTATCTCTGTCCAGAAGATGCAGTAATGGTCTTAGAAAAAATGTGGCAAAGACAACATTGGCTTTCTCAGCCTCTATCCACATATTTTCAAATCCAAGCTGACAGGGCCCGGGTGCGGTATCTTCTGGAAATGGCAAAAAGACAAGGGAGATTCCATCTCACAGAAACAGAGGCTAGAGAAATCCTTAAGGCCTATGGATTTAGTTTACCTCAAACCCGGTTGGCCAGAACAAAAGAAGATGCTGTAGAGGCAGCTAAAAACATTGGTTTTCCTGTGGTATTAAAAATTGTTTCTCCAGATATTTCTCACAAAACAGATGTGGGGGGTGTTATTTTGAAACTTGAAACTCCTCAGGCAGTTAAGGAGGCATTTACTGAAATCATGTTAAGGGTAAAGGAAAAATTCCCCAAGGCAGCTATTTATGGTATTTCAGTGCAAGAAATGATTCAGGGAGCAAAAGAAACCATTATTGGTTTTACCCGAGACCCTCAATTCGGTCCATTATTGATGTTTGGATTGGGAGGTATCTATGTAGAAATATTGAAGGATGTCAGTTTTCGCATTGCTCCTATTGGGAAAAGAGAAGCGTTGGAAATGATAAGAGAGATAAAGACTTATCCATTGTTGAGGGGTATAAGAGGTGAACCACCAACCGATGTATCTGCTTTAGTAGAAGGAATCCTGGCACTAAATCAAATGGCTTTAGATTTCCCAGAAATTATAGAAGCAGAAATCAACCCATTTTTAGTAAGAACAAAAGGAAGTACAGCAGTTGATGCCAGGTTGACTATAAAAAAGGAGTAAGAAATGAAAGTAATTTATATCAGTTCTACGGTGGCCTTTTCTGGTAAGGGATTAATTACCTTGGGTTTAGGTCAGTATTTTTTAGATAAGGGACTAAAGGTGGGCTATTTAAAACCATTAGGGAAAATGCCATTTAGAACAAAAGAAAATATTATTACTGATAAACTGGCGCACTTTGTTTATCAGAGCCTGGGATTACGAGATGATGTGCAAAACCTATGCCCGGTGATTTTAACCTATGAAGTGATGGTAAAGAGACTTCGGGGAGAAATACAAACATTTATGCCTGAAGTAAAAAAGGCATTTGAAACCATTGCCCAAAATAAGGATATTGTGCTTATAGGAGGAGCTGAAACTATTTGGCTGGGAAGCTTTTTAGGCATCTCTGGATTTAAGATCATAGAAGAGTTAAATGCCAAAGTGCTTTTAGTAAACAAATATACAGGGGATTTTTTCTTAGATAGTGTGAATGAAACAAGGAAAGTTTTAGGGAAAAAACTTTTGGGAATAGTCTTAAACTGGGTAAAAGAAGAACAAAAACTAGATATTGATGAACTAGTTATCCCATGGCTTGAAAAACAGGGTATTCCTGTGCTAGGATGTATTCCTTATGACAGTTTTCTCACTGCTATAACTGTATCCGAATTGAGCGAGCGATTAGCGGGACGGGTTATTTGTGGACAAGAATCCTTACATAATTTTGTGCAAAATTACTTAATTGGTGGAATGGAAGTGGACAAATTTGTAGACTATTTGCGACGCACTCCTGATGCTTGTGTAATGGTAGGAGGTGATAGAGCAGACATTCAGTTGATTGCCATTGAAGAAGGTGTTCGATGTCTGGTTCTTACCGGCAACCTCATGCCTAATGAAATTATTATTTCTAAGGCAGAGCAGCGGGGGGTGCCTATCATTTTAGTAAGGGAAAATACTTACTCTATTGCCCAAAAGATTCAAGATATTGCTGCCCGCTTGAGTCTAAAAGAAAAGGAAAAGGTAGATAAAGGGTTGTCTCTAGTAAATAAATATGTCAATTTTGAACGTTTGGAAAAAATATTGAATCAAGAATAAAAATATGACCAAGATTATCATGAATAAAGAAGAGACGAAAAGGGTATTGATGCGAATTGCTTATGAAATTCTAGAACATAATAAGGGGGTAGAAAATCTCGTCTTAATTGGTATCCATACTGGTGGTGCCTATTTAGCAGAAAGGTTAAAGAATATAATCAGCCATACTGAAGCACAGACCCCTCTTTTAGGCACCTTGGATATTAACCTTTATAGAGATGACTGGACACGTTTAACTTATCAACCTATTTTAAAAAAGACCAACATACCTTTTAGTGTAAACGAAAAGAATATAATATTAGTAGATGATGTGATTTTCACTGGTCGCACCATCAGAGCGGCTATGGATGCCATCATGGATTTTGGGAGACCTCAAAAGATAGAAGTAGCGGTGCTTATTGATAGAAATCATCGTGAATTGCCTATCATGGCTAATTATGTTGGCCTTTATGTACCTACGGCTAAGGAAGAAAGAATAGATGTATTCCTGTCAGAAAAAGATGGAAGGGATGAAGTAATACTTGCAAGAAAGGATTAACATGCCTGAAGTAATTTATATTAATACCAGCAAAAAGACCCAATTTATTGACATTACAGACAAAATTGACAAGATCGTGAAACAGTCAGGGATAAAACAAGGGTTGTGTTTGATATATGTACCTCATACCACGGCAGGGGTAACTATTAATGAAAATGCTGACCCTAGTGTTCAAGAAGATATTTTAAATATCCTTAACCAGGTAGTTCCCTGGACTGCCAACTATAAACATTTTGAAGGAAATTCCCCTGCTCATATTAAAGCTAGTATTATTGGTTCTTCAGTAACGGTGATGGTGGAAAGAGGTAATTTAATCTTGGGTACTTGGCAGGGGATTTTCTTTTGTGAGTTTGATGGTCCCAGACATAGAAAAGTTTTCATTAAATGTTTAACAGATTAGAATCCTATGCTGCGTTCCTTTTTTGTCTTTTTATGGATAGCTATAATAACCTGTATCCTTTATCCTCCTACCCAAATTGCTAGTTTATTACCCTGGACAAGACGCAATGTGCCTCATTTGATTGCTCGTTTTTGGTCAAAGGCTATACTTTGGGTAAGCAGAGTTAAGGTAAAAGTCATTGGTTTAGAAAATATTGATCCACAAAAAACCTATGTTTTTGCGGCCAACCATCAAAGCCAGTATGATATTTTCACTCTCATGGGTTATCTACCGGTTCAATTCAAATGGATGGCCAAAAAAAGCCTTTTTTATATTCCTATATTGGGCTGGGGAATAAAGGCTTGCGGGACTATTTTTGTAGATAGAGAAAGCCCCAGGGCGGCTTATGTAGCCCTTTTGAAGGCTCTGGATCTTTTAAAAAAGGGTTATTCTATTGTAGTTTTTCCAGAAGGGACGCGGAGTTATAATGGGAAAATAGCCCCTTTTAAGTCTGGTGGCGTCCTCCTCGCCTTAAAGGCAGGTGTACCTATTGTACCAGTAACCATTATTGGAACCTTTGAGATATTGCCCCGATCAAGTAAATATATCAAACCTGGTACAGCAACCATTGTCATTGACAAACCCATAGATGTTACGCATTATACTGAGGAAGACAAGAATACATTGACCAATTTAGTTAGGAGACAAGTGGTTAAAAATTATGAAAAATACAGAACCACTGGAGTTACATAAACTACCCCTTCATGTGGCCATTATTATGGATGGCAATGGACGCTGGGCAAAAAAAAGAGAGCTTCCCCGTGTTGCCGGACATAGGGAAGGAATAAAGAGGGCAAGAGAAATTGTGGAAGTAGCTAGAGAAATAGGTATAAAGGTCATTACGCTCTATACCTTTTCTTATGAAAACTGGCAAAGACCTAAAGAAGAAGTAACTATTTTAATGCACCTATTAAAAAATTATTTGGAGGAAGAATGGGAAAGTTTGATTAAACAGGATATCCGTCTTCTAGCTATCGGTGATTTAAGACTCTTGCCCCTAGAGACTTATGAAGTCTTGCAAAAGGTAATTAAAAACACAGCCCAATGTCAAACTATGATTCTCAATCTGGCTATAAGTTATGGTAGTCGTCAGGAAATCATTCATGCCGTTAAACTATTGATAGAAGATGTCAAGCAAGGGAATATTGAGCCTGAGGATATTAACGAAGGACTTTTTAGTCAGTATTTATGGACAAAGGAGCTACCTGACCCCGATTTTATCATCAGAACCAGCGGAGAATTCCGCTTAAGTAACTTTTTACTATGGCAATCTGCGTATGCAGAATTTTATATTACTCCTATTTTATGGCCTGATTTTAGTCGTTTCCATTTCATAAAGGCCTTGAAAGAATACCAGAAGCGAGAACGTCGTTTTGGCAAAATATCCGAACAATTTAGGGAAATAGGATAAAAAATGACAATGGTTAGGTGGATATATCTCCTTGTCTTTTTTTTTATCCCTTCTCTGGTATATGGCAGTGGGGCTTATCCCTATAGGATGCCAAAAGGGAAAATAGATCCACAAGCATTAACTATAATAGGGGTTTTTCAGAAGCATCGGATTGAAAAAGGAGAAACCATGCTTGACATTGCCAGACACTATGACCTTGGATATCAAGAGTTGATGCTGCTTCATTCCCAGATAGACCCTTGGTTGCCTCCAGTAGGAGAAGATATCATAATTCCTACGCGCTGGGTTTTACCATTATTTTATAAAAAAGGAATAGTATTAAATGTTCCTGAATTGCGGCTTTTTTTGTATTTCCCTAAACAGGGACTGGTAAAAACATATCCTGTGGGCATTGGTATCCAAGAATCACCTACTCCCTTTGGGAATTTCAAGGTATTAAACAAAAAGACAAATCCTGTGTGGAAAATTCCACCTTCTTTACAGGATAACTACCAAGGAAGAACCTCTATCCCACCTGGACCAGACAATCCCCTGGGGAGTTTTTGGATAGGATTAGGAAATGGCTACGGCATTCATGGAACCAATTCTCCTTGGGGAATAGGAAGACTAGTTAGCCATGGCTGCATTCGACTTTATCCTGAAGATATAAAAAGGCTTTTTCATCTGGTGAAAATAGGAATGCCTGTAAAAATTGTATATCAACCAGTAAAATTTGGTTTTGAAAAAAAGAAAATCTATATGGAAGTTCATCCTGACATTTATAATAAAATAGAGAATCTAACTAAATATGGTATTGAAAAGGCTATTTCTTTGGGCCTTGGAGGAAAAATAAACTTTTCTTATCTTCTCCAGGCCCTCAGAGAAAAAAAGGGGATTCCGGTAGACATAACTAAGAGATAAATGTTCTTATTTTCTTAATCCTTTCTCAAATGTTTTCTCACACTTCTCAGCACATCTCTCGGCTTTATTGGCGGCTGCTTCAGCCTTATTTGCTGCTGCTTGAGCCTTATTGGCACAATCACATGCTTTATCTGCAGCCACTTGAGCATTAGAGGCTGCTCTCTCGGCTTTATTGGCGGCTGCTTCAGCCTTTGCAGTAGCCTCTTCAATAGTCTTCATGGCATCTTCATACTTCTTAGTGGGAAAACAACATCCACCCAGCAAAGAAGTTACAAACATGAAAAGAGAAACGCCAACCAAAAACCTACGCCATCCAAAACCCTTCATCAGCAACCTCCTCCTTAGAAATTGTAAAAATCAAGGCAATTATAAAGTATTGTTTTTAAAAAAACAAGTGTAAACTTCTAGGACTTTCCCCAGAATTTTTAAAGGCTTTCTAAAAAGAAAGGTAAGTTCTTCAAAACAGTAATAACTTTAAAAAAAACGGTCAAATATAGTAACTGACCTTACGCATAGTATAAAATTGTTTTTAATTTTAAGCCATAACATTATAAAAAAACATTTTTTAAGGGTTGCGGTCAAAAAACTGACCGCAACCATACAGATATTTTATTTAGAACTAG
>Ga0190316_1000520_pt1 | contig 11576 bp, 10 predicted proteins | sample 48701112_MG_FD_161663 | JGI IMG/M metagenome (GOLD analysis project Ga0190316, IMG submission 161663) | Hydrothermal vent sediment bacterial communities from Southern Trench, Guaymas Basin, Mexico - 4870-11-1-2_MG | ecosystem: Environmental > Aquatic > Marine > Hydrothermal vents > Sediment ... | reverse complement strand
TAATATATCCCGGGAGAAAAATAGGTTCAAATAAAACAACAAAACCTGGAGAGATCATAGAAAAGGATATTTAGAGGTCAGAAATTTTTCTCTTGAGCAGATAAATAAAATTTCTTATTCCCTGCGTGATGGTGACGCCTTTTCTGTATAACGGAGAATCTATTCGTATATTGGCATATTTCAACTTGTTTCTGCCAATTTCGTAAACAATTTCGCCTTCGATCTCATAGCGATTTGCTTTTAGATTTAATTTCTTTGCCGCCTCTCTTGAGAAGGCTTTATATCCAGATTCCGTATCTTTTATGTTGGTTTTACAAATAAGATTTGTAAGCAAAGTTAACCAAAAATTTCCAAATTTTTTTACAAAAGGATATTTTTCTAAATTTCTTTCTCCTATGACCACATCATATCCTTGATTAATTTTTCGAACAAACTTTGGTATGTCTTCTGGTTTGTGCTGTAAATCATCATCCAGAGTTATAATAATATCCGCTCCTCTTTTTAAACCTTCTTTTATCCCCCTTCTTCTTGAATATCCGACTCCTTTATTTTCATTATTATAGAGGACTATTGCACCAAGTTTTTCCCCTATTTTACCTACTTTTTTTGTTTTTGTGTCGTCAACAACAATAACTTCATCGACATATTTTGAGGTTTTTCTTACAACTTCTTCGAGTGTTTTTTCTCCACTATAACTTGGAATTACTGCAATAAGTTTTTGCATAAATAACAAAAATAACGCATAAATAATCTCCTTTCTTTTGTCATCCTCCGGCATGGAAATCCAAAACCGGGATTTTTTTGCCGTTTTCGAGTCTTTTCAAACATTTTGATTTAGATTAATGGATAGATTCATTTTTCTAAATCAGCAAAATAAAATCGGATTTTTTAATTTTATGTCTGTTAATTTGTTTTTTTCTCTGCCCATTTCCCCTTTTTTCTTCCCATTCTAAAATATTTTCTGCATTTTGAAGAGCAGAAGTAGAAGATCTGTCCCTTGTTGTTTACAAACATCACTCCAGAACCTTTTTTTATGGTTTTCCCGCAAAAAGAGCACTTTATCATTTTTAAGCGTAGGCAGTTTCCATTTCCGTTTCTTTCAGATAAATAATATCTCCCTCTTTAATTCTTCCAATTACCGCCCTTTCAAGTATTTTGTCTTTCTTTTTTCCCTCCAATAATCTGCATTTAACTATGCTTATGCCTTTAGGTCCCTCTCTTTTAACAACTTTTACAACCTCTGCAGCTTCTGCCATAATCTATTGATTAAAGAAATTTAAAGTAAGTTATGGAGGATATAGACGATTTGAAAAAGAAAATTGCGGGAGAAATTGTATTATCAAATACTCCCGGCAATACAATTAAAAAATGGAGGCAATTATTTAAGATTTCTCAGGCAGAATTGTCCAAAGAATTAAATATGAGTTCTTCTGTAATTTCGGATTATGAATCTGGCAGGAGAAAATCTCCGGGGACAAAAATTATAGAGAAAATTGTTAATGGACTGATAAAAATAGATCTGGAAAAGGGTGGGAGGATCATAGATGAGTTTATGGCGTTATATAGAAACTCTGATTTCAAAACATTTATTTTGAAAATGAAAGATTTTGAAAAACCTGTAAAAATAAAAGAGTTTTTAAGGGAAATAAACGGAGAGCCATGCTATGAGTTTGATGATCGGAACATATACGGTTATTCTTTAATAGACAGCCAGAAAGCCATATTAAATTTTTCTCCTTTGGAATTGTCCAGAGTTTCTTCCCTGATAAGCCGGCATTGCATGATATTCACAAATTTAAAAAGAGGGAGATCTCCCATGGTTGCAATAAGATTGACAAATCTCAAACCCGGATTGATCGTATTTCATGGGATAAAAAAGCCGGATGAACTCGCCCTGAGAATTGCCAAACTTGAGAAACTTCCGCTCGCAATATCCTATGTTTCCACCGTAGAAAGATTGATGAATATGCTGGAAGCTCTTAATAACAAATTTTAATTATTTTTAAATCATCCGTTCCCGAGACAACAAGATAATCAATAATTTCCTTATCATTGCACTCTGAAATAGAAATATTTAAATCAAGAAGATTGTTTATTTTCAGGGCATCGGCATTATCAGTCAATTCGTTTTCTTTTTCCAGAAGAGATAAACCTTCGTATATATTGCTTCTCTTGGTGTCAAACTCTGCCTGAATTGGATTAAAAACAATTACAGGAAAAAGCAAAATAATAACTGCTATCAGTGATTCCAGAGAAAATAAATAACCTCTCATAATAAATCTTATAAGAACAATTATGAAGATAGGCCTCGTTGGAAAACCGAGTTCGGGAAAATCAACTTTCTTTAAGGCTGCAACTTTGATAGATGCGAAGATAGGAAATTTTCCATTTACAACAATCAATCCAAATATCGGCTTTGGTTTTGTCAGGGTGGAGTGCCCGGAGAAATTTTTTAAAGTGAAATGCAATCCAAGGCTTGGTTTCTGCATAGAAGGAAACAGATTCGTTCCGGTTGAATTAATTGACGTTGCAGGGCTTGTTCCAGAGGCTCACAAAGGAAGAGGGATGGGAAATAAATTTTTGGATGATTTAAGGCAGGCAGACTGCCTGATTCATATTGTTGACGCTTCCGGAACAACTGACAGCGAGGGAAGAGAATGTTCAGAACACAATCCCCTTGAAGATGTAAAATTTTTGGAAGATGAAATAAATTGCTGGTTTTTATCGATCCTTGAAAGAAATTGGAAGAAAATCGCAGACAAAAAGGACATTGCAAAACAATTTTCTGGATTAAAGGTATCTCTCCCTACAGTTTCCGAAACAATAAAACAATTAAATCTTAATGAGAAGATCAGGGAATGGTCTGAAGAAGACAAATTAAAATTTGTAATTGAATTAAGAAAGAAGGTGCAACCTCTTTTGATCGCCGCAAACAAAGTCGATAAAACAGAATCTGAAAAATGGATTGAAGATTTAATTAAAATAGGGGCAATTCCGTGTTCGGCGGAGGCAGAACTTGCCCTGAAGGAAGCGGAAAAAAACAAACTAATTAAATATATTCCGGGAGATAACGATTTCAAGATAATTGGCAAAGTTACAGAGAAGCAAAGAGAGGCTCTGGAGAAAATCAAAAAAATTCTGAAAAAATTTGGTTCTACTGGAGTGCAGGAAGTAATAAATAAAGCCGTTTTTGATATTCTAAAATACATCGTTGTTTTTCCGGGGGGTGTTAAGAAACTTGCCGATAAAGAGGGAAGAGTTTTGCCAGATGCTTTTTTAATGCCTCCCAATTCAACGGCATTGGATTTTGCCTACAAGATTCACGAGGACTTTGGAAAAAAATTCATCGCAGCAATAGATGTAAAAACAAAACAGAGAATTGGAAAAGATCATAAATTGAAAAATCTCGATGTTATAGAGATCATTGCAGGAAGATAATTATTTATTCAAATAAAAACCGGATAGATAATTAATAAAATTTTAAATTATGGTGGAGAAAAACAAGATTGGATTGTGTGGTTCAGTGGTTCTATTTGTTATTTTAATAATTGTCACTTGTTATTCTTTGTATTCTATTTACAGCACTTCGGAGCAGATGGCTAAACATTACGGAACGGGAATATCAAAATACTGGGCGGATTCGATGAATTGGCTCAAAAATAACACTCCCGAGTGTACGGTCGTTGCAACTTATTGGGACCCCGGCTATTGGATTGCCGCTCTTTCAGAAAGAAAAACAATCTATGATGGAGGGAGTCAAAATTCCATAAGGCGCACGCCAGTTAAGGATTTAAACGGTCTGGATTGCGTTGCAGATAGAGGCGGTTATATAAAGGAGGAAAATGGGGTGAAATATTGCATAACGAGTAGAATGCAGGACATGGCCGGAGTATTATACACTTCGAATGAAACAAAAGCGGCGAAGATTTTAGAAACTTATCTTGGAAATTGTTCGGAGTTGTATGAACTGGCTTCAAGCGATTTGATCGGAAAATCTCATTGGTGGAGTTATTTTTCAAACTGGGACCCAGAAAAGGGAAAGGGGCAGGCTTATAGTTATATTACGGTAAGATTGCAGGGTCAGAAGAAACTCTTACTGGAAAACGGCACCGCATTGATTTATGGGCCTTTTATTTTGAAAATAATCCAGAAAAATGATACTCAAAAAATTGAACCGCTTCTCCTGCAGGAAGGAAAATACTATAAAATTAAAAATCTCGTGCTTCCGCAGAACAATACCTTCCTGAAATTAAATTATTCTGATGCTCCAGTTCCCGGAACACTATGGGTTGATCCAAGTTTTCAAGCAGTAATTTATATGCCTCCGCAGATAGAAAATTCGATGTTTACAAGAATGTTTTTCTACAACGGAGAAGGCCTGAAATATTTTGAGCCCGCCTACATAACTCCGGAAGTAAAATTATTCAAATTTAAGGTTGAGAAATTTAGAGAAGATTTAAGGGAAGGAAGGATTTAACAAAAATTTTACCTTCAAATATTTTCAATTGCTAATTTTAAATCGAAGTTTCATTTGCCAATAATCTTCCTGATTTCTCCGATACATTCCGGATTGGAAAGTGTGCTTAAATCTCCGAGTTCTTCTCCAGTAAACAATCTCTTCAAAATTCTTCTCATTATTTTTCCAGATCTGGTCTTCGGCAACTCCCTAACAAAATAAATCCCGGAAGGTCTTGCAATTTTTGAAATTTCTTTTTCAACTCTTCTCACTATTTCTTTTTTCATTTTTTCATTTGGTTTTCCAGATTTTAAAACGACAAAGGCTATTGGAACTTCTCCTTTTATTTCGTGCGGAACTCCAATAACAGCGCACTCATCAATTCTCTTATCCAGATCTATAACATTCTCCAACTCTCCAGTTGATATTCTGTGTCCCGCAACTTTAATTACATCATCTGCCCTTCCAACAATTCTTATTAATCCATTTCTATCTCTATATGCCAGATCACTTGTAAAATAAATTTTGTCTCCATATTTGCTCCAGTAAGTATCGACATATTTTTTGTGATTGTTGTAAACTCCTCTCAGCATTCCGGGACTGAAAGGAGGCAGTATTACTAAATTTCCCTCTTTGTTTGCCGGAAGAGATTTTCCTTTATCATCCAGAATATCCGTTTTTATCCCGGGAAATGGAACTCCGGTAAAAGTTGGTTTGAAGGGGCCGATTCCCGGCAGAGAGGTTATCAGAATTCCTCCAGTTTCGGTTTGCCACCAGGTATCCAGGATTGGACATCTTTCTTTTCCGACTTCCCTATAAAACCAATGCCAGGCTTCTTCATCAATTGGCTCTCCTACAGAGGCGATAATTTGCAGGGTGTTTAATTTCTCCTTGAGTTTTTTAATTTCTTTTTCAAACATTCTTATCGCAGTGGGAGCGGTATAAAAAGTTGTTACTCCGTATTTTTCAATAATCCGGGCCCATCTGTCTGGAGTTGGAAAATCCGGAGCGCCTTCATACAAAACATAGGTGGTGCCGTTTAATAAAGGACCATAACAGGAATAAGTATGCCCGGTGATCCATCCCAAATCGGCAGTGCTCCAGAATATGTCGTCATCAAAAAGATCAAATATATATCTCGCAGTCCAACAGGCCTGAACAGTATATCCTCCGCAGGTATGAACTATTCCCTTTGGTTTTCCAGTAGAACCAGAAGTAAATAAAATAAATAATTTGTCTTCTGAATTCATTTGTTCCGGTTTGCAATAATCTGATTGCCCCTTGATTAAATCATCAAAAAAATAATCTCTGCCTCTGACAAGTTTTATTTTATTGTTCGCTCTTTTTGCAATAATTACTTTTTTAATATTTGTTCCTTTAATTCCCTCATCGGCACTTTCTTTTAGATTAATTATTTTTCCCCTTCTGTAATATCCATCTGCGGTAATTAAAACCTTGGCTTTGGTTTCTTGCAATCTTATTTTCAAAGCGTTTGGGGAAAAAGCAGAAAATACCACGGAATGAACTGCCCCTATTCTTGCGCAGGCCAACATCGAAATTATCGTCTCTGGAATCATCGGCATATATATCCCGACAACATCTCCTTTTTTAACTCCCAATTTCTTCAAAGCATTTGCGAATTTATTTACTTTCCTATAAAGATCATAATAGGTAAATTTTATTTCCCTTTCTTCAACGGACTCCGGCTCAAAAATCAAAGCGACTTTATTTCTTCTTTTCTCAAGATTTCTATCAAGGCAATTATAACAAATATTTATTTTCCCTCCGACAAACCATTTAAAATAGGGTGGTTTATGAACAAAGACCTTATTCCATTTTTTAAACCAATGCAACTCTTTTGCGAGTTTATCCCAGAATCTTATTGGATTTTTGTTTGCTTCTTTATAAATGGAATTGCTGTTTATCCACGCTCTTTTTTTAAATTCTTTGTCAGGAAAATAAGAAGTTCCCTTTTTTATTATTCCCATTATTAATTTAATTCTTTTTAAATATAAAATTTAAAATATAAAATACAAAAAGAAAAAAATCAAATGTTTAGAGTTCTTTTATTTTTTCGGATATGAACTCTTTCAGTTCTTCGTTGTCTGCGGGTATTGCTATGGATTTTTTGTATCTCTTGCTTCCGTCTGGAGCAAAGAATCCCCTTGCAATTTGCAGGAATTCGTTTTCTCCGTCATCTCCTTTCGCCAGTTTTCTCGCTATTTCTATAAAGTTGTTGTTTCCGAATTTTATTTCTTCACTTTTCAGCGTTTCAAATTCAACCATTTGTTTTCACTTAATTAATTTGTTTTTAAACTTTAATAAAGGTTGTTGATTTATTAAATATTGCCTTTTATCCCCATATGATTTAAATTTCTCCTTCTTATTGGTTTGTTTTTTGTTCTGAAAAAAGAAGCCACTATTTTGGAATTTTTGGCAGAAATTTTAAGTAAAGACTTTATTCCCGTACAAAAATCATTGGAAGTTCTTTTCCGCTCGGAAATCTAATTTTACCCCAATATTCTCCATTTCCTTCTTCTAATACACTTGCAAGATTTATTTTTTTTTCATCGAGCTTAGCCCTTTCAGCTATCTCTATTGCTTCGGAATAGTTTTTTAAATTCATATATTTTTCGTAAGCTTCCTCGCCTACAGTTTTAGCAAGCTCATCAAGTCCAGCCTCCATAGCCAAAAATATTGCGGATATATAATGTCCAGAATTAGAAGAATATCTGCAACCTAATTCTCCAGCTTTCCTAACAAGCTCAGGAATTTCAGCCTCTTTAGCTATCTCTATTGCGTTTAGCCATTCTTGAGATTCAATATACTGCTCCCAACCGAGCTTTCCGGCTTCCTTAGCAAGTTTCTCAAGTCCCGCTTTTTCAGCGACCCATACAGCAGCAAAATATCTTTTTTCATCTTTAAACTTTTTCCATCCTTTTTCACCTAACTTTTTCGCAAGTTCATATTGGCCTTTTTCTTTAGCTTTAGTTATTGCGTTGAGATAATCTACCTCCTCCCAATCCGTTTTTTCAATTCTTTCGGCAAGCTTATCGCACACAAATTCATTTTCTTCTAAGAATCTATTTGAATCTTCGGACAAATTTGTTTTTGTTGATAATCTAAAACTCCCATTAGATAGATAATATATTAATTCTAAATTTGTCAAACCCCTACGAGGTTCTCTTATCATATTCACCACAAAATAATGATAACGTAAAATATATTTAAACTTTTCGGTTCTGAAATATATATTTCCGAATGAATATATCCCAAGCTGGTCTTTTGGATTTACTAAACTCTAAATGAACCTTATTTTGGAATTTTTGGCAGAAATTTTAAAACAAATATAAAAATCTTTCTATAAAAAACAATTTTAAAAATAAAAGAATTTCAAAAAAATTAAAAGAAAACAAAAAAGCCTTTAAAAAAGGCTTATATCTGGACAGAACTACTCGGTCTGATTTCCTTCAGCGAGAGGAGCCAGAGTGGGGTTTGTAGTACCCGTTACCTTAACTGCTGTTCCCGTTAATTTGGGTGCATATTCGTCATAGTCATATTTCTGCAATACGCTGCAAGCTGCCTGCGTGTTTTCTGCTTCCCAACCTGCAACAATTAAAGCAACTTTTCCTGTTGTGAAAGCATCATTGACAAGTTTTATCACTGCGGCATCTTCTGGAATTGTTGATGCCTCTCCGTAGGTTGGATAACTCAATCCAAGAGCCTGCGCAGTTAATCTGTTAACTGCCGGACCTCCAACCAAAATCAAATTCTTCTCCATCTTTGCAGTTTCAATTTCCGGATCTGTATCCAATCTTGCAATGTTGTCCATTATTGGAACAACCTCTTTATATGTTGTTTTTCCTGTTCCTCCTGTTGTTGATGCACTTGCCTCTGTTGCCAAGACAGCTATGTTTGCATACATTTGGTCGTCTGGGTAGGTTATTGTTACCTTACCTACCTTGTCCGATCTATCTTCCTTTATGTAGGTACCGTAAGAAGTTAACATGTAATCGATGTCATCGTCTGATGAACCTTTATAACTTGCCTCTGAATCTGAAGTTATTATTCCTGATTTTTCTGTTCCTACTCCGTCATCCGGGTCATAGTGGAACGGAACTATCACTACCTCATTCGTATCTGTTTTGTCGTTTTCTTCTTCTATTAATAAGAATCTTGGTGCTGAAGCTACTTCATTTGTTGCTTCATCAGTTTCGGTTGAGTTATCGGAATTATCTGCATCTACACCTATGTTGAGTAAGTACTTGTCATCCTGCATGTTGGTATCAGCATCCTGGAATATATAGTATACCCTACCTACTTCGACTTCTATATCATCATCAGAGCTTGTTGTTATTGTAGCTGCTACATCTCCTGAACAAGAAGACCCTTTATAAATATCTAGTTCATCATTAGTACCGCTGCCTGTATTTTTGAAGTTTATACAGACACTTCCAGTTGGAAGTACAAATACTTTTTTTACATCCTCACTAGTAGCATCAATAGTCTCTGTAACGGAAGTCATTCCATCGGGTATAATAGCCAATTCTGCTCCGTTGCTTGTTTCAATTGTTGGGAATACATTAGTTCCTGTTTCTGCGTCTGTTACTTTGAATTTGTCGTTATCGCTATCTGGATGGTAAGTTAAAGTATATTTCTTACCTTCTATGTAGAAATCTTTTTTTGTTATACCGGATGCTTCAAATTCTACTTTATAAGTTTCTCCAGTCCTTTTGTCGGTGAATTTTACATAGTCGTCGTTGTCGTTGGGCGTCTCGTCACCTTCGTCTATGTTTAAAGAAGATACTTCCAATACATGTGCGTAATCTTCTCTTCCTACAATTAAGTAATCATCGTCTGCATCTCCTGTGGGAATCCATTCTCCTTCTACCAAATGGTATGGGGCGTCTGTATTATCTCTACCTGCTACATACCATCCTCCCTCGTAATATACGAATTGGGTTGTTTTATCCTCACCATCGCTGTCTTTAAATGCTACAGTTCCAGAATTGCTATCTCCGTCTATTGTGATGGTTTCTCTTACATCGCTTGCATCAGGTCCGTTTACCATGCTGTCAAACTTTACTTTGAATGTGTCAAATATTGGATCAACGAATTCTTCCCCTTTCTTTATGTAATCTTCGTCAGAGTCTGGAGCATATACTGCAATTTCTATTGAAGAAAGTGCAGTTGGGTCTCCGCTAAATGAGACTTTTGTTCCTTCTACTTCTTCTTCATCATCTCCAACTTTTACCTGTTCATTATTTTCTAAAGTAATCTTTTCGCTTCCTACTTGTAGTACGGCGAGACCTTCTGAGCCTTGGGACCATGCAGTTACCGTTTTTGCATAAATTTCTAATCCGCCCACTTTCTTGGACCTCTCTTCTTTAATAGATTTTGTTTCTCCATTTACTTCCAATACTACTTCCTTAGGAGTATGGTCTGTATCGAAACCGATTACTTTTAAGGTGTAACTGTTTCCTCCTATATCTACTGTTGTTTCTTCTCCCATTTGCAAGGTTATCTCTTCGGAAGCCTTGTATAACACTAAAGTATCTGAATCTGTATCATCAGATACTGTGAATGTTTTTCCAAATAGTTGTAATGCATTTCCATAAGAATAGGAATTATTGAAATCTACTGCTTTTTGGAAGCTTATTTTTACTTTGTATAGTGGAGAAAGTGATGATGTAGTCATTTTAATACCCAATATTGGGTCCTCGTCGCTATCTTCCTGCCAGAACTTTACCTTATTATCGCCTACGTCTATATATTGGTCATAATCGTAGGTATTTCCATCGTCGTCTTCAAAAGTATTGCTCGCCAATAAATTGGGCATATCTGAAGATGTCAATGTATTCTTTGCTTTGCGGATTTTGTCGCCCAAATAAATTTTCTTACTTGCTGTGCTTAAAGAAACCCCTTCTCCAGAAATGCTCATTTCACCTCCGGCTGTTCCAGATACCGATACTGTTTTTTCCTCTTTAGGTTCGCTTCCCAATCTAACGGCGATGTTTATTGCTCCAACGACATCGGCTGGGCTTGCATCTGCTCCAACTACAATCAACATGTTTGTTTGTCCGTCTGTTACAAATGGTTGTGGATAGTCAGATAGTGAATAAGTATTCGCTGCCATTACAGGAACCAATAAAGTAGAAGCTGCCATAACGGCTCCTATTGTTCCCGCTATTACTCCTTTCAAATTTAATTTCATTTTTTTCACCTTTTTAAATATAGAGTTTCCCCGGCATCAAAAACCGGTTCCTTAACTCGGTGTGTCGCTATAAATATATATAAAATAATAAGTATATATTGTTTGATTGGAACTGTTTCTGATAAAAAATAGATTAAGAAAATATTGACTAACAGATGAAATAAATAAAAAATATCTTAGTAAATAGTTTCTGAAATAAAAATATTTCATATAATCCGAATTAAACAAAATTTTTTATTTTTTAAGAAATCTGTTTTTTTCTCTTCATCAATATAAAAATGATCTCCTCGCAATAAATTAAACCTTCTTCAAATATCCGCTTTTTGGTTCATAGAGCAAACCTTCTCTTTTGAGTTTCTGAATTAAATCCTGCCAGTCCGTGATGCCTTCATCTTCTGCCGATGCTCCAACATCTTCTATTGAAACCTCTTTCTCTTCTTTTTCTAATTTGTCGATAATATCCAGCAAAATTCTTATTTTTGATCTTTGGGTTCCCGTAACAGAACTTTCCATCCTGTCAATGTCTAATTTTTTTGATTCGGCGTCAAAACCCAACTGCCTCAAACTTGCCTGCATAATTCTTATGGCTTTCTCGGCATCTTCCTTTATCGTCTTTTTTCTGAGTTTTATTTTAGCCGATGCCTGAGCCAACCTTATCAGAGCCTCAAACTGCCTGAAAGTAATCGGCACGATTCTGTCTTCTTCTGTATATTTGCTTCTCATATCTATAAAAAATTTTTTAAAGGTTTCCAGAGTTTCATCGCTTAACTCCACCTGTTTTATATTCTGCTTTGAGTAGGCAATATACTTTCTCAATAAATCCTGCGGGATGTCGGGTTCCGTTATTTTTAAATCTTTTCTCACAGACAAAACGTGATCTACAAGTTTTCTGTCTTCTTCCGGGTT
>Ga0190316_1000519_pt1 | contig 11579 bp, 11 predicted proteins | sample 48701112_MG_FD_161663 | JGI IMG/M metagenome (GOLD analysis project Ga0190316, IMG submission 161663) | Hydrothermal vent sediment bacterial communities from Southern Trench, Guaymas Basin, Mexico - 4870-11-1-2_MG | ecosystem: Environmental > Aquatic > Marine > Hydrothermal vents > Sediment ... | reverse complement strand
TCGGCTTCGGATCCACTTCAAGGATAATTCTCGGTGTGGTGAGCGATACCTTCGGCATCTCCACGGTCTTCTATCCTATTGTAATCGCTGCTCTGGCTGGTGGATTTATGAATGTTGTTCATCCCCCTAAGCCATCGGGAACAAAATGATGGATGGAAACCAAGTTTCCTTTGGGTTGAGCAAGAGCTCAAATCATGCTTTTTATAATGATGCTTTTATTTTAGCATTACGATGAAATGTGGGTATGAGCGAAGATATTTTCTGTTGGCAGTATTTTAAATATTTCTAGGTCAAATAACTTATCATGAACACTATATAATTGGATGAAACACTATAAACAGGTAGTGGAGTACGCAAAAGAAAAGAAAATGCCAGAGAACAGGGCTTTTAAAGAGTTAGTGAACGAAGGACTTCTAAAATGGAAATTAGAAAAAGCAATAGACCTATATAGCAAAGGACACGCAACAGCTTGGAAAGCTGCTGAGATCGCAGGTATTCCTCTTCCCAAAATGATTGTGATATTGGCTGAAAGGAAGATTCCAATTCACTATGACATTAAGGACCTGGAAGAGGACATTATTAGATGATTGTTTCTAACGCTTCTCCACTGATATATCTGGGGAAAGTGGGGGGGAATATTAAATGAAATGCTTATAGCGGGATTTTATTTGTCTTCGGAGATTATGCTAAGATTTATCGAGTCGCTCTAACTGTTCACCCTTCCCCGAACATCACGAACCCCGCCCAGTAAAACGGATGCGCATATCCCCTCATCGTCTCAATCTGCGCCTTTCGCAAACGCTCAACCTTATCCCCTTCCCCCTCGTAATACCTCAAAAACAACTCTGACGTGCTCTCATCGTCCATACTCTACAGTGATGCAATAAAAGAACCACTAACAACTTTACCACTTCCAAAGATTAGTAACACTTCATGGGGAGAAATATCTTTATAAACTCAAAGTGCAATACAGGATAAGCATTGAATACTAAAAATAAATTGTGGTGACGTGACCGATGGGTGTTCTTTTAGGGGCAGTGGTATGGTATGGGAACAGACCATTTAAGATAGTAATAGAAGAACTTTACAAGCTGGATTTGGATTTTTTCGAGTTTTCGCTTGATTATCCCTTGCCTGATTGTATGGAAAGAAGAGAGATAGAGGAGATGAAGAAGCTATTAGAGGAGCTTGACTTAAAAATCGCTTTCCATTCCCCATCTGACACACCAGTCGCACATCCAAGAGAAGAGATAGCTGATGCTAATATGAGGGTTTTGAAAAGATGCTTTGAGTTTGCATCGAGTTTCTTTCCTCTTTCCTTATACTACAATTTACATTTGAACCCGAGGTTTTCGGCGTATAAACTCAAGAAGGTAAGAGAAGAAACAAAAATAAAAAGTCTTCAGAGATGTGAAGAGGTAGCGAGAATAGCTTCGAAGTTTGGTATGCCGATGTGTGTGGTGAATGATGATTTTGTTCCTTTTAAGCGGTCGGATTTGATATTTGATGCCCTTTCTCTATTCCCAAATTTGTATTTTACATTTGATATAGGGCATGCGATAATAGCGGAAATATTAGGCAAGAAGGGAATAAAAGGAGATAGTTATTTGGATTATCTCAAGCGATGGATAGAGAAATGCGGTCCAAAAATATTGGTGGTGCATTTGTACGATTACTCCTTCTCTGAGGAGCAAGACCATTTATCAATAGGGAGAGGAGATTTGGATTTTAATGCGATATTCGAATTTTTGAAATCAACAAATTTCAAATATGTAGTGATAGAGACTTTTTGGAGGAATAAAGGGAAAGAAGAAATGACTTACGAAGTGCTGAGGCGAAATGTGGAATTTTGTAGAAGTTATGTTTAGATTTTAAAGAAAGCTATGAATATTATTAATGATAGAGGAAGAATGAAAAGTCAGTTTACGTATGAAGAGTTCACAAAGAGGCAGAAGTATATTTTTTCGGAAGCAGATACGAAAAGGATAAGAGATTCCAAAATTGGTGTTTTTGGGGTTGGAGGAAACGGAGCACCATCTGCAATTGCATTAACAAGATTTGGCGTTGGCTATCTCAGACTTGTGGATCCTGATGTTGTGGAGTTATCGAACTTGGGTGCTCAGCCATATTCAATAGATGATCTAAACGTCCCAAAAGTGAAAACACTTTGTGACATGATTCAAAAGATAAATCCTTTGGCAAAAGTCGAAGCAATTTTTGATTCAATCACGGATGCCAATGTCTATCAGCACTTAAAAGGGCTGAACGTTGTAATCGATGGTATGGACGATTATAGGGCGAAAGTAGCTTTATCAAGGGCAGCGAAAGAGAGAAGAATTCCGATTGTTCATACTTCCGGCTTGGGATATAGAGGTTCTCTGGTGGTATTTATGCCAGGAGGACCAACTTATGAGGAATTGTTCGAGCTACCGTCAAAGGGTAAAGAGCTAAAACAAGTATCAGACTTGGAGTTCTTGGAACACAGAAGGAAAGTTGCAAGAATTATCTGCGAAAACATGTTTCCCGATGACGTTATAGAGAGGATGAATGAGCCAGATATGCCTTGGCATGGTTTAGTGGCACCATGCCATATCTTTGGTGTATGGGGTGCAATGGAAGCGATAAAGATAGTAATAGGTAAATCAGACAAGGTTATCACAGCGCCGAGGATATTGCACATTAACTTTATGAGTAATAAAGTTACTATTTCTGAGATTGAGAAGTAACCTCAAATAACGTTTTTCTTCCATTCCTATCGTATAATTCCTGAATCTGATAATCGTTCGACTATTTCATTTGCAATATTGCCTATGCGCCCATTTTTCTCGTCTTCTTCTCGCTTTTTACGCCAATGGTCCAAGTTTTCGGTGATATTTTCGTATCCTTCCTCTCTGTACCTCTTTATGAGAACCGATTTGAATGGCAATCTAAGACCACTCTCTGGCGATAACACACCTTTTATTATCTCCAGTTCCTCGGCTAAGGAAACCCCTTCAAATTCTGTGAGCCCTTCAAACTCATCTCTATTAACCGCATCATGGTATATGGCTATAATCCATGCTCCTCCTTCTTCTAATATGGATATCCCCGTAATTAGCAATTTGTATACCCAGTGTTTAGTCTGGTCGCTTTCGTTTTTGTGTATACTTTTCCAATCATATTCTTTCACATTCGCTCTATACTCAAGGTCTAAAGCATCAGCCAATCGTAAGACTACTGCAAGGAATCGCAATCTAAGCTTCTGATTATTCACTCGAACTTCTTCTGGTAATTTAAATATTTCTGTTTTCCTTGAATGCGCAGATACCAGATATGCTACTATTTCCGCATATTGATAATCAGTAATTCCTATTTTTTTCCAATTTCTTAATATGCTTGCCCCGCCAAGAATTGCATGATATTTCCGTATTAAGCGTCTAATTTCATAGATGTCTCTATCTCTTGCTTCTTTTGATAACTCTTCTGACAAAACCTTCAGTTCATCCTCTATAATGGATCTGAAATCACTGGTTAGCAGATCATACCATCTGTATCTGTTATAGTATTTCCTTCTGATTATCTCTTTGAGAGATGCACCGTCAACACCCATACCTATATCATGGCAATACGCAGCAACCAGAAGCAGATATCTTTCAACGGGATTTAGGTGGAATATGAGTTCGTCTTTGTGAAATACCTTTATTAGATTTGTATTTGCCACTCTTTTTACATGCTCTTCGTCGTGAGGTGCGTGGTTTGGGAATCTACTTTTAATTAAACTAAAACTGTAAGTTATATTTTCTTTTATCGTGTCAACATTTCTTGACAGTTCTGGTGGCACACCACTTAAAAATGCATTTCCTGTTATTCTATGCTCTATGAGACCAAGGGCAGAAGTAACCTCATTAATTTCGTTTGATGGCATTTGTAATTGTTTCTCTCTCGTCCTTATCTCATCAAATAGCTTCCTTAAGTTTTCGATATAAATGGTGCCCTCCTCGATTATTGGTATTGCACTACTCCACAAACGCTCGAAATAGCGGGACATAGAATCGGCAACTTTTTCGTCTTCCAAAGCGAATCCTGCTTCCACCCCTTTATTCAAACTGTGTGTTGGATAACCAAGCACCACATTCTTAAAATCAATCACCTGAAAGTTTATCGGCACGAAACCTCTAACGCCTATCATATCCAGTGCTCGAAATCTCGACAGGTTCCTGCTTATACTCTTTTTGCCCATTTCACTGCTTAAAAGCATTTTCACTCTGTTCAGAAGGGACTTAAGCAAACTAATATCATACACCCCCACCAGCCACCAATATTCAATTGATTCTTCCACTAAAATTCTGTTTACTTCGTTAAAGTACTCTACAAATTCTGATTCCTTGCCGGGTCTCTCGTCTGGAGAGGTTGGAACGCAGTATATAGCGTAGATGCACTCCTTTGCTTCTTTAATTTTCTCTTTAGCTAATTTATAATTAGCCGCCCCATCTCTCAAGAAGGTTATCATCCTACACACTTTTATCTTGCTTTTTATAAAATTAAACTTTTGGCTTTTATATAAAATAGGTATGTTTTCCTTTACAAAATCAGGACAGAAAGAAAATGAGTAGGCGAGATAAACACACTGCTTTCCTGAGGGGTTTAGCAGTCGAAGTAAAGAGACGGGTACCTGAAATTAGGTTGGTCGCCGTAGCAGGTAGTTATACGAGGGAAGAGGAATCGCTGGGGGATATTGATATATTAGTGATAATAGCGGATGATGGACAAAAACCTGAACAGATATTTGAGACATACAAGAAATTTTATCATCTCCTTAGAGATATGTGCCTTCGTTATGAAGTTCTGATAGCCAGTTTTAATATAACGAAAGAATTATCTGCTGAAATTTGTGCTCACTTATCTAAGAGTATAGAACAGGTTCACATCTTGTCATATCCAACACCGAGAGCATTTACAGCGGGAGAAAATCCATGGGTTGTGAAAGGGATATGCTCTGCTGCGATAAAAAATGTGCTACATGGCGAAGAAAAAACCCTCCATGATATTCTGAACAGTATCAAGCATAAATTGGATCTCGAGAATCTTTACTTGTTTCTCCTACAAAGACTTACATATTCAACAGTGATTTTGCCAGGAGATATTGATTGTGCAAAACCCATCTCGAAATTCGAGATGCGAATGATGAGATATTGCCTTAAGCACCTGACAAAAATCATTGATACAATTAAGGAAGAGGAGAGGCGAGAGAGTCTCAAACAGGAAGTAAATGAGGTATTTAACTGGATTTCACAGTGTATCTCGAACGAATGTGAAGTGGCAATTTTAAGAGAGAGGATATTAGAACTGTTTAAAGTAGTTGCAACACAAACAGGACTCAAGATTTGATAATACTATAAAGAATAGCAATTCTGATGTAAAGTCCGTTTTTCACTTGCTCAAAATATTTCGCTTGCAGTAAATCATCTACATCCTCGTTAATTTCTGCATGCCTTGGGAGTGGGTGCAAAATCACTGGACCGCCCGATTCAAAAGATTCCCTGGAAAGATAATGATCTTCCTTTGATATTTCTTCAAAAACTCTTAATTTATTATAAAAACTTTCGAAATATGGTATAAATGGTGTGATATAAATTGCATCAACTTTGTTGAAGACCTCTTTAATACCTCCATCTAATATCTGGACTATATTACATCTTTGAGCCTGCTTCAAATACTTTCTAGGCATTGCAAGTTTCAATGGCGATACTAAATACAGGGTGACATCGAACTTAGAGAGTGCAAGCAGCAAAGAATGAGCAACTCTATGGTTTCTTAAATCACCTATAATTGCGATAGAGAGACCATCTATCCTATCAAAGGTTTTTTTCAAGGTATAAAGGTCTAAGAGTGCCTGGGTGGGATGCTCATTTGTTCCATCGCCTGCATTGATAACCGGAATTGGGTAAGCAAGCTCAGCAACTCTGGAAGCTGAATATTCTACCGAATGCCTGAAAACGATGCAATCTAAATCATACTCCCGGATGGTTTTGATGGTGTCTGGTAAAGTTTCGCCACGAGCAAGGGATGAGATTTCTGCATTACCAAAATCTAAGACAACTCCACCAAGGATTTGCATAGCCCTTGTAAAAGAGAGCCGAGTCCTCGTGCTTGGCTGGAGGAACATGCTTAACATGCACTTTCCACTAAGAAAATCTCTACCGAACCCCATTCTGAACTTATCAGCTAAGTTGAATAGTTCCAACATTTCTTCCACTGATAAGTCAGAAATTGAGAGTAGAGACTTCATTTTTCTGTGATGCTATTTAATACTTCAGAGAAAGGAATGTTCTTGAATATGAGAAGTGATTGAGAATCTTTCTTTCCAACAGCGGTAACTTTATCAAATAATTCAAAAGAAATTTCGTTTATTTCTCCCCTAGGATCATTAACCCGAAGTGTGTTCCTCTCGGTATCAATACCTTTTATGACTACCCAGTGAGATAATTTTTCTTTTGAAATTCTGGTAGGGTCTATCAGGATTATTGGAGAAATTTTCAACTTTAAACATGTTTTTACATCTTGAATGTCTATCTTCTTCTGAATTTCTCTAGAATTGCCTGTTTTCATGAGTTTATCTTTCTGTAATTTGTATGAAATTTTAAAAGCTTTTTCGATATTTATTTTTCCTCCTAAACTTTCGTGTAGCAAAGAATCAGTATCTAATTCTATGATAGAACGAGTTGTCTCCTCTCTGAGGACTAAGGCTTTGTATCCTCTATTTGTAGCAGCTAATGCAAGACCTATCGCTGTGGTTAGACGTGCAGGTAGAAAAGCAGCCTCACGCCAAATTTCAAATTCCAACTCGGTGGAATAGGGTACATTTTCTATGTAACTCATAACCATGATAAGGGAAGTGGGTCCACATGTGCCTAAAATTGTTTGCCTATACATCGGCACATCGAGGTCTATGCACAAGGGACCACTGTCGATATTGTAATGCGGCATATTACTTTCATATAGCATTTGCTTTTTATTCTTATAAATACTTCACAGCACCAACAACAACCTCTATCGCATTCTTTTCTGCTTCTTTTGCTTTGGTCTCGTATTTCTTGCTTTTATATATGTGCTCCTTTGTCACTATATTCCCGACAACACCCAAAACCGCACCTGCTTTTAACCCCCTTAGCCTCGCAATAGTGAAAACCGCAGAGCATTCCATCTCGAAACTCAAAACGCCTAACCGCTGGTATCGCTCTACTATCCCTCCGAAGTCAGGTGCGCCGTAAAAGGCATCGTTTGTCCTCACTATCCCCACATGAAAGTTCATGCCCCTCTCTTCTTTCACTTCTTCCGCCGATTTTAACAGTGCTTTCACCACATCGGAATTCGCTATCGCGGGATACTCTTCGCCAGTATATTCCTTTGTAGTCCCATCACCCCTGACCGTAGCCTCTGCTATTATCACATCACCAAGTTTTATATCCTCTTGAATCGCACCCGTTGTCCCCACCCTTATGAAAGTGTGAACACCACAATTCGCAAGCTCCTCCACCACTATCGCCGCAGAGGGGCATCCTATGCCGGTGGAAGTTACGCAAACATTCTTACCTTCTATTTCACCTTTATACGTAACGAATTCCCTCTGTTCCGCTACCTTCTCGCAAGATGAGAATTTCTTCGCAATCCCCAGCGCTCTCTCTGGTGCACCCGGTAGAAAAGCAATCTCCGCTTCCATTTCCTCAATGTTTATGTGCGGCTGAACGCCTTTAAAAAGTCTTTCAAACATCCTTTTATTCCTCTAATCTATTTTTCAATGCCTTGGAAGAAGGAGGAAGTGCAGGATTTATCTGTTTATTTCTCCCGGTGCATGCGATAGTCCAGGTTCATGGAGTATTTTTATGCACACATACCAAATCAGCTAATTTCTCCACTTTCCCATGCATCAATAAAATTCGCTCTGAAATCTGTACCAAGTGCTTCTGTTAAGTAAACAAATTTCTCATAGAGTTCTTTTACTTCTGCAATCGAATCAAGCGATAAATTATCCAAAATGGTGTATATATGGATATCAAATTTTTCTGGAATCGTTATTGGATAACTATCTTCAATCTTATTTCCTTTTGGGAGAAGCGTAAGAAGTTTCTCTGTTGCTATCTTTTTAATATCATTTTCAAACTTTTTAAAGACCTCATTGTCGTTTATTCCCACAAATATCCCCGGCTTTTTAAACTGCGGTCTTAACTTGCCTCTTTCGAGTTCTAAATAGTTGGAAGAGCACGAACTCTCCACTATTTCCCTGATAACTCCTTTTAATTCTCTAGGACCCAATAACTCTTCAATATTTGATGTTATATCTCCTTTTTCTTTAACTTCTTCCCTGATCTTAGTATATATATCGCCATCAATTTCAATTGAATAGGGATATACCAGCTGACTTTCTCTGGCTGTTCCACCGATTTTTTTTGCTAATTCCCACAAATACTCTTCTTTTCTTCCTTTTTCACTTTCTTTATTGTCTTTTTCTGTAACCAACGAACTTATCTCAGCGTTTAATTCTTTTATCTGCTCTTCTATTTCGCTGTTAGCCCTTTCAATCTTCTTTTTTGCCTCTTCCTTCTTCTCGTCAATTTTTTCTTCTATTTCCTTAATGTCATCTTCATATTTTGTTAAAGAATTTGTTATTTTTTCTTTATCCTTCTCTTTCTGTTCTATCTCATCTTGTTTTAGTTTAATCTCGTTATCCAAGCTTTTTATTCCAGTTTTAATTTTCTGAAGTTCGATGTACTTCTGATTTCTTTCCTCTTTTTTCCTTTCCAAATCTCCCTTTAACGTATTAATCTCCCCTGATAACTTTTTAGCCTTAGCACCTTGCCTTGTCAAGAAATTAAATCTTTTATACTTGTTTTCTTTCTCTGTCAACTCGTTTGTAATGGCAGTAATCTCTGACTCGAGCGTATCAATATCTATTTGCTTATTTTCGCGATCGGTCACTTTTGTACTCTTCTCCTCTTTTTTTGTCTTGATGGCTTCTCTGAGTTTCGCAATTTCATCATCTATTTCTCTAATTTTAGTCTTAAGACTCTCTTGTTCTTTTATAATTTTTTCTTTACTCTCTTTTAGTTCCCCTATATCCGCCATTTCTTCAATTACTGCTGGTAACAAGTCTTTCTTTTGCGATTTCAAATTTTCAATTTCTTCGTTTTTAGCAGATAGTTTATTATTTATCTCAATTAATTCTTTATTCACCGCTTCAAGCTCTTCCCTTATCTTTATGTGTTCTTTTACCTCTTCTATTGGAAAATGCCAATATGCGATATCCAGCGTTGAAAATTGTTTATCTTTATCCTTCGGCTTTATTATGGTTTCAACATCGGATATTTCCAGTTTCGTTTCTGCATCCGTTTTTTTAGTCGCTATACCCATAAAATCTTTAATAAATATCTTCAAGGCACTTGTCACCTCATCTTGCGCAAGTTTAAGATTCTTTTTTATCCTCCCTGGTTGATAAATACTCATAAGAATGAAAGCAAAAAATGGATTTTCCTCGCTCTTTAACAGATAATCGAGTTCCTTCAACGCTGCATAACCATTGGCTGCGCATCTTCGATCTTCATCCATATAGTATGATGGCATTATCCCAATTCCTATTATATTCTTGGACACGCTCTTTCTTACCATCTCTGCTTTAAGATCGCAAGCAAAATCAAGAAAAACCCCGCTGCCCGTTCCACCACCTAACGAAGTTATAAGAAACACATCTTTTGAGTCTGTATCGCGTGATATATCAAATACGAAGTCCTCTATTGCATCTTTAACTATGTTTCTCTCCCTGTGGTATTCATAGATCGCTTTTGCAGCCCGTCTATTTTTACCAATACCTGCATCAGGAATTTCCGAAGGCAAATCATTGCCCTTCACCCACTCTACTTCTTCAAGTATTGCATCTCTATATCCCAACTGATAGGCTATATGAATCGTTTTGTCCACACCCATTTCTTTCGCTGTTACTAAGCTATTGTCATCAATGTCTATTGCGAGCGTTTTGAATCCGCGTTCGCCCTTTTCTTGTGCTAATTCCGATACTATCTGTACCCCAGTTCCCCCAATACCGACCAAATGTATATTTGTCATTTCATATCCTTCCTTTATTTTTTTTGTTTCCTCAATTTTTCAATTTCCCCTTCAATTTCTTTTATACTATTCCCAATAATATCCTTATCTATCTCCTCTTCCTCTAAATTTCTATTTATTCTATCTATGTTAAGTTTAATATTATTCCTGCAAGTCTCCATTTCAGTAATTATACTCCCAATCTTGATTTTATTAGGTCTGACCAACAGGAAATAAGTTATTATGAAAGCAATCAAAATGCCTAAGCCCAAACCTTTACTGATATTTACGTATACATTTATTTGTTGCTCTCTATATCTATTTCCCAGCGTGATATATTTGTCTCTCAAGTCCATATACTCGACTAATAATCCGTTGGTTCTGCTGATCTCATCGGTTACGTGTTCAACCATCTCATATGCTATATCGGGATACCCTTCTAAAAATAATCTTTCAACAGTCTCGGCAATCTTCTTCTCAGCCTCATACTGTCCAGCCAATGACCTTGCAGTTTCGTCTCTACCGCTAATCCCTGCAAGCGACTGACTTAGATCAGATAATGCTTGACTCATCTCGCCAATCTTCTCCCGGGTCTCGATAATTTCCTCACTTGTCGCCGTCGCATATCCACTAAAAACTGTTGACACAGGTTTCGCTCTTGATACAAACATCTGTGGATTTTCTGCGTAGGTAAAAGTTGAGATGCTATTTTTTAGCTTAATATTCAGTATTGAAATCTCCTTTTCCTTAATCAATGTCCTACTGCCATAAGGCTCTAAGGATTTCTCTTCAGTTGGTTGTGGGATCTTCCCCTTGATACTCACACCTATTTGACCTATGTCATGGGATGGCGTCATCCACAGATATGTCGTTCCCGAATAATCTGACCACAAAGTATCTGGCTTTGCTCTATTTGGTTTCGCATCCCATGATATGTCGGTTAAATCACTTGACAGCTCTAAAAAGTATGTACCTATTACACTCCCTTTAAGCTGAATTTCAGTATCTATATCTACATTTGATCCCGCAATAATGGGATTTTCTAAGCATTTTTCGAAATCAGAAATCGAGGTAAAAGATGTTTCTTTACCATCCGGTGAAGTAATCGCACCACTAAAAGAGGTTACTTTAAACACGCTCTCATCTGTTTGAACACCAGCACTCACAGGGTAGATGCACATCACCTCTATTATCACAAGCGCCGCTAAAGCGATTTATACCTTTCCATTGCATCTCATCCAAGCTTTGTATTTTTCTCATATAAGTTTATTTTTCCATAAAGTTTATTTTTCCATATATAAAACTTTCGGTATTCTCCGCATCAGTAAACTTTATATATTACATAATTCGTGGTTCTTTATAGGGCATGAAAAAGGGGAGGCGGAATAAAGATAAGCTAAAGCCAAAGCTAAAGGGCTGTAAACCACTGGGTACTGTGCTGCATGTGCTCAATAATATTATGGTTGTGAGAGCGAGAGGAAAGAAATTACGAGCCGTTGGTGGGC
>Ga0190316_1000518_pt1 | contig 11579 bp, 14 predicted proteins | sample 48701112_MG_FD_161663 | JGI IMG/M metagenome (GOLD analysis project Ga0190316, IMG submission 161663) | Hydrothermal vent sediment bacterial communities from Southern Trench, Guaymas Basin, Mexico - 4870-11-1-2_MG | ecosystem: Environmental > Aquatic > Marine > Hydrothermal vents > Sediment ... | reverse complement strand
ACATGCCTTCCAACATTCAAGCTCTTCGAAGCTCTTAAAACTTTCTTTCCTTTCACTTCCCATGTTTACTATAACTAATAACGAATAACAAATAACAAATAACTATTTCTGAAAGAAATCCCTTACTGCTGAACTCACCCCTGGTTCAAACCTTGCGCTCCTTTCTATATTATCCCAGTTATCCCTAAACCACTGAAGGGTTTTCTTTAATCCTTCCTCAAAAGAGGTCTTTGGTTCATAGCCAAGGATCCTTTTTGCCTTATCAATGGAGGCCAAAAGGCGATCTTTTGTATCCCACTTCCTTCTTTTTACAAATATGGTCCCACTGCTATTACCCACAAATCTGTTTATCATATTGGCCAAATCCATAATTTTCACTTCCTTTCCTGATGCCAAGTTAATATCCTCCCCAATTGCCTCATCATAATACCCAGCCCTTAACAGGCCATCCACCAAATCTCCTACATATGTAAAGTCTCTTGTCTCTTCCCCCGTTCCAGTAATTGGCAGGGTTCTCCCTTGCATGGCCCAATAGATAAAATTGGGAATAACATTCCTATATTGTCCTGGAACTTCTCCCGGCCCATAGGAATTAAAAAACCTTGTTTTTACAACAGGTAGTCCATAATGATTATAAAAAAAGTTACAATAAAGCTCGCCAAGCATTTTGGTGATTTGGTATGGACTGCTCAAATTCATTGACATAAATTCCTCTCTTAATGGCAGTGGGGCATTGCTTCCATAAATGGAGCAGCCTGAAGAGGCATAAATAAACCTCTTTACACCGGCCAAGCGAGAATACTCTAAGACTTTTAATGTCCCAAATCCATTTACCCAAAGGTCTTTTTCTGGATAATCAATCGAATTCTGATTAGCAAAAAAGGCAGCTAAATGGTAAACAATTTCAGGCCCCTCATTAAAAACCCTCTTTAAATCAATATCATTTGTTATATCCCCCTCTACAAACATTACATTGGGAAGAGACGGCACATTCCACTTATAGGATGAGGAAAGATTATCTAAGATAATAACCATTTTAGCCCCAGCTTCACTCAGGGCCCTTGTAAGATTGCTACCAATAGCCCCCGCCCCTCCAGTAGCAAGAATCACCTTATCTTTGTAATAATCCCTGATTTCATCTGACATTTTTCTACCCCCCTTATATCTTTTTCAAGACAAAGCAAGCATTATTAAACTCTCGATAAGCAGCATACTCCTACCTCTTCTTCTGAAGCTGCTATCCAATTCTTTTTGGATTTGGGAATCCAAAACTGTTGTTTTTCAATCCGGAAATAACCCGAGATCAGCGTCTGAAAGCTCTCTTTAGTATGAATTCTCTGAAAAGAATTTTCTGTATATTTTCCAGAAAAAGGAAGTGTAACCAAGAATTTCCCATCAGGTTTAAGCAAAGAATGTATTACTTCTACAGCCATCCTGTCACCCCTTCTATTTAAATCTCCCCCATAATACCCTAAGCCTATATGTTCTAGCGTTGATAAAGAGATTATATAATCAAATGTTCTATCGTTAAAAGGCAGACTATCTCTTTTAGTAATATCAGCCTTAAGAAATTTGAAATTTCGGCATCTACCATAGTCTCTTCAATCCCGAAAACCCTATGTCCTCTTTCCCCCAACTCCTCAGGTAGAAGAGACTCACAGCAACCGATATCTAAGATTTTTTAGAAGAACTATGGTCTATATTTTCAAGCACAAATCTTCTCTCTCTTATAGAATAAACTCCAAACCAAGAAATGGCTTTTCTAAGGTTATACCTGATTACTATCTTAAACATAAATTCAGCCCTTCTAGCACTAACAACTAACACTAACAACTAACACCAACAATCTCCACAGGTTTTCCTTTCCTTATCGATTCCTCAATGGCAAAGGTTGTAAGCGTAGTATAGACATAATCGCTAAAATCAACAAAGAATTTCCCTCCATTTCTGATTGTTTTTAAAAGCATCTCTACCCCTTCCTTATGCCCTCTATCAACCGTAATCCCCCACTTTTTCTTTTTCTTCCCACCTCTTATAAAATATGCATACTTAAAGTTTTCAATTACCCCTACCCTACCTCCTCCAAATACCTCTATCCTCTCCCTTAAATACGCCTTATCACCACTTGAAAGGTAACTAATAGAAGAGATTGCCCCATTGGACATCCTCATTGTAATTACTACATTATCACTAGGTTTATATTTATCTGAGAAAATACACTCAGCATATACCCTTTCTGGAATTGCGGAAGTTATATACTGAATGAGGTCAACAAAGTGGCAAACTTCTCCTATAATCCTTCCACCACCTTCACTTGAGTCATGAACCCATGAATCCTTTGGGACATACCCAGCATTCACAGTACAGTGGATTGCAATTGGTTCCCTTACATTTGAAAATTTTTCCTTGAGCCATCTTGTATATGGGGAAAATCTTCTATTAAAATCAACCATTAAAAGGCAGTTATTGGTTGTTGGTTGTGAGTTATAAGTAGAAATTATCTCTTTTAATTCATTTTTATTTATACACAAAGGCTTTTCGACAAATACATGTTTTCCTGCCTTTATTGCCTCACAGACAAACCTTGCATGAGAACCATGGGGGGTAAGGATAAATACCAAATCAATTTCCTCATCACAAAGTATTTCTCTGTAATCAGATGTAATATAGTCAAATCCATATTTTTCTGCAGTATGTCTTGCCTTAATCCCAGTAGGTGTTGATATACCCCTAAATCTTAAATCCTTTATATCCTTTAAGATGGGAAGTAACGTTCCCTGAGCAAAAAGACCCGCCCCAATAAGCCCTATATTGATAACATCCTTCTTTCTAACGGAAACTTCTTTAGAGGAAATATTAATTCTTTTAACAAGCTCTGATTTATTTAAGTATCTCTCCTTATCGTATGTCAAGACTATACCGAGAAACTTCTCCTTTCTTTTTCCAGTGATAATCTCATATGCCTCAATTGCATCTTCAATAGAAAATCTATGTGAAATTAAATGATCAACCCTAACTTTTCCTTTAGCCAGCAGATTTAAAAACTCCTCTATATTTCTCTTTGCATCCCACCTTACATATGCATAGGGGTACTTGAAGTTTTTATTTAAAAATTCATTGTCATAAACACCTGGCCCCCATGCACGTGAGACAACAAGCTCTAACTCCTTTTCATAAAACTCCTTGCGTGGGACATTTAGTCCAATTAACCCACCTGCAACAATCCTTGCCCTCTCCCTTGAAATCTCTGAGGCCAAATCAAGAGGTTGGTTACTTTTTGTGGCAGCAAATATGATCACAGCATCTGCACCATTTCCCTTTGTTACTTCCTTTACCAAGTTTATAAATTCATCCTTATCAAAACTCCCTGCCTCAGCGCCGCTTTTTAAGGCCATATCTATCCTATTTTTTTGCACATCAAAACCCATTACATGGCATCCAGCGCTATCTAAGATTTGAACAACTATTTGACCAATAAGCCCCATCCCAATAACTGCCACATACTCCCCCAAACTTACATTTGCCAACCTTACTGCCTCTAAGGCAATACCTCCCAAGGCAGCAAAGGCAGCCTCCTCAAAACTGACGTAGTTATTAGTTGATTCGTTATTGGTTATTCGTTTTTCAGTTTTGCCATCTTCACTATTAACTAATAACGAATAACTAGTAACTGTCTTTTTCGGTATTTTTACACACAAATTTTCTGGAACCACCGCAACCTCTGTATGGCCAGCATATCCTGAGCCAGTGCAGGCCACACAATCGCCAACCGAAAACTCCAAAACACCCTCTCCTACATCAATCACTATGCCAGAGGATGAATAACCTAAAAGGATTGGCATATCCAATCTTCCCATTGCCTGGCGATATGCCTCCATTACACCTTCAGTTTTTGCCTTATTTATCACCTGTCTTACCAAATCAGGCCTGGCTATTGCCTTACCTAAAAGGCTTTTCTTAGCTATTTCAAGCATATGTTTCTCTGTCCCAATGCTTACTAAAGAGGCCATAGTCTTAACTAATATGTGTCCCCTTTTAACAGATGGCACTGGTACATCAACCAACCTAATCTCTCCGGTCTTATAGGATTGAATAAGCTGTTTCATGTTAATTTAATTGGTTAAACCGTCGAATCGCGAAATAGTCAAATCGTTTCTTTTCTTGATTTGAGATATTTTTCTTCATTAGGGAAACTCTTACACAATTCCCATATTTTTATCCGGATATCTCGGCATTTCTGCCAAACCTCCAGATCTCTAAAATCACCTTCTTTTATTTTGGGTTTCACTATTTGCCTACCCTTCAATTTAACGATTTAACCATTATGCTCAGATGGTGGGCATGTTTTTATATTAGCAAAGCCTTTATCATAAGTGACTAAAACTGCTTTTTTTCTTGGGCAACTTTAAAATGGTAGAATCTTTAGCCCCTTTCAGTCCTATTTCTTCTACACTCTCAGCAGTATAACCAAGTTCTTTAAGTAGAAGAAGCGTTTGATAGGATACGCATTCATCAACAAGAAACAGAACCACACTATTATCCTGTTGCTTCTATAAAGTAAATTTCTTCTTCTTTTACTAATTGTTCTGCATATTTAATGCAAGCTAAAATATCCTCCTTTGTAATATGCAGATAGTGTTCTTTTATTATTTCTTCAGGGGTTAGACCATCCGCCAGTAGTTCCAAGATTATATCTACAGGAACTCTGGTTCCAACAATATGGGGTTTACCATGTAGTATTTCAGGATTAACTTCTATACAGTCTAATATTTTCACTCCCTCCCCTCCACTAAAGATTACTTGTAATTTTAAAACTTCTTCATAAAAATTCAACCAACCCAACCAACCCAACCAATTAAACTAATTAAACCAATCAAACCAATCAAACTAATTAAACAAATAAAACCAATCAAACTAATTAAACCAACCCAACTAACTTTTCTTATTCAAATAGGTAATAAAATTATTCACCTTCTTCCACACTATGTCAGCCTGTTGCTTGACTTGTTCCATTTCCTTTTCATCTATATAATTTTGGTCTAATGCCACATAACAGTGACTAACCGATTCAGCCACTGATGACCTGGAATAATCCAGAAACTTCATAAAATCCCTATTGCTATTCCGATGAAAACCCTCAGCAATGTTTGCCATCGAGGATACTGCACTTCTTCTCAACTGGGACACTAATTCAAAATCTCGCATAAATTTGCCCTTCTTGGTTAATTCATAAATCAGTTTGACGAATTCTCTCGCTTCCTGCCAGCACTCAAGTTCCTCAAACCTCTTAATAGTCCCCATTATTCAACCAACCCAACCAATTAAACCAACTCAACCAATAAAACTAATTAAACTAATTAAACTAATTAAACTAATCCAACCAATTCAACCAACCCAACTAACTCAAAAAAGATACCAGAGATAAGCACGTTAGTGTCCAGAAATATCCTATATCTCATTTTCGAATATTCTTAAATTCTTTTAACATAGAGGCCTCACTGATACCCTCTTTCTTTATAAGCCTTCTTAGATATGCCCTACTTTTTTCAGCATATGCCTTCCTAATAGCTGCATTTATAGCCTCCGAGATGTCGGGGAATATGCCAAGCCTTACCTCTTCTTCTATACTTTTGTACAAATCATCTGGTATATCTGTGGCTACCTTTGGCATATTTTACACCTCCCAAATATCTTTTTTCTTTGAGATACCTTTTAGAAGGTCCATTAGATCTTTTATATTGACATCCAAACAGTTTAAATATTTTTAAAAGAGTCTTTCAATCAATAGGTGTTATTCTTGGCATTAAATGGCAGAAACTTCCAATTTTTCAAATCCAATCATCTCTAGCTCTGGCGTTTTTGCAATGAACCACTTACCTTTTTTCCATACCTCAATAGTTGTTTGAAATCTCATAAATTGTTTCTCCTTATATCCTCTCAATTCAATCATATATCGTTTTTGTGCTCCTTACAAGATTATAGATTTATGAAATAAGGAATAAACCAATAAAACCAACCCAACCAATCAAACCAATAAAACTAATTCAACCAATAAAACCAATTAAACTAACCCTTCCCTAATCGTCATAAAGGAAAAATCTTGCAACAATCTCTCTAGCTTATTCAATGTGTTATCAAGGCCCCAATAATGTCTCAAACGGTAATCCCACCTTAGCCCCTTGACCCGAGGTTGAGCGGGGTCAATCTCCCAAGGGTGAAAATAAAACACAAAAATTCTCTTATTTAGAATCTTTTTTATCCCGGCCCTAAAAAGAGGATATGGCAAAAGTCTAAAATAAGCTCCTCCACCCCAGGGGATAGATGCCCCCATCAAATTTAGGGTAGATAAGGAGACCTCTATAAGACCATTGGGGAATTTAAAGATGCCAGTATTAGTGTTAGTATCAGTCGTTAGTTTTAGGTTGAGTCTGCCGTAGCGGTTGTGTAATAAAGTGGGACAATAACTAGAGTCATACTTGTAACCCACTTCTCCAATAATCTCCACTGCCCCGTCTGTAATAGAAAAACTGGGAGCCCTATAGCCCAAAATCTCATCCCCAATAATATCCTCGAGGATCTTCTTAGCTCTTGCGATATCCTTCTTAAACTCCTCGGGCTCTTGGTGATGGATAAGTTCATGGGCGTAGCCATGACTGGCCACCTCATGACCTCTCTCGTGTATCTCTCTCACTAGACCGGGATACCTCTCTGCCAACCAACCCAAAACAAAAAAGGTGGCTTTTATGTTAAATGAATCCAAAACATCCAGAATTTTCTTGATATTGTCTACTACCCTTATTTTATAACTGTCCCACTGATTACACGCTATAACTCCTTTCATATTCTCAACCTGAAACCAGTCTTCAACGTCTATGGTGAGGAAAAATTTCATCTCAACCTTTTTCTCCTGGCTTCTTTATCCAGCATCTCAAAGGCTATAGATAATGAAAATCCAAAAAAAGGAAGCGGATCATCCAAAGAAAATATCTCTTCAGAATATCCTCTAAAAAAACTTTCAAAAAATCCAGGTTTGCTGTTAAATCTATCTTTTGACCTAAAAAACCACAAAACATCTCCTAACAGGTATCTCATGTAAACAGGAACTTTATAATTCAGATTCGGCTTCAAGTCTTCACCCATAGCCATTTTGTACAAAAGATAGGGAAAGTCCACGCCCGCCAAACAACATATTTTTATACTTCTAGTTATCCTGGCGTTTATTTCCATCAATTTTGGTGTGTTATCTCTTGGGTCACATATAAAATCGCAGTCCCCTACACCTGTCCACCCTATCTCTTTCAATACCTTAGTACCCAGTTCAAGAATATCTCGCCTGTTAGCTGTTCGGTTAAGAGTACTGGAGCCCCCCGCTGGTGGGTAATATCTTATTTTTTCATAAACACACCATGCTACTAGATTCAAATTATTGTCAAGAAATATCTCTGCTTTATATTGTCCACCTCCAGGAGGTATAAACTCCTGAATATGACACTCTCCATATCTCTCTTTAGTTTTTTTATAAGAATTAACTAATTCTTCTGGGCATACGGGATAACTAAGACCCCTGGCACCAACGCTGACATTTGGTTTCAAGACAACGGGATAGGTCACCTTTCTAGCAATAACCCTTATATCCTCTTCATCCGGAAACCAAGTTCTAGGCGTCGGAACTCCCGCTGGTTGAGCAGCTTTAAGGGTATTCTTTTTATCCCTACACTGCATATACGTATCAAAATCATTAATAGGCAGTCTGGTATATCTCTCAAAAGCTCCTCTATGCTTAGTGACGAAATAAGCGTTGGACTCACCAAACACAAAGGTTACATCATACTTTCCATCCTTCAAAATGCTGGACACCTTATCTACAAACCCACCCTCATCCCTAAGAGGTGAAGGATAAAGAAATCTCTTTTTAGGAAATCTGGAAAAGAATCCAGCACATATCTTCTTGAAGCTACCCACATGAACTTCTATCCCCTTTTCCGCCAGAGAGTGAATGAACGGCAAACAAGGATTCTCCTCAGCCCCTATCATGAAAACTTTAGGCATTGTTGCTCACCACCCACAGTCCTAATTTACCATCCATTCCCTTCACAGCTACACCAGTGGCGGCTAGCAAGCCATTGAGAGTCTCTCCTCGAGGGAGCACGATATTACCAAACTGAAAGTATTTTGGATGCCAGGAATCCTTAGGCCACTCAAATAATTTATGCCAGGAATCTCCGTCTTTGCTTCTCCAAAGACAGGCAGCGGGATAATAACTCCTTCCTGGCTCAGCTGCCGTGGAAAAAAACATAAAACCACCAACCTTACAACTATACATACTAGGGCCACTAATCTTAGCAATTTCTTCTCTTTTTTCCGTTTTTCTATCTATATGGTAGATATAGTTTTGTTCATGAGGTGTGTCAGTAGCATAATAAATTCCGTCAGATTCTACGATAATTGTAGCTGCCCTTGCCTGCTGATTGCCACCTAACACAATGTCTAATGCCTTCCAATCACGACTTGCTCTTAAAATTTTAGGCTCCTTTCCTTCATCTCCTGTCAAAATCCAGAAACAATCATCAAAGGAGTCATAAATAATATTATGAATATGGCGAATACTGCCCTTGGAAAAGGTGTAAACCACATCCCATGTATAGCCTCCATCCTCTGAGCCATATACATATACCTCAGAGCGTTCTTTATTATTAAAATATTCGCCCCAATAAATCTTGCTATCAGGAGTAATAGCCATTCCCATAGGCCTAGTGCCTCTTTTAACTCTCCAGGTGGTCTTGAACTCCTTTTCACCAACCTCCAATACTGCTATAGCCTTATCTAAAATGGCTATCATCCTTTTATCAGGGAAAACTTCTAAATGATGAAAGCCTATTCTTAAAAGTCTTTGACTTAACCGCATTGATGAAGCTATTTTTCTAAGCATTCCAGGTCTAAAAAAAGCAACTTTTTCCCAATTTGTCTTTTTTTCTAATAAATCCTTTTCTTTGATTCTAAAAAGGGTATATTTCTTTGCTGCGTATAGATAATTGTTATGCCAGGTAAGCACCCTAAATTCAGGGAAGGTAGCGATGAGGGTTAATGATAATTGAGACTTATTGCGAGTCATGGGAATTTATCGAGATTTATTGTAGCTCATAGAGATAACACAGGATACGGAAAACGGAAGAAGGAGAAGTCCACTTCCATCTACCGACTCCCCCTTTCCCTTTTCTTCCTAATTAGCCCAGAAATTAACATAGAAGCCTTATCCAAGAGCTGCGCTGACTCTCCCACTTCCTTACCCCTGAGATATCCTAACTCTCTCGCAATGTGAATCTGAGTATCCAATTCACTTAAAGATCCAAGCGCAATGTATAAAAACTGGACAAACTCTCTATCATTTTTTCTGGCAGCACCCTCAGCTAGATTACTAGGGATGGAAATAGCTGCTCTCCTCATCTGACTAACCAAGCCATATATTTCCTCTTTAGGAAAAGAGGCCGTCAATTTGTATATTTCTTTAACAAGCTCCACAGAAATCTTCCACGCATCAAGCTTCTTATGCGCCTCAAACGACATCCCTGTCTTCCCTCTCCCCTCTACCTTCTCCCGTCTTCCACCCTAACGCCCTCCCAATCTCTATAAATCCCCACTAGGCTCAATAAGCTTCCCTTTTTCCGATTTCGATTAATCTTTCCTCCAACTCCTCCAGTAATTTCCCTCTATCAAAATGAGAAACAGCATATTTCCTGCCCTTGGTTCCCATAACTTCTCTCAGTTCTCTATTCTGATAGAGACTAATAATAGCTTTGACCATCTGTTCTGGATTTTTAGGTTCAACTACTAAGCCACTTCCACTGTTTTTCACCAGATCAGCTGTTTCACCGTAAGCAGCTACAAGAAGAAGCTTTCCCATACTCATATAGGCTAAGACCTTGGCAGGAATAGTACCCAATCTATGAGGAGCTGGGGCCAGGTGGGCCAAAAGCACATCAGCCGCTGAGAGAAACTTGGGAATCTCCTTTACCGGTTGAAAGGGAATAAAGAGGACATTAGATAGCCTCTCGGTTTCTACTTTCTCCATCAATTTGGCCTTTTCAGCCCCATCACCAATGAGAACAAAAAGAATCTCCGGATTATCTCTTAGTCTACCCGCTGCCTCAATAACTACATCAAGACCCTGGGCTAGTCCAATCACACCAGCATACATCACAACAAACTTATTCCCTAAACCATACTCCTCACGAACTCTCTTACTTATACCTTTACTGCTTTCTTTAAAATGCTCCGTGTCTACCCATAAAGGATGAATTTCGGTCTTTTTTTGTGAAATGCCCTTGTTCACAATAGTCTGCCTGTGAGTATTAGAATAGAAAAAAAGATGGTCGGTCTTTTTATAAACGAATCTTTCAAAAGCTTCAGCTAGCCTAATGACTATCTTATTTTTGATGATCCCCAAGGCAATAGGTGCGTGGGGCCAGAGGTCATTGATCTCTACCACCGTGGGAACCCTGTAAAACTTCTTCAGAACCCAGGCCGTAAAGCCAAGAAAGAGAGGAGGGGAATAAAAGTAAATTACATCGGGCTTTTGGGACAAAAGTCCGCCATAAATAGCGGTAAGCATAAAGCTAATATGATTAAGCATCCGGTGCTTAAAACTTCTCCGATAAGGGGTAGGATAAAGAGGAACCCTTATGATATTAACCCCACTAACCTTTTCTTTTTGAAGTATCTTAATTTTATAACCTTTATAAATCTTTCCCTGCGGATAGTTAGGGAAACCTGTAACAACAGTTACATCATGCCCTTGAGTTGCTAAATATTGAGTAATCTCAGATATCCTCATAGATGCAGAACCAGGTTCTGGGGGGTAGTATTGGGTAAGGAGAAGAATATTCATAGGGTAACTTTTGGGACTAACTACATTTTACTATTTACTTCGACGGCCTCTTCAAAAATTCTCACCATTTTTTAGCCGGATTCTCCCACGTAAATTGCTGTGCCCTTTCATCACCTCTAACACCATAGGGGTATCCACACCTAGGGCCTATATCACCTGAGATGATGACAATCTGATACTTACTATTTGGTAATTTAAGATCGAACAGCGATCTTACTTGGTATACTAACTGCAGACCTTCGTATCTGATCGGTCAGAGAAAATCTTTCCTCTTTAGGGAAATTGGCCGTTACCTTTGCGGCTTTTCCATTCCCTAACGTCTTCTCCCCTCACGCCTTACGCTTCACAGCTATCCCTCATCGCCCCTTGCCCATTGCCAAGTAATTGTATCAGCCACCCATAATACTTATCAAAATTCCACTCGGCCCAGACATCTTTGTGCAACACTCCCTACTCCCACCTACGAAGTGAAAGGATCCTCATAGCCCAGTTCCCTGGCAAGTGCACCACAGTGAGCGCTTATGATCTCCAGCTCCTCCGGGGTTGCCTTCTCAATGTAGTGAAGCGCCCGCTCTAGCCTTAGAGGATACCACCGATCACGGAAGCGGGAGCCGAAGGGAACCTTTTGATGAGGCGCAGGGAGCATATCTTGATGAAACTCCAGCTCCACATGCTCGCAGATCTGCCGAAGCGT
>Ga0190316_1000517_pt1 | contig 11586 bp, 9 predicted proteins | sample 48701112_MG_FD_161663 | JGI IMG/M metagenome (GOLD analysis project Ga0190316, IMG submission 161663) | Hydrothermal vent sediment bacterial communities from Southern Trench, Guaymas Basin, Mexico - 4870-11-1-2_MG | ecosystem: Environmental > Aquatic > Marine > Hydrothermal vents > Sediment ... | reverse complement strand
GGAACTGTATTATTTTATTGACAGATAGGGCATTTTGACATAGTAAAAACATATGAAATTACTCTAAGGGGGAATTAAAGATGAAATGACATCTCCCTTAAAATGGGTTAAAATATGTCCATTCTAAAGGAGGGTTATTACAGATGGCTGAGCTAGATTTTTTAAATGGGATTTGTAATGGGCAAGGAGATATTGATTGTGTTAAAAGAATTGTTCAAGAAATAATTGGCAAACAGGAAATTTTGGTAAAATCGGCAGTGAAGAAGGCAAGGACAAAATACCTTTCCCTTATTGAACAAAAAGTTGAATTTGAAAGAGCGAATGCTGAAGCTCAAGAAATTCTGATAAAAGAAATTTTCTCTGGTGAATGGTTACAAATCTGGGACAAATTGATTATGGAATTGCAAGGGAATAAGAAGTATCTTTTTTTGATAAGGCAAGAAATCGGCCCCCTTCTCCCCTTACAAGTTCCTCACCTTGGTTTTCTAGGATTACCCTCTGGTTTAAGAATGGGAATAATAGCAGCTGCTGGAACAATATTAGGAATGAATTTCTTGAAGATTTCACCAACATGGGAACCTGGTTTATTCATTGGAGGCACAATTGGCTCATTCCTTCTTGTTTTAACAAGCATTAAGCTGTTGCAAGTGAATATACAACCTATACGAAAGATTGCCCAAGAAATACTCATACCCCATAGCTATGATGGAAGGCGTGAATACATTGTAGAAACCTGTTTTCAAACATGGATAAGGAATGCTTTAACCATAATCGTTTTAGGAATCTTACTAAGCAGAGGTAGAGAGGAAGTTTCTGGCGATAAAGAAAAATTTTCTGCAAAACTCATTGAAAAAATCCTGGATTTAAAGGAAATCCCCAGAAATGAGCTAGATGTTGCTGTTGAGCAGTTAGTTCAAACCCTTGAGGCACAGGGATTTCAAATACCTGAGACAGACAAGACATTTATATGGACTGAAGACTGCGCTCAAAAATATGAGACTTATGGAGTCGTAAATTTAGGAGATAAAGTAATACTAAAACGCAAGCCTATAATACATCAAGGTAAAGTCATTCGCAAAGGTCTTGTAATTAAAGTCAGGAGGAAATAGAGATGGAAAAGGTTTTAGCAATAGATTTTGGGACGACACATTCATATTTTGCCACTTGTTCTAAAGAAGAAACAAAACCAGAATCTGTTGATCTTGGTAAGACACATGGTATTGAAACTGTGGTGCTTTATAGAAAGGAAGACATGCCACTGGTTGGCGACCTAGCCTTTGAAGAATATGGAATGGCACTTCCTGAAGAGCGTGAAAACTACAAAATTTCCATGCAGTTTAAGCCAGAAATTTGCACAAGTGAAGAGGCATATAAAAGTACCTATGATTTTTTATCAGGGATTTTACGAATAAAAGATGACCTTATGACAGATATTTCTCAAGTATTTATTGGTGTTCCATGTGAAGCCAGTAATGAATTTCGAGAAAAGATAAAGAAAATTGCACAAGGAGCAGGTTATGGAGAAAACATAGAAACCAAAGAAGAACCTAAAGGAGCATTGATTTATCATATATATAATGGAGACATCTCTGCTGAAGAAGGACTCAGTGGCGTGCTTATAATAGATTTTGGTGGAGGAACCTGCGATTTTGCCTTTATGTATAATGGTGAACCCCAACACAGCTGGGGAGACATGGAATTAGGAGGGCGTGTTTTTGACGACCTTTTCTTCCAATGTCTTTTGGAACAAAACCCAAAGGCGCTAAAGAAAATTCAAAAAGATCATCAGGAACACTTTGTGCTATTTTATGGATGTCGTAAAGCAAAAGAAGATTTTTCAGAGGCTATGGCTCAAACAAAAAGGAAGGAAAGGAAACTTGTAGCAGTCCAAGATTATAATTATGGAGTTATTAGAAGAAACATGACTTGGGACGACTTTTTAGAAAGAGCCACGCATTATAGACCATCACCTATATTTATGAAATGGATGGAGATGACAAAAAGCAATCCGAAATTATATCAAAAGGGAGCTCAAAAACAAACCATTGATTTGATTGAATGGTTTAAAAGTGCACTTGAAGAAGGCATCCGTCAATATGGGTTACAAAATAAAATTCATTTGGTCATATTGGCTGGAGGAAGTAGCAAATGGGTATGGGTTAAAGATGTTGTTTTTGAAGTGTTTGGGCACAATGTCAAGATTATTCAAAGCAACAGGCCATACGCGGTAATTTCTGAAGGACTTTCTGTCCTGCCTGCTTTACAAAAAAGGCACATGGAAGTTCAAAGGAAAGTCAAAAAAGAATTGCCTGTTTTTCTGGATCAAGAACTCATGCCTTTAATTGAAGAAGAATTTGGTGAATTTAACTCTGATATCGCTAGGTCAATCAGCACAAAATTATACCACAAGATTTATCCTGATTTTCAAAAGTTTATAAATGAAGAAAGCTCCATAGCCTCTCTTAAAAAGACTTTGGCCTGCTCTATCAAAGAATTTGAACCTGAGTTGAAAAGAATGTTGAGAGAAAAAACAGTATTTTTCAAGGAGGCACTTTCTGCAAAAATCAACGATAAAATAAGAAATTGGTTTAGCAGGTATAAACTCTTTCTCCCTGAACAAGAAATAATAGTTTCAGAACCTAGTAATCTCCATGCCATTGAAGCCGTTGATCCCAGTCTAGACATATTAGGATGGATCTCTGCAGCTCTGATGGCTATGATTACTGCTTCAATTTGTGGAGGCAGTGGAACGGCCTTAATTGCTTCAGGACCAATAGGGTTATTTATTGGTGCTGTTTTGGGTGGTATAGCAGGTCTTATTATGAAACAATTCAGCAAAGAGCTAGGTATAAAGGATCTTCAAAAATGGCTAACTGAAAAAACGGGATTTGAAGAAATAAACCTTTCACCTTGGGTAAAAAAAATGATATTTAGTAAAAGCAAAGTTTCCAAACTCCAAGAAGACATAGAAGACTATCTTAAAGAGGAAATAACAAAAAAACTAAAAGAAGAACAAAAAAGGATAAAAGAAGGATTTGAACAACACATAAATAAGGCTATAGACGCATTATCAGAAATAAATCAGATTTAAACATGAACCGGGGACAAATATTTGAAACAGCAGGTGGCATCCTTTCAGGTCTAATTACAGTAAAGATTTTACGGATTGTCTATCCAATTTTAAGTTATAATCCTTATGAAAGAATAGTATCGGGGAAACATTATCACTCCAGTTTGCCTAGTTGGCTTGCATGGACAGCCTTTTTTATTGGCATGGGAGTATTTCATGCTTTGTGGAATAGAAGAAAGAAAAAGTAAATTGGGCTGATAAATTAGCAAGCAGTTGCTGAGTGGTTCAAGTTAAACCCTCTGCTTCTTCTCTTAACCTATCCAGACAATTAAGTTTTGTCTTTGTAAAACTTACCTTAGCTCAAAGCCATTTTTTTACAGCAGGTATCAATACCGTTTCCGTTTAAAAGGGGCTTATCAAACTAAAAGTTCCCAGATAGGGAAAATTTTGATAAGGGTTTTATCAATTTTTACTTCTTTTTTTAAAGAAAGATTAACAATCCATGCCTCTTTGGGTGCGTATTTTTTAATAAAACTTCTTAAAGAACGAGAAATAGCAGACTTTTTTAAAAAACTTGCCTTTACCTCTACTGGAACAATTTCTTTTTTAAAATCAATAACAAAATCAACTTCTGCTCCATCTTTGCTTCGCCAGTAGTGAAGAACCCCTCCAGTTTCACCAAACCTTTCCTCAAGAAGAAGCATTACAAGATTTTGAAAAGGGAATCCAGCTTCACTAAAATCTTCAATCTTCCCGAAAACGCCAGCGCTAAAATTCCTTAATCCCAAGTCGCAGAAATAATAAACTGGCGTTTTAGTTAATTCTTTTTTGATGTTTCTAAAAAAGGGACTAACTTTTTTAAGAATGTAAGTTTTTTCTGCATAATAAAGGTAAGTTTTCAATGTTGGAACGGAAATACCAAGCGTATTTGAAAGCTCGGTAAAACTTGTGAGTTTTCCAGACTGATGAGAAAGGATTTTAAGAAGACTTGTAAAAACTTCTGGCTTTTCTATTTTAAGCCAATAAGAGAGGTCTTTTTCCACATAACTTGTGTAGATTTCATGAATAACTGCAAGCTTTTCAGAAAAGGTATCTTCAAGCACTACCCTTGGATACCCACCAAAGTTAAGATATTCAAGAATAAGTTCATAACTGTCTGAATGTATTTCAAAAAACTCTTTTAAATGATTTCCGTATTTATATCCTGTTTTAAAGTTTATAAATTCTTTCAGGCTTACTGTAGAAAGAAAAAAAATCCTTTTTCTTCCAGCAAGAGATTCGTGAACTTTAGCTTTGAGTTCTACACTTCCGGAGCCAGAAACAATAAATTTATATGGAAGATTTCTGTCGTAAATCCCTTTAAGAAAAAGCCCCGCATTTTCTTTTCTCTGAATCTCGTCTATAAATACATAAGCTGGGGTATTTCCAAATTCAAGATTTAGCTTTTTTATAAACTTTTCCTGAGATTCAAAAAAAACTTTGTCCTTTTCAAAGTCAAGACTTAAAAATATCCAGGGTTTGTTTTGTTTTTTTATCTCTTCAATAAGGAGCCACATAAGAGTGGTTTTGCCACATTGACGAGGACCTACTATAAAAGTAATTTCTTTTTTGTTGAGATGGGCTTTAATCTTTTCAAACAAGTCCCGTTTTATTAAAACCATATTTTTATTTTAATACGATATTTTTAAAAGTAAAGTTCTAAGAATCTCGGCTTCCATTTTTAAGTCCATGTGCATATAAAATGGGGTCAGAGGTCTTGAATTGTGAATTTGGCCGGGTCCTCCCAGGCTTTTTATTAAAAAATTGGGCGTTAGGTGTGAGGTGTAATTGGTTAGTATTTTTCAATCAGACGCTTTAATGCCTTAACAGAAAATTATTCCTGACCTATGGAGTGATGGCAATACATATTAATCAAACTTACAAATTTAAAAAATACTATACCGAGCCGGCTTTTTTATTATTGGACAGTTGACAAGGTATATAAAATACCCCAGAATTTTTAAAGGCTTTCTAAAAAGAAAGGTAAGTTCTTCAAAACAGTAATAACTTTAAAAGAAAAAGCCGTAAAGAGTAAAGTGTTAAAAGTGAAGTGTTAAAAAAACTCCTTACACCTCACGCTTTCCGCATATGAATCAAACAGACCAGTTTAATGTCAAATGTGGAGACCTGACCCCTGATTTTCCTTGCGAGATCATAGGAAAGGCGGTCAAACACTTGCCAAGCGAGTTTAGAGAAAGATATTCTAAAATACCCTGGAAAGAAATAGCAGGGATGCGTGATAAACTCATACACGAGTACTTTGGTATAAATTACAGAACAGTATAGAAAACAGCGCCCTGTCCCCTTAAAGATAGAACCCCCAAAAGCTAGAGGAATAATAAAATTACTCTACATAGAAGATAGGCAAAATCCCAAATTTCATGTAAAAAGGTAGCCAAACACAAATTAACAACGCTTCCAGCTTTCCGCACCTTTTAACCTATTGGTATTTCTTCCAAGGTTTATCTATAGAAGATATGACCAGCCTAAAAGACCAAAGGGAACTGATAAGAAAAATACAGCTTTAATCCTTTTTGCCGCACATAATTTTGCACCTGGGGTGAGGCTTGATAGGTGACAAGGACAGGAAAGATTTCTTCTGTAAAGATATCCTTTAAAAGATTAAGGGTTTTCAAAAACTTATTGATATCCTCCTTTTTAAGCTGGGTTTTACATTCACCTATAATGACAAATTTTTTGCCATCTTGAACGGCCTTGCCAAGAATATTAACCTCTAGATATTTACCAGGGCCAATTTCTACAAAATCCCTCTTAAGAGGTTCAAGCACTTTAAGGCCATATTCCCTTTCAAGCAATGGTAGAAGACCAACAAAGGCCCTATCTTCAAGCACATAACCAACTGTATGTGCTAGCCCTCCAAGTTGTTTCCTGGTTTTGCGATGCTCACCAACAAGTTTTTTCAGCTCAGCTTCAGTTTTTTTCTGGGCTTCAGCCAGTTCATTAAGCCTTTGTTCAGTCTTTTTCTGGGCCTCAGCTAGCTCAGCAACTGTTTGTTCTAATCTAGTAAGTCTTTGCTCTGATTTCTTTTGGGCTTCAGCTAGCTCATTAACCTTTTGTTCAGTCTTTTTCTGGGCCTCAGCTAACTCAGCAACTGTTTGTTCTAATCTAGTAAGTCTTTGCTCTGATTTTTTCTGGGCTTCAGCCAGCTCATTAACCTTTTGTTCAGTCTTTTTCTGGGCCTCAGCTAGCTCTTTAACAGTCTTTCCAAGGTCTTTAACGATTTCCTTAAGCTCATTAAATTCCTTTTTGGTGACTGTGGTCTCACGCTGCCGTTCAATTTCTTCCAAAACGGCCAGTAAGACCTCTCTGGTAGAGGGCTCAACCTTCTCTAGAAGTCTTATGATATTGACACTATAAGGCATACATATCTTCTATCAAATTTTTGAGCTTTTTGCAAGAAATTCAAGAAACCTCACAGCCCTGAAGAATCAAAACTAAACGGCTTGTTGAAAAAAGCAGATGTATACTACTTTTACCCAACTTGTTCCCTAGTTTAGGACGCCGCTTCGCTTGCTGTCAAAGCTGCTCCGTTTCCGCACCCTTTGAGCTTACGGCTCTGGCGAAAGCTACCATGGAAGGGCTTGGTCTTGATGGCTTAACGGAGCAATCTGCTAAGCTATAAATAGGTTGGTGAAAGTTAACCGTTATTTTACTACTTTAATATGGCAGATATAATTCCCAAAAACCATATTCTAAGACTGATCGATAAATTTGAACATTCTCCAAAATTTAGGCGTTAATCTTTAAAAACATTGATGAATTAAGGATTTTTGGCGTTCAATAAGTGGAATACATCTTTTTATCCAGCTTAAGAAGCAGTGATGGGTTAAAAATGGGGAAACTTCAAAGGGGGGACAAAGGATGTATTCAGAAATTAAACTTATTTCTATGGAAATGTGAAGAGAGCTTTCGTTTTATAAAGCAAAGACACACAGTTTTCTTTTTGGTAAAAAATTAACACCGCTCCTCCTGAAAAATCCAGATTTATCCAGCCCACCTTACTTTTCTTTTCGGAAAGTCTTTGAAAATTCTGGGGAAAGTCCTGATTATTTTTTCTTGACAAAATTTCCCTTTAAGGTAATGATAGAAAATATTTAAAGGGGGAAAGGATGGATGACTTAACCCAACGGATTTTCAGGGCAATGAAATTAGAACCTGGTCTTTATGAGGAAGTGGAAGCAGATACAGGTGCTTTAAACCAGGCTATAATAGTAGTGATACTTTCTAGTCTAGCTGCTGGTTTGGGTAGTGCTACTCGGGGTATTGGAATTTTATTAGGAGGCACCATGATAGCTTTATTAAGCTGGCTCATTTGGGCCTATCTTATTTATCTAATAGGCACAAAACTACTGCCTGAACCACAAACTGAGTCAAACCCAAAAGAATTATTACGGGTATTAGGTTTTGCAAGTGCACCTGGACTAATACGTATATTGGGCATTTTCCATTCTTTAAGAATGATTATTTTTGCCATTGCAGCTATCTGGTCCATAATGGCTATGATAATTGCTGTCAGACAAGCCCTTGATTATACTAGTACTGCTCGTGCAGTGGGGGTTTGCGTGATTGCTTTCTTTATTCAACTCTTAATCTCTGCTATCTTAATTTCATTTATGGGTGTCCCAGTTAAAACCTAAACCTTTTGCAAGACCGCTACAGTCCACTTTCCATCGCAATAATGTGCACATTCCTTTAGGCCATAAGGAGTAAAAGTAGAAATTACCACTTCATCATCAGGGACAATCATTCCGCCCAAGACAATCCAGCCTTTAGGAGCTAATATCTTTACCAAAGTGGGAGCAATTTTTTTCAGAAGAACACCATACAGGTTAGCAAAAATTAAATCAAACTGCCCTTTTACATCAGTTACAGAACAAGGCAAAATAGCAATTTTTTTAGTTAGTTTGTTCAAATTAACATTTTCTTGAGCCTCTTTTACGGCTTCAGGACTTATTTCCACTCCTGTTATATTCTTTGCTCCTAACTTTGCCGCGGCTATGGCTAAAATGCCTGTTCCTGTTCCGGCATCCAAAACCTGATTTATCTGACCTTCCCCAAACTTCCCATCGAAAACATCCTTTAAGGCCTGCAAACAATAAATGGTACATGGATGATTACCAGTACCAAATGCCCTCCCTCTCTGAACCAAAAGAGGAATACCAAAATCAGGAATATGAGAAGTTGGGGCAGGAACAATAACAAACTCGTTTTTAAACAATGACCTTATGGGATTTGACACCGGAGGCGAGTAATCAGTTTGGAAACTCTTTGCCAGTATGTGTAAAAAATTATTAAGCCTTTTAAGTAATTTATGAGGAAAGGAAGAAAATACATAGCTTTCAAGCAAAAAACCATTCTCTGTCCTTTCTACCCTAATTCCATTTACATAGTCCCATAGAAAATTATAAGTAGATTCTAGTAAAGGTAGTGGCAGCCTGATTTCTATTTGATGCCATTGCATTTTTTCTTTTTAACAATACTTGGGATTGCAATCAAGGGGAAATTGGTCCCAAAATCCGCACTCATACCTCTTGTTATGATATCAAAATACCTCTCTTCTGAATACCGCACTATGTTTCCCATCCTTGCAAGTTCAAATACTCTGAATGCAGCGAAGTTTGCTCAACTAAACTCAATAACCGTTTAGGCATAGGCCACCCTGGCCTCTTCAGGCTGCTGAAGCTTAAAACTTAAATTGCCATCCTCTAATGCTATTTGAATATAGCTTCCATCTGGTATTTCACCTGCTATCATTTTTTTAGCCAGGGCTGTTTCCAGCTTCCGTTCAATATATCTTCTTAAAGGACGTGCACCATATACCGGGTCATAAGCCTCTTTGGCGATAAACTCTTTTGCCTCTTCTGTTAATTCAATTTTTATCTCTCTATCCTTTAATCTTTCTTGGATATAGCCTATTTGTAAATCCACTATTTTCTTTATTTCTTCTAGAGTTAAGGGTTTAAATAACACGATTTCATTAACTCTATTTAAAAACTCGGGCCTAAAGCTCTGACGCAATTCTCGCATCACGGATGCCTTTGCCTCTGGCTTGATTTCTCCCGTATCTGTAATTCCTTCCAAGAGATAAGGGCTACCCAAATTGGAAGTCATGATAATTACTGTGTTCTTAAAATCCACGGTGTGACCATGTGAGTCTGTCAAACGGCCATCGTCTAAAATCTGCAGTAAGATGTTAAATACATCTGGATGAGCCTTTTCTATCTCGTCTAATAAAATAACGCAATAAGGTTTCCTCCTTACCGCTTCAGTTAATTGTCCTCCTTCTTCATATCCCACATAGCCAGGCGGTGCCCCAATTAGTCGTGAAACAGTATGTTTTTCCATATATTCAGACATATCAAGTCTGACCATATTTTGTTCTGTATCAAATAAGGCTTGAGCTAAGGTTTTGGCCAACTCTGTTTTTCCCACACCCGTAGGACCAATGAAAATAAATGAACCAATGGGTTGATTGGGGTCTTTCAACCCTGCCCTGCTTCTTAAAATGGCATTTACTACTGCCTGAACAGCCTCATCCTGACCTACCACCCGGCGATGTAAAATTTCATCCAGTTTAAGCAACTTTTCTTTTTCTCCTTCCATTAATCTCCCTACTGGGATACCTGTCCACTTAGAAACGATTTCTGCGATTTCTTTTTCAGTCACCTCTTCCCGTAAAAGTCTGCCTGTGGTCTGTTTAGCTGCCAAATTCTCCTCTGCCTCTTTCAATTGTTTCTCTAAAACAGCCAGTTTCCCATATCTCAGTTCTGCTACACGGTTTAAATCATATGCACGTTCTGCCTTTTCTATTTCTAATTTTACTTGATCAATTTCTTCTCTTATTTTCTGTAAACGAGAAATAACCTCTTTTTCTGCATCCCACTGGGCCTTTAAGGCATCGGCCTTGCTTCTTAAGTCTGCCAATTCCTTTTCAATATTTTTTAACCGTTCTTGAGATGCCTTGTCTTTTTCTTTCTTAAGGGCCTGTTGCTCAATCTCTAATTGCATAATTTGTCTGGTAACTTCATCCAATTCTACAGGCATAGAATCAATTTCTGTCCTGATCATAGCTGCTGCTTCATCTACCAAATCAATGGCCTTATCGGGTAAAAATCGGTCACTAATATAACGATTGGATAAAACAGCCGCGGCTACCAAGGCACTATCATGAATCCTCACTCCATGATGCACCTCAAATTTCTCTTTAAGTCCACGGAGTATGGAAATAGTATCTTCTACACTAGGTTCTGATACTAGCACTGGCTGGAATCTTCTTTCTAAAGCAGGGTCCTTTTCAATATACTTACGGTATTCGTCTAAGGTGGTTGCTCCAATACAATGTAATTCACCTCTGGCTAACATGGGTTTAAGCATGTTACCTGCATCTATTGCTCCTTCAGCCTTTCCAGCCCCAACAATAGTATGTATTTCATCAATAAAAAGGATAATCCGTCCTTCACTAGCCTGGATTTCTTTTAATACTGCCTTTAACCTCTCTTCAAACTCACCCCTATATTTAGCCCCAGCTAAAAGAGCACCTATATCTAACTGATAGATGGTTTTATCTTTTAAACCTTCTGGGACATCACCTCTTACAATTCTTTGAGCTAATCCCTCCACAATAGCTGTCTTACCCACACCTGCTTCTCCGATTAAAACCGGATTGTTTTTAGTCCTTCTACACAAAATACGGATAATACGTCTAATCTCAGAGTCACGACCAATTACGGGGTCTAATTTTCCTTTTCGAGCCTCTTTGACCAAATCACGTCCATACTTCTCTAAAGCTTCATAAGTCTCTTCAGGTGTAGGGCTGGTAATCCGTTGACTGCCACGAACTTCATTTAATACTTCCAGAAAACGCTCTCTAGTAATATTGAATGTTTGAAAAATACGCCCCACATCAGTATGAGAGCCTTCTTCAATAAAGGCCAGAATAATATGCTCTACACTGGTATATTCATCTTTTAAATGTTTGGCTTCCTCTTGAGCCTTCGTTAGAATTTGAAAAAGTCTTTGAGAAAAATAAATTTTACCTAATTCACCGCCTATTCCCTTAACTTGTGGTCTTTTACTCAGAAGTGCCTCCACTTGCTCTTTAAAGCTATCCACAGGGACATTCATTTTTTGTAAAAGGCGAGGGAAAAGACCACCTTCTTGTTTCAAAAAGGCCAAAAGAAGATGTTCACTACCTACTTCTTGATGACCATAACTTATAGCAATATTTTGGGCCTCAGCCAAAGCTTCTTGTGTTTTTTGCGTAAAACGAGAAATATCCATACATCCTCCCTTTAATTTTTGCTTTTAATCTAAAAATAAACACCTTTGATGGATAAAGCAAGTTAAAGTTTAATTGAACACTCCCCAAAATTTAGGCGTTAATCTTTAAAAACATTGATGAATTAAGGATTTTTGGCGTTCAATAAGTGGAATAAGAAAAAAGCACACTTTAACTT
>Ga0190316_1000516_pt1 | contig 11587 bp, 8 predicted proteins | sample 48701112_MG_FD_161663 | JGI IMG/M metagenome (GOLD analysis project Ga0190316, IMG submission 161663) | Hydrothermal vent sediment bacterial communities from Southern Trench, Guaymas Basin, Mexico - 4870-11-1-2_MG | ecosystem: Environmental > Aquatic > Marine > Hydrothermal vents > Sediment ... | reverse complement strand
CATTTGGAAGAAGGACCTCCCCTGTGACCGGTTGCCAGTGGACTACGGGTTCATAAGAATATTTACTTTGCTCATGCCTTTCCTTCTTATGGAGCAGTGATTTTTAAAACTCAACCAACTCCCGATCCCTATTCATAATGGACTTTGACGTTGCCTTGAGTTTGCTGCATAAAATGCCGTATATTATGTATAATGCTAAAAATTGAATTAAGAGATGATTCCGCTGAAAAACCCAATCTGCGGCGTTGCTTCAATTTTCCAGCCCATGCGACGTACGCTAAGTACGGCTCATTCCCGGAAAATTTCGCGCCTTGCACCCGCCTGCCGGCAGGCAGGTCTCGGGGTTTTGAGCGGAATCATGTTTCGGGCTTTTTGCAGTGTAATCAGAGATAAAAAAACTGACCGCGTCATTCCGGCGAAAGCCGGAATCCTGTGTCTTTTCAAAACGTTCCGCGATCTGGATACTGGATCAAGTCCGGCATGACGAGAGAACTTTGGACTCTCAAATTAAGTAGAAGAGAACGGTTATGAATACCCATTCCAGCGAATTTTTCAGTAAGATTGAGAGTTCCGGAAATCTGCCTACCCTGCCCCACATCCTTGTCGAATTGATCGAGGTCTGCAACAGGGAACCGGACACGATTGATGAAATATCCCGAATTATCACCAGCGACGCATCGTTAAGCGCAAGGTTATTGCGGATGATCAATTCCGCATATTATGGCCTGCCGAAAAGGGTGACCGGCATTGACCAGACCCTGGTGCTCTTGGGCACTGGTACGGTAAAAAATATTGCTGTCAGCGCTTCAGTGCACCAGGCCTTTAACAAGGCCAGGGATAGTTCTGTTTTCAGATTGAAGCTGTTTTGGTGGCAGTCACTTATGTGTGCCGCTTTGGCTAAACTAATTGCCGCAAGGACCTCATATCCTGCTTCTGATGAGGCATTTTTGTCGGGACTCCTTCATGATATAGGGAGGTTGGTGTTATGGGTCAATTTCCCAAAGGAATACGCTGAGATCTTGCGGTCATGCGACAGCAATCCGGATCTGCTTCTGGCAGGTGAAAGGAAGTTGGGGGCCACTCACTGCGAGGTTGGAGCATGGATGATCAACCGGTGGAACCTGCAATCATTTATGGCCGACGCAGTGCTTTATCACCACGAACCGGTACATAGGATCCTGGATGCCCTCCCTCTGGTCAAAATAGTATTTGTGGCCAGCGCCCTCAGTTCCGAGACTGGTGAAGACCCGGACGCCAAGTTTGAGGCCGCGGAAGAGGTCTTCGGCATCGCCCGCTCTGAAGCGGAGGGACTCATATCGCTGGCCAGGGAACAGGCAACGGAAGTCGCCAGATCACTCGATATAGATATTGAATCTCCGGACACCTCCGGCGAATCAGCTTCTGAAAAAGATGCCGAAAAGCAGAAACATCTTGTCCGGGTAGTCAGAGACATTTCTCTGCTTCAGGGCACGCTTCAAGAGCTTTTAGAGGCGCATGGTGAAGAATCTATCCTTAAAACCGTCAAGCAAGGCATTCAGGTCTTATTTGATATTCACAGTATTCTCTTTTTCCTGTATGACAGGGAAAAAGATTCCCTGGTTGGAAGAGGTGGCATGGGTCCCGGCCTGGATCCGCTGGTCAAGGAATTAGCCGTTTCTGTACAGAAGGGAAGATGTCTTTTGGCCAAGTCTCTTTCCCGCGGAACACCCTTGGACTCTTTTGGCTATCTGGCAAAGGAGGCCCTCAGCATTACAGACAACCAGCTAATTCGCTTAATCGGGACAGACGGTCTCCTGTGCCTTCCGATGGTGGCCCACAGAGAGCCTGTTGGCGTGGTTATCCTTGGTATAGATGAGACGCAATTTTCCTGTTTGTCTGAAGAGATAAGCCTCTTGACCATGTTTATCAACCAGGCGGCTTTATCCATTTATGCCGAAAATGTCAGGCAGACCCAGGCAAGTATAGTCCAGGCTGAGCGCTTAAGGGCCTCATCCGAGGTAGCCAGACGAGTGGCCCACGAAGTAAACAACCCGTTAGGCATCATAAAGAATTATCTCAAGATGCTCGGTATTAAGCTGAGTGAGAACAATGCTGTTCAGGAAGAGATAAATATAATCAATGAAGAAATAGATCGTATTTCCGGCATTATTAGTGTATTATCTGATTTTTTCGAACCTAAGGTTCGGCAGAAGGAACCTGTTGATATCAATTCACTGATCTCGGATCTTATTAAAATTACGCATGAAGCCCTTCTTGTAGAGTCCGGCATAAAGGCTCAACTCGACCTGGAGCCTTCGTTGCCACCTGCCATGACGGACAAAAACGGCCTTAAACAGGTCCTTATTAATCTTGTTAAAAACGCGGCTGAGGCTATGCCGGGAGGAGGGAATCTTAATATAAAGACTCGACGCGTCTTTGATGGCCCTGGGAAAGGTTTAAAAAAGGACTTGCATGAAGATCAAGCCTATGTGAAGATTACCATCAGTGATAACGGACCAGGAATACCTGAAAGGATCAGGTCGAGGCTGTTTGAACCGTTTGTCAGCTCAAAAGGAAAGGGACATGCCGGATTGGGTCTATCTATTGCCGGCAGCATTATCAGGGACTTAAACGGAACAATAACATGTGAAAGCGAAGAGGCCAAGGGAACAACTTTTAAAATAGAACTGCCTGTAGAAAAAACGCAGGGCCGGTAGTTTGTGGAGGTGGCAATGTCTTATATGCCAAAGGTCTTAATCGTTGATGATGAACCCCGCATGTGCAACAGCCTGAAGACCTTACTAAACGACCACGGATATAAGGCGAAAACCGCGTATAGCGGGAAAGAGGCAATAGAGCGCCTGGCCGAGGACAGTTTTGATCTGGCCCTCGTGGATATTGTCATGCCGGATATGAGCGGTCACGAGATTATGGACCATATTAACAGTAAATACCCGGCGACGTTGGTCATCGTTATGACCGGGCACGCTACTTTAGAGTCGGCAGTAAAATCCTTGAGGAGGTGGGCCTACGATTATCTCAGGAAGCCCTTTGATTTTGAGCAACTCTTGAGGAGGGTAAAAAATGCCCTTGATCAAAATATATTGAAAAAACAACATGAGCTTCTCAACGGGAAACTCGAGTTAACAGAAAGGCAATACCGGTTTTTGGTCAATGCCTCCCCGGATATCATTTATACCTTGAATCCTGAGGGGGAATTTACATTTGTAAATGGCGCTATCGAGTCGCTGCTTGGTTATAAGGGCTCCGAGCTGGTTGGCAAACACTATACATCTATTGTTTTTGAAGACGATATAGATAAAGCCAAAAACCATTTCAACGAGAGGAGGACCGGGAGACGTGCAACTCATGGTCTGGAATTGAGGCTGAAACCTAAATATAACGGGAACCAACCAAGGTCCTCTGAAGCCAGACACTTGGCCATCGAATTAAAGTCCATGGGAATCTATGACAGGGCAGTTGGACAGAAAGACAAAGAGTTTTACGGAACCTATGGGGTGGCCAGAGACATAACCGATCGCGAGCGCCTTAAGGCCCAATTGCTGCAGGCCCAGAAGATGGAGGCGATAGGGACCCTTGCAGGCGGCATTGCCCATGACTTTAACAACCTGCTCATGGGAATCGAGGGACGGACCTCTTTGATGGCCCTGGATATCGATTCAGATCATCCTCATGCCGAACATCTCAAAGCTATTGAGGATATGGTTAAAAAGGGAGCGACTCTTACCAGGCAACTTCTGGGTTTTGCCAGGAGGGGCAAATACGAGGTAAAGCCCACAGACCTGAACGACCTTGTAGAGAAATGCTCTGAAATGTTCGGTCGTACCAAGAAAGAGATAAAAATATACAAAAAATACCAGGAAGAGATCTGGATGGTAGAAGCGGACCAATCACAAATGGAACAGGTGCTGCTGAACCTTTATGTGAATGCCTGGCAGGCCATGCCGGACGGTGGAAACCTGTATATCAAAACCGAAAATGTCACACTCGATGAAGCGGATATCAAACCTTTTAGGGCAGGGCCTGGTAATTACGTGAAGTTGAGCGTGACCGACACCGGCGTTGGCATGGACGAAGAGACCCGGCGGCGCATATTCGATCCGTTCTTTACCACCAAGGAGATGCACAGGGGGACAGGACTGGGACTTGCTTCTGTTTACGGCATTATCAAGAATCATGGCGGCATGATAAACGTTTTCAGTAAAGAGGACCAGGGGACCACCTTTGACATTTTCCTCCCTGCCGTTGAAATACCTATAAGTGAGCATGCTACGGATAAGCCGGAGAAAAAGATTGAAAGGGGACACGAGACGATTCTCCTCGTGGATGACGAGGACATGATTATCGAGGTCGTTCAGGATATGCTTACATCAATGGGTTACAATGTATTGCAGGCCAGATCTGGGAAAGAGGCCATAGAGATCTACAATGCAAATACGGACGAGATCGATATGGTAATCCTGGATATGATCATGCCGGATATAAATGGCGGCGATGTCTATGACACACTCAAAGAGATCAACCCGGAGATAAAGGTGCTTCTTTCAAGCGGTTACAGCTTAAACGGTAAGGCGAACAAAATACTTGAGCGCGGCTGCAACGGATTTATTCAGAAGCCCTTCAATACAGGTCAGCTATCCGAGGCCTTAAGAAAGATCCTTCATCCCAATCTCTGAATTCACGATTCCTGAACCGGCGACTCTAATTTTACCCTGTCCTGGATCATGGATATGGTCCGTTTCTTGTCCATGGACCAGGCGGGAGCCACCAGATCATTCCTGGGCGGATCTCCCATGAGCCTCTGGATTACCGTTCCTTCCGGCAGGTTTGCCAGGGCCCAGGCCACCATTTCCACATAATCTTCCTGTTCAATGGGCCTATAGTTACCAGCCCTGTACAGCTTGTTAAGCCTGGTATTTTTCACGATGTAAAGCTGGTGAAACTTGACTCCATCTATCCGGAGGTCTGAGAGAAGCCTGATGGTATTTTCCATCTCGCTGCGCCCTTCCCCGGGCAACCCAAAGATGACATGGGCGCAGGTCATCAGGCCGTATTCCCTTGAAACCTCAACGGCCCTGATGAAATCAGACACCGTATGCCTCCTGTTGATCCTGGCAAGCGTGACATCAGAGGCGCTCTGGAGTCCGTATTCCATCCAGACCATGCGTCCCTCACCAAGGCGTGAAATCAGCTCCAGACGCTCTTTGTCTACGCAATCCGGGCGTGTGCCGATGGAGAGCCCCACGACCTCCGGTCCCACAAGGGCCTGTGTGTAGATGGCCTCAAGCCTGCCGACCGAAGCATATGTATTGGAGAAAGACTGAAAGTAGGCAATAAACTTACCGGCGCCATAGCGCCTGCCTGCCCAGTTGATGCCCGCCTTCATCTGCTCAGCTATATCCTTGCCTGATCTGTAAGCGCCGGTCCCTGAGCCTCTGGCATCGCAGTATATGCAACCGCCCCTGCCCTTGGTCCCATCCCGGTTGGGGCAAGTAAAACCCGCATCCAGGGAAATCTTTTGTACCCGTTCTCCAAAAACCGAACGTAAATACTGATTGAGACTGAGATACTTCACCCCGGCACCTCATCAGAATCAAACCGAAGCCGGCCTATGATCTTTTTTGCATCGACTGGCACCGAATGCAAAAATCCGCGCAGGGAATTTTCGCCGATCAGCTTGCAAGTTGTCTTGCAAGCATTTCCGAATTTGCAACACAGTCATTGAGACTAATACCGCCAAGCCAATTACACCTGATATGGAGCCCGGGATAAGATCTCAGGGCGGAGTCGATTCCAGAAGCAAGGGCCTGGTGTCCTTTTTCGTACTGTGGAATGGCCTCCTTCCACCGGAAGATCTTCACAAACTCCGGGGCCCTCTTTAATCCTGCAAGCTCTGAAAATTCTTTTATTACCAGGTCCAGGAGAGATGCGTCGGGGAGTCCGGCCAGGTCCGGGGCCCTTGCACCGCCTACCAGGGTCCTTGTCAGATGATAACCCTCAGGGGCCCTGCCGGGGAAGATGGAAGAATCCCAGAGTGCTCCAAGGATCGATCGCCTTTCATTGCCGGGGGCAAGGAATCCGAATCCATTCATGGGATTCTCAGTAGTTCCCTGTCTGATACCCATACACACAATACTCACAGGGGGATAATTTATCTGCACCGCAAGCTCGACAATATCCGGGGCAGTCTCCTTAAGGACTTCTGAAACCGCCTTAACAGGACATGCCAGCACCACGTGGCTGGCATCAAGTTCCTCCCCGTCTTTTAAAGAGATACGCCAGCCGGCGTTCCGCTTTGAAATCGAAGCCACGGAAGAATTCAGCCGTACTGCAGGACCCAGTGCCCGGACAAGGGCATCTACGAGCTCGTTCATGCCTGTGGCAAAAGAAGTGAGAACGCCGCCCGGACCGGCACCCGGCCCTTTTTTACCCCTTTTTCTTGCCTCTCTCCGAAGCCGGATCATGGCCCTGATCAAGCTGCCGTAGTCACGCTCAAGTTCGTGGATCCTCGGAAAGCAGCTGCGAAGAGACAGTTTTTCCGGATCTCCGGCATATATCCCTGTGGCCATGGGATCTATGAGATACTCAAAGGCCTCCCTGCCGAGACGCCTTCTTGCAAAATCAGCCAGGGACTCGTCCCCGGAGAGATCGCCTTTTGGCAAAAGGGCCTCGGCCAGGACCCTTAATCGCCCGGGCAGAGAGAGTATTTTCGAGCTTAAGAACTGCGCGGGTGATACAGGGAGCTGAATCAATTGCCCGTTCTTTATCACAAAACGGCGTCTTGCCGCATCATTGCTCCTCAGGGGCTCAAGTCCGAGCCTGGCGGCAAGGGCAAGGGTTGAAGGCTTGTTGTCAAGCACGCCGTTTACGCCCTTCTCGCACACAAAGCCGTCTTCTTCTATGGTCCATGCCTTGCCTCCGGCCCTGGCCTCCTTCTCAAGTACCAGGACCTCCCAGCCGGCCCTGAGTTCCTTGAGAAACCAGGCAAGGGACAGGCCTGATAACCCGCCTCCTGCTATTATTACCCTAGCCATCCTGCCTTCTTAAGACCTTGTTCCACCAGGTCGGAGAGCGCATTGATAAACAGAGGCCTGTCATTGAGGGAAGGTGTGCGAATAAGTCGCACTCCCTTTTCGGCCATCATCCCTGAGTAAAGGATGTCAATCTCATAGAGTGTCTCTACATGATCCGACACAAAACTTATAGGCAGGACCAAAAGGTTATGAAAACCCTTTTCTGCAAGCTCATTCAGCAAGACGTCGGTCGCTGGCTCAAGCCACTCCACAGGACCGCTCCTGCTCTGATAGCACAAACGGCCCTTAAGCCCGGTCAGTTCCTCAAGGGCCGTGATGGTACGATGGAGATGCTTCACATAGGGGTCACCTTCTTCTACCATGCTTTTGGGCAGGCTGTGGGCGCTGTATACCAGGGCGAATTCATCCCTGCCCCTTATCTTTTTCAGGCCTTCCTGTATGATATCCGCCAGGGCCGCTATATACCCTGGATGATCCGGGAAGCTGTCTATGACATGGGTCTCAAGACCAAGCTTCCCTGCGCACCTTGCGAACTCTCCTATGGAAGAACCGCTGGTGGCCCGGCTATAGTGCGGGTAAAGAGAAAGCCCAAGCACCCTGGCAATGTCTCTGTCTTTCATATTATGCAGGATGTCCGGGGTCCGCGGGTCCCAGTACCTCATCCCTGCAAGGCAAAGTACTTTTTCCTGCAGTTTTTCATTAAGCGATTGTTCGACGGCCTTGGCCTGTGCTCCGGTAATGGAGGCGAGCGGACTCATGCCCCCGATCTTTGCATACGCGGCCCGGCTCTTAGGAGCCCGCCGCATGGATATTGCCCAGGCAATAATGGGCTGCAAAAAGCGGGGCCCCAGTTGAATGATTTCCCGGTCTGAAAAGAGGCTATAAAGAAAAGGCCTCACTGCAGCCAGGGAATCCGGCCCTCCCATGTTGAGGAAAACTATCCCTATCATCAGGCTTAATTATTCACTCCCTCCCCCTGGCAGTCAGCAGCCTTTTGCGGGGATTTCAAAGCATAATCCGCTGCAAATACCCATTTTAGTGCAATCTGCCCGCGGTTGAAACCCCGCAAAAGGCTGCTGACTGCCAGGGAGTGTAAACGGCTACTATCAGGCGGACAACTCGTGGACCAGTTCTACCAGGAGCCTTGCCTTCCCGGGAGATATCTCAGGCAGGATACCGTGGCCCAGATTAAAGATATGGGCCTTGGCTCCGCGGCCCTGTCGCAATACGGAATCCACCCTGGCTCTCAGTTCATGCTCGGGGAGAAACAGGGCACATGGGTCCAGATTCCCCTGGACTATGACGTCTGTTCCAAGTCTTGATATGGCGGTTTCGATGTCCGTGCGCCAATCCAGCCCTATGACCCCGGCGCCTGAATCACGTATGATTTCAAGTATATGTCCTCCGTCATAGACAAAGTAGATAAAGGGTACTTCCAAGCCCTCAAGTCCTTTAAGAATGCTGGTCACATACGGGAGGGCGCATCTGTTGTAATCCTCCTTGGTCAGGATCCCTGCCCATGTATCAAATACCTGTATGGCCTGGGCGCCCGCCTTGATCTGGGCCTTCATGTAAGAAAAGACCACTTCGGTTATCAGATCCATGAGGCGTGAAAAGAGAGACGGGGATTCAAACAGCATCCTCTTTGTATTTACAAAGCTCCTGGAGGAACCTCCTTCTATCATATATGTGGCAAGTGTAAAAGGCGCCCCTGAAAAACCTATCAGCGGGACCCTGCCACCAAGTTCTTTCCTCAAGATCCGGATGGTTTCAAGTACGAATGATACGTCGGCATCCGGATCTATGGGATGAAGCCTTTCAAGGTCCTGCTCGGTCCTTACGGCAGGATCCAGGACAGGACCTCTTCCCTCGTGGAAATCAAGCCCTATTCCCATGCACTCAAGGGGAATCAGTATATCGGAAAAGAGTATGGCTGCGTCAACCCCGAGTATATCCACCGGCTGGATGGTAACCTCTGCCGCAAGCTCCGGGGTCTTGCAGAGGGTGAGAAAGTCTGTTTTTTTTCTGACCTCCTGGTAGGCAGGAAGATATCTCCCTGCCTGCCTCATGAGCCAGACCGGCACCGGCCTGACGGCCTCGCCGTTACAGGCCCTTAAAAAGGCTTCGTTCATCCTGTACTCCTGGAGCTTGAAATTGGAAATTGGAGATTGGAGATTGGACCTTCATGTTTTTGTACTGTATCTGATAAATCTTCTGCCAGTTTGTAAACATCCAGCTCATAGACTCGTTTCATGTTTCCCAATTTCCAATTTCAAGCCGGAACGGCTTTCAACTCCTCTTTCTCATCTTCCTCGGCACGTAGCTGCAGAAAGGCTCTTCAGCAAGATAGTCACCGTGGACTGCATAGGCCCTGGCCCTGCATCCCCCGCAAACCCTGATATATTCACATGCACCGCAGCGTCCCTTGTAGGAAGAAAAATCTCTTAGTTCCTTGAAAAGAGGACTCTCTTCCCAAATCTCCCTGAAGGAGTGTTCATGAATATTCCCTGCCGGCAAAGGAAAGTAGCTGCAGGGAAGCACGTTCCCGTCTACGTCGATAAATGCGATCAACTGGCCTGCCAGGCAACCCTTGGAGCCGCCGGTGGAAAACTTGAGGCTCCTGTGCTTTACCCTTTCACCCCGTTCCTTGGCCTTTTGGAGACGAATACGGTAGTAATGCGGCGCGCAGGTGGGCCTGACAAGAATATCTTTCTCTTTCCTTTCCATCTCGTAATGCCAGTTGAGCAGGGTCTCATAGTCTTCGGCGGAGATAAGCTCTTCCATGATCTCCTTTCCACGCCCGGTCGGCACGATCATGAACATATACCACGCAGTAGCCCCTATCTGCTTGGCCAGCCTGTAAACCTTGGGGATTTCATCCTGGTTCCTGCGAGTAAAGGAAGAATTGATCAAAAAGCTTATGCCGTGCTCCCTGAAGAGCCTGGCGGCATTTATGGCGTATTCAAAGGCGCCCGGCTGCTGGCGGAAATTGTCATGGACCTCGGCCGTGGCCCCGTCAAGACTGAGAGAGACCATGCATATGCCGGAATCCTTTATCCTGGTGCAGACCTCCGGAGTCACAAAGGTGCCGTTGGTGGCAAGGCACATCCTCAGGGACTTACCTGCACCATACCGGGCGATGTCAAACACGTCTTTTCTCAACAGCGGCTCTCCGCCTGAGAGGACTACCACCGGCTTTGCATAGCATGCTATGTCGTCCAGGACCCTGAAGGCCTCCGAGGTGGAAAAGTCAGGATGCCCTTTTGCCTCCAGCTCTGAAGAAGATCTGCAATGTACGCAGTGAAGGTTGCAGCGCCTGGTTATCTCCCATGCCAGCCATTTGGGTATAAACTCCATGACTGTAAGACTAACATTAAGAGTTCTTTATGACAATATTGGATTTTCAGGTATTTAGGCTGAAGGCTGAAGTGTTTCAACAGTCTTCAGCCTACAGTCTAAATAAACATCTTCTTCAGTCTATCCACCTGAGATTTTAGCTAAGCGTTCACAGGGCACCGCATCTGCTTTGTTGCCTGCCTGCCGGCAGGCAGGTCGGGCACTTGAAGTACAGGGAGTACGTCTGCGTACCCGTACGCCTCGCATCTGCAGCACCCTGTAAACGCCTGCAGTTCGGTGGGTGCGGTAAAACGGCGGGGGTGTTGTAATTCCGTGAACGGTTACGATTTTAGCTTACAAGACTTCTTTGGGGGGAAGAAGCTTTTCGATAAGATTCTTGAGAAAAGCAAGCTCATCTTTATGTGCGTTAAAAGTGGTTTCCAAGCCTGTCTGCCTTCTTTGCATCTGCCACTGCATCCGCAGGACAAAGCCCAAAATTACCAGGGAAATAGTGATAAAAAGCCCAAGCATCCGCTGAAGGGTATCGAAACGTTTGTCCATGGCTTGAAAACGGCCGTTCATCTCGGCACGGAGATCATCAATGCGGCCGTTCATCTCGGCACGGAGATCATCAATGCGGCCGTTCATCTCGGCACGGAGATCATCAATGCGCTTATCAATGGCCTTTTGGCCTTCTTCGAGCCGGGTAAGCCTTTCGACAATTTCGCGGTCGGTTATCCTAGGGGCCTTTTCAGCCGCAGCAGCCACCATAGGGATTAACAGGATGGCCATTAAACCGGTAGAAATGATCACCTTTTGCATAATTCCATCATAAGACACAAATTAATTTTGTCAATTTGGGAGAAATGGTCAGCCACCCATAGTAACCGTTCAGAGGTTACGTTGAAAGATGAACATCGAACATCGAACGTCCAACATCGAATGAAAAACGAATATCCAATACCGAACATTCAACGGCTATTTCTGTTTCTTTTCAGCCGTTTTGATACTTGTAACGAAAACCTTAATTAATTCTTCTGCATCATAAGTCTATTTCTTCATCTTTTCCCATTCAACATTCGATGTTCAATGTTCAATGTTCATTAGTCCATCCGGTGCAAAAATAACTTAGCGCTTCTGGAGGGAAGTCCCCATAAGCGCTAAGTTAATATTTCCTTAATCAGGGATTATCACGGGAATAAAAAACCCTAAATGTT
>Ga0190316_1000515_pt1 | contig 11593 bp, 8 predicted proteins | sample 48701112_MG_FD_161663 | JGI IMG/M metagenome (GOLD analysis project Ga0190316, IMG submission 161663) | Hydrothermal vent sediment bacterial communities from Southern Trench, Guaymas Basin, Mexico - 4870-11-1-2_MG | ecosystem: Environmental > Aquatic > Marine > Hydrothermal vents > Sediment ... | reverse complement strand
TTTGCCGAGCAGAATGAGCCTTACAAGGTGGAGATACTGAATGATATAGAGGACGATACTGTCTCACTTTATACCCAGGGCGATTTCACTGACCTGTGTCGCGGGCCGCACATACCATCCACGGGCTATATCAAGGCGTTCAAGCTACTTTCCGTGGCCGGTGCCTACTGGAGGGGAGACGAGCGCAACAAGATGCTCCAGAGGATATACGGTACTGCCTTTGCTTCCAAAGACGAACTGGATGATTACCTGGACTTCCTGGAGGAATCCAAGAAAAGGGACCACAGGAGACTAGGCAGGGAACTTGAGCTGTTCATGATGTCCGATGAGGTGGGTCCAGGACTTATAATTTACCTGCCAAAGGGGGGCATGGTTCGTTCCATCCTTGAAGACTTTGAGAAGAGGTTGCACCTGAAGAGAGGCTATAACATTGTTTACGGCCCAGGCATCTTGAGGGGTGAACTGTGGAAGATCTCCGGCCACATGGATAATTACAGGGAGAACATGTACTTTACAGAGGTAGATAACCAGCTATACGGCATAAAGCCCATGAACTGCCTTGCGCATATCCTTATCTACAGGTCGAAGATAAGGAGCTACAGGGACCTGCCACTGAGGTACTTTGAGCTAGGCACAGTAACCAGGCATGAGAAGTCCGGTGTGCTCCACGGGCTACTAAGGGTAAGGCAGTTTACACAGGACGATGCCCACATATTCTGCATGCCAGATCAACTCATAGACGAGATTGTATCCATAATCAACTTGGTGGACGAAGTCATGGCCCTCTTTGGCTTTGACTACGAGACCGAGATCAGTACAAGGCCGGAGAAATCAATTGGCACGGACGAGGACTGGGAACTTGCAACAAGTGCCCTCAAACAGGCGCTTGAGACAAAAGGTCTTGATTACGACATAAACGAGGGGGATGGTGCATTTTATGGCCCCAAGATAGACATTAAACTTAAGGATGCCATAGGCAGAAAGTGGCAGTGCGCCACCATACAGTGTGACTTTTCCCTCCCACAGAGATTTGACCTGTCCTATATAGGCCAGGATGGCCGGAAGCACAGGCCTGTAATGCTGCATAGGGTGGTGCTCGGTACAATAGAGCGTTTCATGGGGGTACTAATTGAGCACTATGCTGGGGCATTCCCTGTCTGGCTTGCACCGGTGCAGGTGGTGGTAATGAGTATAACCGATGCCCAGAGAGAGTATGCACAGGGTATTGTAGAGAAACTTAAAGAAAACGATATAAGGGCAGAGCTTAATGCAAGGAACGAAAAGATAGGCTACAAGGTAAGGGAAGCAAGGTCCATGAAGGTTCCATATATGGCTATTGTTGGCCAGAGAGAAATGGGCGAGAATACTATTACCTTAAGAGACAGGTCGGGCAGGCAGGAAAAGATGTATATTGATGGTCTTATCTCTAGGATAAATTCTTCAGTGCCCAAGATATGATTGCCAAGGACATTTACCCCTGTCTGATCTGTATTGACATGAGTCCGTCTCTGGGCTAAAAGAACAATTTTAACGGCGGAGGTTGCTATAAGAAAAAAGGACAGTACCAGAGTAAACGAAGACATCAATGCGGAAAGCGTGAGGGTAATCTCCCCTGAAGGGGAGCAACTGGGGATCATGACTGTTCCGGCGGCCTTGGAAAAGGCCAGGGAATACGGGCTTGACCTGGTGGAAGTGGCATCTGGCAGCAAGCCACCTGTATGCAGGATAATGGATTACGGGAAGTACCGTTACGAACAGTCAAAAAAGATGCACCAGGCCAAGAAGAAGCAGACAACCATAGTGGTTAAGGAGATGAAGTTCAGGCCCAAGACAGATGAGCATGATTTCCAGTTCAAGCTGAGACACATAAAGCGCTTCTTGGAGGCGAAGAACAAGGTAAAGGTGGTAATATTCTTCAGGGGGCGGGAGATCGTATACAAAGACAGGGGCTTAGAGATACTTTCCAGGGTACGCGGGGAGGTTGAGGACCTGGCAATTGTGGAAAACGAACCCAAGCTGGAAGGTAGGACAATGATAATGATGCTTGCCCCTAAGTAGTAAAGAGGAGACATGGCATGAAGCAGAAAACGAACAGGAGCGCTGCAAAGAGGTTCACCTTGACAGGCGGAAGCAAGGTTATGAGGAACAAGGCATATAAGAGTCATCTCCTTTCATCTAAGAAGAGGAAAAGGAAAAGAAACCTTGGTAAACCAACGGTTGTTGATTCTGCAAATCTTAAAGGCATCAGGAGGATGCTACCCTACCTGTGAGAGGCGATATAGAATGAGGATAAAGAGAGGAACCATAGGTACGAGAAAGAGGAGAAAGTTACGCAGGATGTCCAAGGGGTTTCGCGGTGGAAGGAGAAACCTGCTTAGGGCGGCAAAAGAGACCGTAAACAAGGGTCTTGCCTATGCATACAGGGACAGAAAGCAGAGAAAGAGGGAGTTCCGTAGACTTTGGATAGCCCGCATTAACGCGGCACTCAGGCAAAAGGGCTACAGGTACTCGGAGTTTGTTCACAAGATGAAGCTCTCAGGCGTGATCCTTGACAGGAAGGTCCTGGCAGACCTAGCAATAACAGATCCAGACGGATTCTCCTTCGTCGTGGATTCTGTCATGAATAGATAGTAACCATCCATGGAATCCCAGCTGGATGCAATACGTAGATCCTTTGACCAGGAGCTAGGACAGGCGAGGAATACAGAGCATCTTGAAAAACTTCGGATAAAGTATCTCGGCAGAAAAGGCAGGCTCACATCCCTACTTCGCCAGATGGGCAAGCTTGAACCCAGGGAGAGGCCAAGGATAGGAAAGATATCAAACGAGCTCAAGGTCTATATTGATAGTCGTCTGCAGGCCGCTGGAGCAATACTCTCGGAGGATAAGAAGACCTCGGCAGGTCTTGACGTAACACTGCCTGGCAGGGCATTCAGGAGAGGCAGCATACACATAATAAACCAAGTGCTTGCAGAGATAGAGGACATGTTTGTAGACCTCGGGTTTTCAGTGGTCAATGGCCCGGAGGTGGAAGATGATTATCACAACTTCGAGGCCTTGAATATCCCTCCTTATCACCCAGCAAGAGATATGCAGGCCACATTCTATTTTTCTGAGAGTACACTTCTGCGTACGCATACCTCGCCGGTGCAAATAAGGATAATGGAGAACTCACAGCTACCTATAAGGGTTATAGCCCCGGGCAAGGTATACCGTTCCGACTCTGACGTTAGTCACACGCCCATGTTTCACCAGGTTGAGGGCCTATGGGTCGAGAGTGGTATAAATTTTTCCCATCTAAAGGGTGTGCTTGAGGCCTTTGTGCACACCATATTTGGGCCTGATGTGCCGTTGCGGTTCAGGCCATCTTATTTTCCATTTACCGAGCCGTCTGCAGAGGTGGACATAGGTTGCTTCATATGCGGCGGTAAGGGGTGCAGGGTGTGCGGTAATACGGGTTGGCTTGAGATACTGGGTTGCGGCATGGTTGACCCGGCCGTGTACGAGTACGTGGGTATAAAAGACGAATCTGTTACAGGCTTTGCCTTTGGACTTGGCGTGGAGAGGGTTGCCATGCTCAAGTATGCAATTGATGATATTCGACTGTTTTTTGATAATGACCTGCGTTTCCTCAAACAGTTTAGTTAACAATCAAACCAGTAACCAGGGGTAAATGCATGCTACTCAGCTTTAAGTGGATCAAGGACTTCGTGGACATAGACGAGAATCCTTACAAGGTGGCCGATGCCCTTACCATGAGCGGTATCGAGGTGGAAGAGGTTGTGCACGTGAGCATACCAGGGGAGGTTGTTTGCGTGCGCGTGGTGGATGTCATGCCTCACCCCAATGCAGACAGATTATCTATTGCGCTAGTGGATACTGGAAGAGAAAAGCTAGACATCGTGTGCGGGGCACCGAACGTCAGGCCCGGGATGCTGAGCGCCTTTGCACCTCCAGGAGTGGTTCTTGCCGATGGAATGAAGGTCAAGAGGGCCAAGATAAGAGGCGTGGAATCACCTGGTATACTTGTCTCCGAGAGAGAGCTGGGTTTAACCGATGATCATACAGGTATCATGGAAGGTATACCTGATGGGGTAAGACCTGGCGAATCGCTGGTACATGCAATGGGGCTGGAAGACTGGGTATTAAACATCAATGTAACACCCAACAGGGGTGATTGTCTTTCTGTAATAGGGATAGCAAGGGAGCTCTCGACCATGTTTGGAAAGGAGATGACCTGGCCTTCCATGGAACTGAAGGAAACAGGCGCGCCGATTGAATCCATGCTGAAGGTAGAAGTGGATGCAGTGGAAGCATGCCCAAGGTACTGTGCGAGGATGCTAGAGGGTGCGGCCATATCAAAGAGCCCCTTTTACATGAGAAGAAGGCTCTTCCTGTCAGGTATAAGGGCGATAAACAACGTGGTGGACGTGACGAACTACGTTATGCTCGAGTATGGCCAGCCGCTCCATGCCTTTGATTACGAGCGCATAGGTGGGCACACAATAATCGTAAGGAAGGCACTTGAAGGCGAGAGTTTCGTAACGCTAGACTCCGTGGAAAGGGCACTTGGTACAGGTGACCTCCTCATTTGTGACAGGGACAAGCCCGTTGCACTTGCAGGCATCATGGGGGGCGAGAACTCGGAGATAACCGAGGAAAGCAAAACCGTGGTGATAGAGAGCGCATATTTTGAACCCGTCGGCATAAGAAAGACCTCAAGCAGGTTGAACCTATCAACAGAGGCCTCTTACAGGTTTGAAAGGGGTATAGATCCGCTTGTACAGAGGCATGCAGCAGATAGGGCAGCATACCTTATGGCAGATTTCACGGGTGCACGCATACTTCAAGGGGCTATCGACGTGGATAACGTGGACAAGACGCCCAGGGAGATATTTTTAAGGAAGGCGAGGTTGGAAAAGGTGCTCGGGGTTGGTCCTGTGAAACCATCCAGGGTGGTATCTATACTGGAAGGCCTGGGCTGCAGGGTAAGTGGGGAAAAAGGAACATGGAAGGTATATCCCCCTAAACATAGGCACGACCTTGAAAGGGAGATCGACCTGATAGAGGAATACATAAGGATTGAAGGTATGGACAAGGTTGAATCCAGCCTGCCTTGTTTCAGTCCTGATGTACGCAGGAAGGTAGATACAAGGTATAGGAGGCTAAGGGATACCATGGCATCCATGGGCTTTAGCGAGGCTATCACTTATTCCTTTGTATCGCCGGCTTGGAAGAAATGGTTTCCCGGTAAATGGTTGGAGCTGAGCAATCCCATATCAGAGGAGATGCGGCTTATGCGTACATCCCTTGTCCCGGGAATTGCGGGTGTTGTAGCCAGGAACAAGCATCTCCAGGTAAGGGATGTCTTTGTCTTTGAGATGGGGAGGTGCTTCATACCCGGTGACGATGGGACGATGCTACCTGAGGAGGTAGAGAGGCTGGCTATAGCTGTCTCTGGCCTCAGGCGGCCCAGGCACTGGTCAGAAGAAGAATCATTGGTAGATTTCTACGATATAAAGGGTATAGCCGAAACATTGATACCAGGTATAGTGTGCAGGGAGTCCTTCCATGCATTCTTGGAAGCAGGACAGCAGGTAGACCTCGTGCTCAATGATAACAAGATTGGTCACCTGGGTAGCCTTGCCAGGGAGATAAGGGAATATCTGGACGTGGATGACGAAGTGTATGTAATGGAAGTGGATATTGACCCCATGCTGGAAAGGGCACCGGTAAAAATGAAACCAGTACCCAGGTTCCCCAGCACGTGGAGGGATATCTCCCTTGTTGCAGAAAACGGCATTGCCTATAAGGATATTGAGGATGTTATTCTTGCATCAGGAATAAGAGAAATCAGGGGTGTCCAGGTCATAGACGTGTACAAGGGTGAGAAGTTGCCAGCAGGAAAAAGGGGTATAACTGTAAGGATTACGTATCAGTCAGATAAGACCACGCTGGACGATAAGAAGATAAATAAATGGCAATCACGTATCCTGGAGAAACTCGGCAAGGATCTTGGCGTGCAGCTGAGGGGAAACTGAGCGTACTGGTGCGTTCCATTGCCCTCTGTTCGCTGGCACTATTGATATTGATAGCCATCTCATATGCCGATGATGCTAATTCTACGGTAGACATAAAGAGCCAGGGGACCACAACAAGCCCCAATACCGTCAATCAGGACAAAAAGCCCACCTTGCCACCCGAACTCTTAGTCAAGGTGCAAGACCTTATCAAGAAAGAGGGTATACTCGTCTCCAGAGAGAGTTCTGATGATGCTCTATTCCAGGAGTTCGAGAGGTGTATGCTCGGCAAAAGGAAGAAACCGTGCCAAGATGTATCAGGTATGGGGAAAAAGCTTAAAGATGATATTGGAAGGATTGAAAAAGGAGTCAAGGAACTCAGGGTCCAGTGGGAGAACATTAATGTGCCAGGTAAATCTGGTTTTGGCCTCCTTAAAAACGTGGAGATGGTAAGGCTAGAGGCATTTTTACTGGCCCTTGAAGCAAAGAGGCAATACGTGGAGACATTAAACCCTACGTACAAGGCATATTACAAGGAATATCTAAACCAGGGAGACATATTCTCCAAAAGGGTGAAGTCACTCTTGGGTTCAATAAAGGATGTTAATGCGACTGGTCCTCGTTCTCAATAGTATATCTTATGTCCTTGACCGGCACACCTTTCTTTCCTGTTCCTAAACTCTCACCTGCTATGAACTTCTCGCATTCTTGCCTTGTTATAAGGCCATTTGCATAGGCTAATGCAGAGCCCATCATCTTGTGCACCTTATATAGGGCTTTATTGAACAGGTCATCCAAGGATGTCTCCATTTTTTCACCACTCAATAGGTCCCTGTAGATTACATGCTCTGGGAAGTACACGCCTTTGGCGAGTGCATTATAGTAGAAAAGTCCAAGGAAAGCCGTATCCTCTATAATCCCCAGCCTAACGAGAATGGAAAATACTGTAAATGCAAGCCTGCTCTTGAAGAGACGGGTGAAGAGGAGTTGCCTCGAGGCCATCTTCCTTACCATTTTCCTCTTTATGTTGAATCTACGGCTAATGATATCAGCAAACACGAGGTCGTCAAGTTCAGGGGGGGGTACTAGTCTATGGGCAAGAGCCGGTATTCCAAGTTTTATCTCCAGGGATGTTTCAAGATACCTATGCATGTATACAGAGCGCTGTCTTTTTGCTGGATCACTTTCATAGTAATTGCCGGAAAGATAGTAGATCAATGGATGAAACGTTATGTCAAGAGCACAGTGGGTTATGTATCCCATTGTAAAGGCAAGGTTTTTCGGGTCATGTGCCGTGTCCAGCATGTCAAAGATAATACTGTTTGTTAGGTTTCCATCCTTGCCGTGCAGGTAGTCTGATATCCGGCTTAGACCTTCATCCTTTGAATAGAAAAAGGTGTCGGGTATAATAGATCCCATGTAGTAGCAAGGGATGTTGTAGACGATCATCTTTTTTAAGTCCAGGTCTTCCATTAGGGACATTGCCCTGTAGCTGAAAAAGAGATGCGTGTTGTCCTTTGGCATAATGACTCTAGGTTAGCACCCATTGAGGCACGAGTGCAAATATAAAAACAGGTTGTAGATACAGGGCGTGGTTAATTATTGGAAACCTGATGGCTGGCCTAATGGATATAGGCCCTATACCACCTAGCCATCCAGTGTCTTTCTGACAGCACTACCCAGCTTGTTCAGAGTGTATGGTTTCTTAAGGTAAGTACCCACTCCGAGTGCCTGAGCCTCCTTTACCCTTTCTGTCTCGGTGTAGCCACTCACTATGATTGCCTTCTGGTCTGGATGTGTCTCGACTATCCTCTTGTAGGTCTCTAGTCCATCAATCCCTGGTTCCATTATCATGTCCAGTATAACGAGGTCCACAGTGTTTTCCTTGAGGAACTCTACGGCCTTCTCTCCGCTGTTCAGTGCGATTACCGTGTAACCGAGTCTTCCTAGTAAAGCGGAAGCAATATCCCTCTGTTGTTCAACATCGTCTACCACGAGTATCTTTTCATCTCCCATGAAGTCTTCTATGACACCCTGTTTTTCTTCCTTTGTAGCCTGCTTCCTTGTGATAGGGAAGTACAGGTCAAAGCGGGTTCCATGGCCTATCTCTGTTTGTATGTCTATGAAACCGTTGTGGTCTTTAACAGTACCCCATACAACGGCTAGGCCCAGGCCGCTTCCGCTTAAACCCATAACCTTTTTCGTGTAGAAGGGCTCGAATATCTTGGGAAGATCCTCGGGGGATATCCCCTGCCCAGTATCTGAAACGCTAAGCACAGAGTATTCTCCCTCTTTTATGGATTCGTAACCTTTTTTTTGTTTCTCCAAGCAGATGCTTTTTGTGGATATAGTTATCTTTCCCTTGAGAGAACCCATGGCCTCGGCAGCGTTTAACACGAGGTTCATCAGTGTCTTGGATAGGTGCACCGGGGACCCGAGTATATTGACCAGCTCGGGATTGAGGTCTGTCTCAACAACGGCATCCGGGTAGTCCTGTACGAGTCTTTTGTACTCTGGGCTTTTCAAGTATTCCTTGACAATGTCATTGAGATTTACCACCTCGGAGACACTCACACCCCTCCTTGCCATGGTAAGTAAGTCCTGGACAACAGCTGCTGCCTTCTCACCGGACTTCTGTATGGCGAGTATGGGTTTCCTTAAGGTGCTGTCCTCGGGGATTTGCATCAGTAGTAAGTCAGGATAACTTACAATGCCTGTCAGTATGTTGTTGAGGTCATGGGCAACTCCACCAGCCAGCCTGCCAAGAGCTTCCATCTTCTGTGCCCTTTGGAGCTGGGCCTCCAGGCTCTTTTTTTCCTGCTCTGCCAGCCTTAGCTTTGTGACATCGCTACCTATGCAGAGTACCTCCTTTACGGATTCCTCTTCGAATATGGGTTTGTATGTCCAAGCTATCCATACGGTATCCCCGTTTTTAAGTATACCCTTGTTCTCACTCACCGTATGCCTATCTGGATTTAGAGCCAGGTCTCCTATGAGCCTTCCGAGGCCTGCCCTGTTTTCTGGTGTGTCAGGTACAATAGTCCCTATAATATTCTTACCTATTATTTCCTTCTCAGTATAGCCAAAGAATCTTTGAGCAAACTCGTTGAAAAAGGTTATCCTTCCGTTCTTGTCCATCTGAAGGACAATACTGTGTGCATTCTCCACGAGATCGCGGTACTTCTTTTCGCTCTCCAGTAGTATCTGATATGATGTGGCGTTTATGATGCTTATAGCCATCTGAGAGGCAATGCCAGTCAAAAGGTTGATATCTGTCTGCGTAAGAGGCCTCATTGACCTGACGTTATCCACAATAAGCACTCCAAGGGATTCCTTTTCATAGACAATGGGTATACATATAAAAGACTTGGCATTCATTCTTCTTGCAAATTCCTGGCTTCTCTTGGAGAGTTTTCTTTCTATCTCTGAGACATCGCTTATCAATACAGTCTTCTGTTCTCTGTAGGACTGTACGAACACGCCTTTTGACTTGGGATTGTTAAGATGAAACTCGGTCTCTTCTAAGAGTTTCATCTGTTCTGCAGAATATCCATATCCGGCCATGTATACAAGCCTTGTCTTTTCGCTGTTTGCGAGCATGACCATGCCCCTGTCAAAGTCCATGCGTTTTTCTATTATGCACATTGCAGTGCTTATGACCTTCTTTATGTCCAGGTGTGATGAAGCTGCTTCACCTATTTCCTGAACAAGGAGTGCGTTATTATAACGTGTGTTTATTTCTTCAATAAGCTCCCTTGCCACATCACCTTGGGAGGACAATGTCTTTATGAGTTCAGACTTCTCAACCCGCTCGGAGATCAGGCAGAGGGTCATAATGCCAAATGCTATAGATACGTCTATGCCCAACCAGTAGTTTAGTGGAAGAAACAAAATCAGGACCGGCTGTAATACTACTGAGAATAGAGCAAGATAGTGTTTTGCCTGTCTCCATGCGACATGAGGTGTGTTTTTCCAAGTTACGATGTATCTGCACTGAGCAGCACCTTTATGAAAGCACTCAGGGTGATCTATGTGTGCGTACTCACCAGTGAATAGCCTTGCAAGGGATTCAAACGTCCCAATCCTGTTCTCGCATTGGTAAGGTTTCTCTTCCACGCCCGGCCTGGGCCTTGCGATTATCTCCACCTTATTTTTAGAGAGCTTCCTTGCTTTTATGCTCGCCCCCTTACTCATGATGGGATAGAGTTTCTCCATCAGCAGGTAGGTCTGGATAGGGCCAATAAGCCCGAGTGTATATTGCTTTGCAGCTCCAAGGGCCTCGGATGACACTGCATAACGGCCTGCATCCCTTGCAATGTTATTATTCCCTGTGAGTCTCACAAGGATCTCGTTGAACCTGTCTGCCTGTTCTTGGTCGAACCAGTGTGCTGGGTCATCTACCTCGTACCTGGTCATGTTTGCATACTCAAGTACCTTGTCCACGTCTACATCAGGATGATACCTGGCCATGTATTCGAGAAAGACCCTCATTATTCTGCTGTTATATAGACCCTTGGTTTTGTTATCCACGTTCACACCTAGCCCATTTTAATTCACTTATAGAGTTTATTAGGTTATCGTCATGCGCCGAGGTTTTCTGAAATTTGGATGTCGGGAAAAACCCGGCGCCGGGCAAAGAACTAGGCGTCAGGTGCATTAAACCTTGTATCCTAGGGCTTGTACCTTAATATTTTTTTATTACCGACAACGGGCAGGAGATAGGGTGCTCGTGGCAATGTCCTCCTGCCCTTTTGTTTATATACCGTGCTGTCTAGCCCTGTGTTAGCCTATGCTGACCCTGGTTCTACAGGTTCTGGTTGATCGGTGTTGAGTTCCATATCAACCGCCTTTGTAGCGGCCTCAACTATTGCATTCCTAGCCGGTAGGTGTGATTGCCATGGTTGAGCAGAATAGCTGAGCCCGGCAAGGTTCTGGGCGGTGAACCCATGCTGTACAGAGAGGGTAAGAAGGTCAACACGTTCAGCAACGGCCTCTGTTGCCAGGACCTGTCCACCTAGCAGCCTTTTTGTACCTTTCTCGAATATGAGCTTTATCCTTACCAAACCGGGATCTGGCATCATTGGAAACCTTGCGGTTGTCTCTCCATAGGTTACGAATACATCATAACCCCTTGCCTTTGCAATACGCTCTGAGAAACCTGTGCCTCCCACCCTGAGTTTTCCTACCACAGTGGCAGCCCCGTTGAAATAACCCCTATATCTTGCGGGCAGGCCTAGCATGTCGCGAGCTGCTACCTTTGCCATGGGTACGGCATTTGTGGCAAGCTTGCCACCTATGGGCTTGCCATCAATGCCTGACTTGAAATGCACGCAGTCCCCGACTGCCCATACGTGTGTAATGCTCGTCCGCATGTGTTCGTCAACTACTATGCCATCTTTCTCTATCTTGAGCCCTGTATCCCTGAAAAGGTCTATATCAGGTCTCATGCCGATTCCGAATACCACGAAGTCACGGCCTTCTTTGAGTTCTATGGTAGACCCGTCAGAGAGATCTACATCTCCCACGTACTTCTCCCCATGTAATGCCTTAAGGCTTATGCCTAGGTGCAAGAT
>Ga0190316_1000514_pt1 | contig 11607 bp, 12 predicted proteins | sample 48701112_MG_FD_161663 | JGI IMG/M metagenome (GOLD analysis project Ga0190316, IMG submission 161663) | Hydrothermal vent sediment bacterial communities from Southern Trench, Guaymas Basin, Mexico - 4870-11-1-2_MG | ecosystem: Environmental > Aquatic > Marine > Hydrothermal vents > Sediment ... | reverse complement strand
AGCGACCACAAGAATAACGCACCAAAGGGTAATCAGGTTCATGTGTGAGGTTATGCTTATTCCGAGCCATATACATATTGGTATCAGGAGAATAACCCACACCATGGTTTCTCATATATCACAGTGATCATGAATTTAAAAATACTTTGTAAAATAATTATCTTAATATAACCATGTAAAACCAACATACATCTGAGTCACCCTTGTTTACAAGCGGATTTGGTCTTGATATTTTCGTCAAGGCATGAGATAGAAAACTGGCTTCGAGCCAGTAGCTCAGTTGGTAGAGCACCGGACTTTTAATCCGGTGGCCGAGGGTTCGATTCCCTCCTGGCTCACTGAGGTTTGCGTCCCCATCGTCTAGCCTGGCCTAGGACACCGGCCTTTCACGCCGGCAACAGGGGTTCAAATCCCCTTGGGGACGCCAAGCTATTCCAATGGGTTAGATGCAATACCTGATTTGCCGCTCTTAGTTCTCAAAGCGTATTTCCAAGGTTGCACTCTGGTCTAAGTCTGTGTTTTTCCTTTTACTGTAGTGGCACGTAAAACTAGGCAATGTAGTAAATACAATCTACTTAATGCCTTATTTACTAAATGACCTTAGCCTATTTAATAGGTGGATAGCATAAATACTAGCATGGACCCATTTCTAAGGTTCACTGTAGTATACAAGGATGGTGAAGACCCTGAATATGGCTAATACAGCCCCCCTGTACAATTCAAAAAAGAAGGGACGTAACAGGGTAACAACAGAAATGGGGATCACTTGAGCCCGTTTAAATTGACCTGATACTCATGCATTAATAACCATTATTATTCATCGTTTGCCGGATAGGCTGTAAGTACAGTCAGTGTCAAACTCTATTAACGTATGCACTTAGTATAATGGACCCCAAAGTCAAGACCACTTTTTTCCTGGTTTAAGGTGTATTGTCTTGTTCGTAAATCTGCATTTGGATCGAGGTTGTCCAAGCCGAGCCATGCGGAGCTCAGGCGAGGCGAGGACAACCCGGTTTTCCGTTCTCATCACGCTGCCTCCCTGGATGAGGACGTACCCCAGTAGACCTCGGCCGGTGTCCTATCACCCAAGCTCTGATGAGGTCTCTCATTATTGTAGAACCAGAAGTAGCTTATGAGGCCCTTTTTCAGATCCTCTACCGTCTCGTAGTCTTTGATGTAAATATCCTCGTATTTGACTGTCCGCCATAGCATCTCTACCATGATGTTATACATAACTCTGCCTTTTTCGTCCCTGCCTGACCGGCAGGCAGGCATGCTGATACGGATATCGTGGTCCTTCAATACCCCAGTAAAGGCCGCCCCCGTATACTGTGACCCCTGGGTCAGTATTGAAGATCTCTGGTTTCCCGTGAATCCTTAGTGCCCTCTCTAGAACGCTTACACAGAACCCCTCATCCATAGTGAGGGGTACCTCCCAAGATAGCACATAGCGTGCTATACCAATCCATGACAACAGTAAGATATACAAAACCTCCCCTGAGCCGTATGTACGGTTGAGTAGACCGGGGGAGTTTCACCCCTAGCCCCTCCGAGAACCCGGCGTGAACCTCTCAGCTCACCGGGCTCCTACCACTCAAACCTCATGGCATATATCCAAGCTCCCAGTGTTTGAAAAGCCTCGGATTCTGCTCCGCCAATCTTCTTAGATGCTCCCAAGCCCGCCTCTTATGTCCGGCCAGACTCTTGTATTTGCGACGTACCCATCGAACCAGATATCCGTTGATGTTCCGCCAAATCCGACAAAGCATCGATGGGTAAAATCGACCATAGTAGGCATACCATCCCCGAATCTTCGGGTTAAACATATTCGAGAGATCCTCAAGAGACTTGTCGCTCTTAAGCTGTATGTGCCAGCTACGTATCTCCTGATTTATGGCCTTCATGGATGACCGGCTGATCGCAGGAAGAAAATTCGGATGAATACCGTGTTTCTCAGATACGCATCGCCTGGGGCGAAATGTGAAGCCCAAAAAGTCAAAGCTAATGTCTTCACATGCTCCCTGACGATTGGCATCCTTACAGTATACAATCCTGGATTTCTCCACATTGATCTCAAGCCCACATTCCTTGAACCGACGGCTTATCATGGCCATCACAAATTGGGCCTGCTTTCTACTCTTACAATGAAGCAGCCCATCATCGGCATACCGACAAAAAGGCACCTTCGGCATGGTACGTCGGACCCAGGCGTCAAATGCATAGTGGAGAAACAGGTTGGCCAAAAGCGGACTAATCACTCCGCCTTGCGGTGTTCCCACATCCCAAGCAATAAACTCACCTTCATTACTCATAAGAGGGGCTTTCAGCCAGCGCTCCACATACAATAACACCCAACGGACCTTACAGTGGTGGCGGAGCGCCTTCATCAAAAGGTCATGATCAATATGATCAAACAGACCCTTGATGTCATACTCCACCACCCAGTCGTACCGCCAGCAGCGCTTTCGGGTTATGCTAATGGCATCATGTGCCGACCTCCCAGGACGATATCCAAAAGAATTATCATCAAATATGGGCTCAAGCATCGGTTCCAGTACCTTCTTCACCACTGTCTGCGCAATGCGGTCCGATACCGTGGGAACTCCAAGTACACGGATTCCTCCGCTTTTCTTCGGTATCTCTACCCCTTTGACAGACGGTGGAAAATAGCTCCCCGATGACATTCGATTCCATATTTTGTACAAGTTATCTTTCAGATCCGCCTCAAATGCCTCAATCGATTCCCCATCTATACCAGCAGCACCTCTATTGGCTTTCACTTCCTTGTAGGCTTCCCATACCACAGACTTGGGAATGTCAAATGGCTTTGCCGATTTCACCAGCTCCTCCTGAATATCAGTTGGCTTGCAAAACCTCGCCGAGTCGCCAAGTCCCTTCGCTCCACCTCCATTACAGAGGCTTCCTTGCTAATACAGACTTGTCCGCCCCTGTGCCGCGCATCGATACTGTCAGCCTCGCGGGTTCTCCGCTTGTGCCTTTCTCTTATACATCGCGACGACAGGTTCCCGCAGTTCAACATGAGAGCCAAGACCAAGATCACGCCACCTCTATGCCGGACGCCGCCTGGCCAGTAAGCAGGTAATCCTCCAGGCTTATCCCAGGGCAATATCACCTCCCTGGTTTCGACGCCATCTCTGCCCTTTCGACACTTGAACGGTGGTCCACTTGTGTTCGTCTTCTTGATCCACACCTGATGCATTTGTTGCACCTTTTCCGTAACGCTCACGACGACAGGCTCTTTACCTGCACCGCTTACGGTGGTTTGCAGCCTGCTCCTGCAAGCCGGCTGCGAGGGGCCAAACCCTCATCTCTCACGTCGCTTCCTACGGCACACTAATATCACTGGCCCACACCATATCTGGCCTATTGATGTCCAAATTCCTCAATAGATAAGCATAAACCTTATGGCCATCACCAGGTACCGTTGTCCGTTTCCTAGAAGCTACTGATGACAGACCCATTAATCTCATCAGCCTCTGAATCCTCTTTCGGCTCACTTTGTACCCTAGTCCTCTCAGATACTTCCTCATCTTCCTGGACCCATAAAAGGGATGCCTGGTCTATAAGTCTCATGAGCCCCAGGTTCTCTTCAGACTCCCCCACAGCCTCCCTATAGTAACTGGACCGTGAAAGCCCAAGTAACTTACACTGCCTTCTCACACTTATACTTGGTCGCCCAGGTTCTATCATAGCTCGCTTCTCAGCTACACTCAGTCTAGTAATCCGGTCTTTTTTTAAGCCAGTCTACCTCTACCTGAAGCTGACCAACCTTGCGGTACAACCGGTCCCGCTCTCGCTCAATACACTCTGCTTCACGATCCTTACCCCTGATGAATACCTTGGGTGCAGCTTCCAAAAGTTGCTTTTTCCAAAGGCTGATTTGATTGACATGCACCCCAAATTCCTGCGCAAGCTCATTGGCAGTCTTCTGACCTTTGATAGCTTCCAACGCAACCTTAGCCTTAAACTCATCAGAAAATCTCCTCCTCCCCACCTTGAACCCCCTTTCTATGAATTACCTTCTTCACTTTAACATATTGTCCCATTTTGGGGGTCCACTATATGATTGTACATGATCAGCTTATATTGTAATCTTATGATGGATTTGAAAGGAGGGATAGAACTAAATGGAGGTGAATCAAATGGAAGACAGGTATGCTGAGAGACCCTGGCGGAAGCTGCAGGACTTGGTATGTCTGCCGGAGACACTGACATACCCTGAGATGACTTATACCGCATTTCACCTGTATGAGCCTGCCAAGAAATATCCTGATAACCTGGCGGTTGTCTATATGGACTATGAAATGACTTTCAGAGAGCTGAAAGAACACGTGGATAGGTTTGCAACAGCCCTTTCAGACATGGGTATTAAAAAGGGTGATGTGGTAGCCACTGTAATAGTCTCTTCCATACAATTTGTAATAGCTGACCTGGCCGTACCCAGGATAGGGGCTATACATGCACCTATGAGTATACTTGATTCTGTTGAAGACCTGGCAGCCAAGTTCAGACTTGTAAGGCCAAAGATGGTTATATGCGTACACACGAACGTAGAGGATAAGGACGTGCTGAATAAGGTAAAGGAAGCAACTGTAGAGGTGGGAATAAAGGATATAATTCTGACTAAGGCAGAAGACTACTCGCTAAATCCCCCGGTACACGAAGCAGAAGAGGGTGTTACATGGTTTACTGATTTGATTAATAAATACCCGCCAAATCCACCTGATGTGGACATAGACGTTAAGAAAGACACTGCTATGGTTATATTTACTGGTGGCACAACCGGGACTCCCAAGGCATGCATGTATCCCCATTTTAGTTTAATCGGGACGGCTGTAAATACCAGTGGTACCCTGTTACCGCCTTATTTCAATGACCTTCTTGAAGGGTTGAACAGGGTGATTATCCCTTTGCCAATGTTTCATATCCTGGGGCATCATGGTGCGATTCCGCAGCTAAGCCATGGATGGACCATACTGCTACAGAAGAACCCAAGGGATTACAAGGAATACATAAGGTTGGTTAAGAAGTACCATCCATCCCTTAACATAGGGGTGCCCACTCAGTTTATGCAGCTGGCAAGGGAAGATGGGGCAGAAGATCTCGGACTGACAGGCATATCTAGCGGTGCTCCATTACACGATGATACCAGCAAGCAATTCAGCGAGAAGACCAAGAGTGCAATAGGCCAGGTTTATGGCCCAACTGAAGTAGGCGGTACAGCCACGCTTGTTGCCCTGGCTGACCTGGCCCTTCCATCCTTTGGAAACTATGAAGCAGTGGGCAAGGCATTTCATATAATAGACAAGATTATTAAATTGCCTGGTCTTCTTAAACTGCTAAGGGCGCTGTTAATGGCTATTGGCCCTGACAGGCTGGGAAAGGTGACGTCCAGACTTACCAGGATGGGAGCCTCAAAGGCAAATGAGGAGAAGAGGCCAGGTAAAAGAAATATAGCAAGTTCAATTGGGATAGTGAACGTAGATTGCGATATCAAAATAATAGACCTGGATAGCGGAGAGAAGATACCTATATCAAGGGTCGTAAAGGAAGGCCTAAGGGGAGAATTGTGGGTTAAGGGTCCTGGTAGGATGTCTGGTTTCTGGCCCGAGCCTGGATCTGGAATAGATGAAGAAGGTTTTGTTGAAACAGGAGACGTGGCCACTGTTGACGAAACAGGGCATGTCTACATTGTTGACAGGGTGAAAGACATGGCGCTTGTTAGTGGCTTTAACGTGTATACCAGTGAGATTGATAAGATCTTGCAGTCATATCCAGGGGTGGACGAGGTTGCTACAATAGGCATCCCTGACCCGGAGAAGCCGGGAAGCGAGAATATAAAGGTCTTTATTGTACCCTTGCCTGGATATAGAGGGAAAATAAAGGAGGGTGATATAATAGATTACCTAAAGGGAAAGGTTGCCCCATACGCGGTTCCAAAATACGTGGAATTCAGGAAAAAAGACGAGCTTCCAAGGACAACTGCAGGCGTGGATAAGATCTCGAAGAGAGTCTTGAGAAAGCAGGAGATAGAAAAGCAAAAAAAGTGAGAACATAGGGCCGAGAGTAGCCTTGGTTACAAAGGGTATAACATCCAATAGTCTGTTTCTATTGTTCTGCTCACATACCGATTGGATTTTAGCTCAAAATTATAAATTTCCCTCATAAATTAAGACTGGTTATAAAATTAATGAATTAGGAATGTCGTGTAGATGTAGTGTATACTAAAGCTGTCCTGAAAGGCCCTCGCAGAGGACATTATCAGCGTAGTGGTGGACGAGGAATATAATACCAGGAGGTCGTCCGTGGGCATAACGATTTACATTGCCTCAGATACAATGGGGTTTGGAGACAATGAACTTGGAAGGATCCTTATCAGGAGTTTTATCAAGGTAGTAAAAGACATGGATCCAAGGCCTTCATGTTTAATATTTGTAAACAGGGGTGTTTTTCTAACAACCGAAGGTTCAGATCTCATAGACGATATAAAGGCCATTGAAGCATCAGGTGCTAAGGTATTGAGCTGTGGAACCTGCCTTGATTTCTTTAACAGGAAAGACAAGGTAAAGGTAGGTATAGTAAGTAACATGCATGATATTACAGATGCCTTGATGAATTCAACCAAGGTGATACGTCCTTGATGTGTACTTATGGTAGACGTAAGTACGGATAATATATACATGGACAATGCAGCCACGTCATATCCAAAGCCTGGGGAGGTAATAGATGCAGTCTGCCATCACTTGAGCACTCTTAGCTCAAACCCGGGTAGATCAGCACACAGGCTATCCCTTGAAGCCAGCAGGGCTTTGTTTGATGCAAGACAGACAGTAGCTGATTTCTTTGGTGCAAGTGACTCCAGGGACGTAGTATTTACCCTAAATGTTACTGAGGCCCTTAATCTTGCCATATACGGCATTCTTCGCAAAGGAGACCACGTGGTGACTACCTCCATGGAGCACAATTCAGTTATGAGGCCTCTCCGTCACCTGGAATCCGAGGGGATAATCGAGCTGAGCGTCGTTCATTCTTTCCCTGATGGGTCTGTTGATATTGATGGCATTGCAAAGAGAGTAAAACAGAGGAAAACAAGGCTATTGGTTGTCAATCACGCATCCAACGTAACTGGGACAATAGCAGACATAAAAGCGATCTCTCGTGTAAAGGGAGAAGCGCTTCTGCTGGTGGATGCAGCACAGACAGCTGGTTGCCTGCCCATAGACCTAAAGGAGATGGGGATAGATCTTCTTGCCTTTACTGGTCACAAGGCGCTTCTAGGGCCTCAGGGCACGGGTGGGCTTGTGATTAATACAACCGGGGAGTGCATATTACCGCTGAAGAGGGGAGGTACAGGGAGCAATTCAGAATTTGAACAGCAACCTGACTTTCTTCCTGACAGGCTTGAGAGCGGCACTGCAAACGGGTGTGGTATAGCAGGCCTGGCAAGGGGTATAGAGGTCATCCAGACCATGGGTATAGATAACATAAGGATGCACGAGAAAAAGCTTATTGAGATCATGCTCGAAGGACTGAAAAAAATAAAGGGTATAAGGATCTATGGGCCTCTGGATGCTGACAGGCAGGTTGCTGTTATTTCCATAAACATAGAAGGCATTAGCCCCTCTGATGTAGGCTATGCACTTGACAGGTCTTTTAATATATGTGTCAGGACAGGTCTTCACTGCGCGCCTTCAGCTCACAGAACAATAGGAAGCTTTCCTCAGGGGACCGTGCGTCTCTCCATGGGTGTCTACAATACAGAGGATGAGGTGGAGAGAACCATAGATGCGCTTAAATGGATAGCGAACCATATATGACATATATGACAGTCATTGTTTTCCACAGCATACATGACGTAATGAAGGCGGAGAAGACGCTCAAGTCCTCTAATATTCCGATAGACATAATCCCTGTACCCAAGCAGATAAGCTCGGACTGCGGCATGGCCATATCATTCGAAGACAGACATGGGCCGATTGTGCAAAACATGCTGGCAAGCCATAACGTGGATATAAAAGGTGTGTACAAAAGGCTTTCATCTAATGAGTGGGTTATAGACACATGACAACCACTATCTCTTGCACATGTCTGATATCTGGCGGTTGATGCTTGACATTTTGTACCATCTGCTCTTTTTTCAAAGTGATATTGCTTATGATATTCTTTGTATGGTTGCAAGTAATATATTCTTTTTTTAGAATTTGTATATATTTATATAATGTTTATGTTTTTTATAGGGTTTATTATTGGGGGGGATATATCTAAGGTGACCTATTAATTCAGAAAGGCAAACAAAAGGAGAATGGATGAGGTAGAAGACAAAAAAATCTGCGTCTAACAGAGACAGTGCTCCATTCGCTACGCTCATTTCACCCTACCTTTGCCTAACCTGTGAAACATCTGCCAGTCCCTCAAACCTTTCTTCCCTTCTCGACCCATCACCTTAATCCCTTCCAGGGGGTACTATGTTCGCTCCGGGTTCCAGATGGGGGCAACATGAGGCCTTGACTTATGGAATTTGGTAGGTATAGTTTTATCCGTTGTGAAACACCTGTTATTGCAGGGGTTTGGGGGTTTATTACATGACTTATGTAGACTTGTTTCAACCAGCTACTTATCTGAGGGGACCTTATGTACAGACCATTCTTGCCAGTAACAGGGCTCGTGCATGGGGTAAGAACCCCATGGTAAAAACAGCTAGGGAGATGATAATCGATGCAGGTGATGGCATAAGGCTGCAGGGTTTTTTCTCTCCCCAGACTAACGTAGAGCCCAAGGGACTAGTTATACTTTTACACGGGTGGGAAGGTAGTGCCGAGTCCTCCTATATACTGGGTACCGGAAGATACCTATACACGCATGGTTATGCCGTGTTCCGCCTGAATTTCAGGGATCATGGTGAGAGCCACCACCTAAACAAGGGTCTGTTTTTTGCGAGTCTCCTGGGGGAGGTCTTTAATGCTGTAAGAAGGGCCTCCTTGCTTGTAGAGGATGTGCCGGTTTTCCTAGTAGGTTTCTCTCTAGGTGGTAACTTTGCCCTGAGGATAAGCAAAAGGTGTTCTGAAGATCATATAGAGAACCTAATGCACGTAGTGGCTATAAGCCCGGTGCTGGACCCTGACAAATCTACACGTGTCCTTGATTCAAACTGGTTTTTCAGATGGTACTTTTTAAACAAGTGGCGGCAGTCCCTTAAGAAAAAGCAGACATTATTCCCTGAAATATATGATTTCACAGAAGTGCTGTCTATAAACACCTGCCGTGGGGTTACCGAGGCTCTGATCAGCCATTACAGCCCATACAAGGGTATAAAGGATTACTTTGAGCGTTATACAATAACAGGTGATGCACTTGGATACCTGCATCTTCCTACCACCATAATCACCTCAAAGGATGATCCCCTCATACCTGTAGAGGACTTCTATCAACTTAAGCTGGGTGACACCACAAATCTTTTAATTAACAGTTATGGTGGTCACAATGGGTTTATTGAAAGGCTGCCAAATACATTCTGGTACGAGAGAAAACTTTTTGAAATCTTTGAGAAGTTTTAGCAGGGATATTGACCTGCCCCCCAAAATCATGCTGCAATAAGGCGCTAAATATTTTATAATTTCTATAAAAAATTGTATAATGCACGGCTCAATCATCACTGAGACATGGAGGTAAATCGTGATGAAGATCTTGTTTGCTGCGCCTGAGAATGCATGGGGTGGTTTTCTGGGTAAGATTCGTTCTGTGCTGCCAAGGCACGAGTTCGTAGCAACTGGCGGTTTCGATATTGATAGCCTTGAGGGCTTTGATGTCCTTATACCCACCATGAGTATGGTTACTGCAGAGGTAATGGATACAGGCCGATCTCTGAAACTTATACAGCAGTGTGGGGCCGGGCTGGAGACCGTGGATATAAAGGCAGCAGTGGAGAGGGGTATATGGGTGGCCAATGTTCCCACTGACAAAAGCGGTAATGCTGATTCAGTTGCAGAGCTTGGCATATACATGATGATAGGCCTGTCCAGGGATGTGGAAGGGATGTCCACCTCACTTAAAGAACGTAGAATGGGAGAGCCGCAGGGTAGGGCACTGCTGGGTAAGACCGTTGGTCTTGTCGGTCTCGGCGGTATCGGGAAGGCCCTGGCTAGGAGGCTTAAGCCCTTTGGTGTGCGTCTCGTGGGCTTAAGGCGAAACCCTGATGATAAAACAAAAAGGGAGATGGGCCTGGACTGGATCGGCGGTAAAGAGGACCTGGAGAGCCTGCTTGGGGAGTCTGACTACGTGCTGCTTTGCCTGCCACTGACAGATGAGAGCAGGGACATAATAAACAAAAAGACCATATACTGGATGAAACAGGGATCCTTTCTCATAAACCTCTCAAGGGGTGGTCTTGTGAATAGAGATGCGCTAGAAGAAGCGCTTGCCCGCGGACACTTAGCAGGTGCAGGTCTGGATGTATTCTGGGAAGAACCTCCGGACCCTTGTGACCCTATCTTCTCTTACAATGTAATGGTAACCCCCCACATAGGAGGCTCTACTGATGTATCAATAAAAGGTATTATTGATGTGGTCGCTGGGAATATTCAGAGGGTGGAAAGGGGCGAGAGGCCACTCTACGTAAAATCGATATGATGGACAAAGACCTATCAGTTGTAAACCTTAGCCCATGTTTACCCTGAACATACTTTTTTGATAGGATAATACTTTGATAGGGTAATATTTTTTATGGGATAGTAACTTATAGGGCCCGGTGCGAGATAACAGGTGTATCAAGGTATAAAGCCCCGTGGTCTGGTCAGATTGATGAAAACAGTAGAGCGGAGGATAATAACGAATGAAGAAGCAAAGTGCCAAATTAAGCAGGCTATTAGGCATAGGCCTCATTGTTATGGCAATGGCCACGTTTCCAGGAATTGTAGGGAAAGCACAGGGACAAGAAGTACTTACCTTGGAGGCAGCAGTCCAGGAGGGCATCAAGAACAATACCCTTATCAAGGAGATGATAGCAAAGGAGAAAGCAGCTGTTGCCGGGGAGATGAGTACCCGTGCCGACCTGTTCCCAAAACTTAACACCACATACACGTTCTTTCACTTAAAAGACAGGCCGTACGCATACTCTGGTCCGTATAAATTCGACGTCTCAAAGAGGGATAATATATCATGGGATTTCACTGTTACCCAGCCCCTTTTCACGGGTTTTGCCCTGATTACCAGGCAAAAGATTGCTTCACTCGGTATTGATCTACAGGAAATCCAGAGAGAGCAGGCTGTTCTTGACATTGCAAAACAGGTAAAGATCAGCTACTTTCAGATACTCCTTGCAAGAAGAGCTCTTGAGGTTGCAGAGGAGGAGGTCAAACAGCTAGAGAACCACGTAGATGATGCAAGGCACCTGTATAATGAGGGCGTTATACCTTATAACGACTACCTGAAATCCGAGGTAGCCCTCGCGCAGTCCCGCCAAGGCCGTGTAAAGGCAGAGAGTGACCTGAAGATAACCATCTCTGCACTTAACACGTTGATTAGGCGTAACATCCTTCACAATACTGTAATCAAAGAGCTTCCACCTTTTCAGCCCAGACCTTACAACAT
>Ga0190316_1000513_pt1 | contig 11607 bp, 4 predicted proteins | sample 48701112_MG_FD_161663 | JGI IMG/M metagenome (GOLD analysis project Ga0190316, IMG submission 161663) | Hydrothermal vent sediment bacterial communities from Southern Trench, Guaymas Basin, Mexico - 4870-11-1-2_MG | ecosystem: Environmental > Aquatic > Marine > Hydrothermal vents > Sediment ... | reverse complement strand
TATTATTAAAAATAATTTTAAATTAGTTTTTAAATTTTAAAAGGAGATAACTACAAAAGGACCAAAACCTTTTAAATTGCTATTTACTGGCAAAAATATAAGTTTTTCTGGCATTTTATGATAAAAATATCCAGCTAAAGCACATAAGATAGCATCCAAAATTCCTTCAATAAGTTTAAGTTTAAATTCTATACAGAGCTTAAATTTATTTTTTAACCAATCAAGTAAAAATTTTTCATTTTTATCAAGATTTTCTTTTTTATAAAAAAAAGCAAGATCTTTTTTTTCTTCAGGAAGACAGAAATAAAAACTTGCTCTTGGATGAGTTTCAATTATAGTTCCACAGTAAGGAGAAAGAGCTTCACTAAGAAGTAATGCTCTTATAGGCACAGCCATAAGTGTATGATAAGAGACTACCCAAGATTTTGCTTTTTTTGGAAGCATGCTTTTAAGTGCTTTATCTGATATTCTAAATCCTTTTTTATCTTTTAAAGAAAAACTTAAAGGAGCATCTATTCCTACTGCTAAAACTCTATTTTTTTCGCAAAATTCTATTATGGGAAAAAAATCTTTTATATAAGAAGGATTAGAAGGAGATTTTAAGGATAATAAAGGACATATTTTTAAGAAATCTTTATCTTTTTTTAAAGCCACAACCCATGTATTTTTACTACCTGCAATATCTATTCCTAAAAAATAAAACATATATTAAATTTTTAAAATTATGAAAAAAATTAAAGATTATCCTTTTTCCATTTTAATTAAAATTAAAAAGCCTTCAAGATATCTTGGAGAGGAGCCTTTTTATTCTAAAAAAGATTGGGAAAAGACTCAATTAAAAATTTGTTTAGGTTATCCTGATCTTTACGAAATTGGTAGATCTCATCTTGGAATTAATATTTTAGCTTTTTTAATTAATAAACACCCTGATTATTTAGCTGATCTTGTTTTTTCTGTAGCTCCAGATTTTGAAAAAGAATTAAAAAAAATAAAATTTCCTCTTCTTAGTTTAAATTATAGAAAACCTTTAAAAGAATTTGATATAATTGGAATAACTTATCCTTACGAACTTTCAGTAACAGGTATTTTAAATATTTTAGATCTATCAGGAATACCATTTAGAACTATTCAAAGAAAAGAGGAAGATCCTATTGTTTTAGGAGGTGGCCCAAGTTGTGGGAATCCAGAACCAATTGCTGAATTTTTTGATGCTATAGTAATAGGAGATGGAGAAGAGATTATTTTTGAAATTCTTGAAAAAATAAAATGGTGGAAGAAAAATTGTAAAAAGAAAAATAAACTTTTAGAAGAACTTTCTCAAATTGAAGGAGTATATGTTCCGCTTCTTAAAAATAAAGTAAAAAGAAGGATAATAAAAGATTTAAATAAAAAAGAATATTTCTGGGAATTTGGTACTCCCCTTATTCCTTTAGCTCATGATAGAATTCCTCTTGAAGTAGCTCGTGGTTGCACAAGAGGTTGCAGGTTTTGTGAAGCAAGTTTTTATTATCGTCCTGTAAGAGAAAAGACTCCAAATTATATCATAGAACAGATTGAGAAAAATATTAAGAACACAGGTTATACCGAAGTTTCTTTAATGTCTCTTTCAATAGGAGATTATACTTTTTTAAAAAATTTGTTAAATCTTTTAAAAGAAAGATTTTATGAAAGAGAAATTTTTAGGAAATATGCTTTTTCCATGCCATCCTTAAGAGTAGGAAGTATTGATGAAGAAATTTTAGAGTTTATAAGACTTGGAAGAAAAAGTGGTTTAACTTTTGCACCAGAGGCAGGAACAGAAAGATTAAGAAAGGTTATAAATAAAGATATAAATATAGAAGAGCTTTTTAGAGATATAGGAATTGCATATAAACTTGGATGGAGAAGAGTAAAACTATATTTTATGATAGGGCTTCCAACAGAAAGAGAAGAAGATTTGGAGGGAATAGTTAAAATTTATAAGAATATTAAAAAATTTTTCCCAAAAATAAATATAATTATTTCAGTTTCTACTTTTATTCCCAAAGCACATACACCCTTTCAGTGGGAAAGACAGATATCTCTTGAAGAAACTTATGAAAAAATAAATTTTTTGAAAAAAAGGCTTAAAAAAGCATTGAAATACCATCAGCCTGAGCAAAGTTTTTTAGAAGGTGTTATTGCAAGAGGAGATAGAAATTTAGCAAACTTAATAGAAGAAGTTTATAGAAGAGGAGCAAGACTTGATGGATGGAAGGAGTATTTTGATTTTACATTATGGAAAGATACAGCAAAAGATTTAGGAATAAATTTAGAAAATTATTTGAGAGAAAGAAAACAAGAAGAAGAACTTCCATGGGATCACATAGATTTAAGAATTTCAAAGGAATTTTTAATAAAAGAAAGAGAAAAAGCATATAAAGAGGAGATTACAAAAGACTGCAGATGGGAAAAATGTAACCAATGCGGTAGTTGTAATGGAGAAATTAAAAATATACTTATTAAAGATATTAAAGATATTAAAAATTTTAAAAATAAAATTTCTAAAAAACAAAAAATTTCCCTTTTTGAAGAAAAGAAAGAAGTTTGGTATGAAATTTATTATACCAAAAAGGGAAAGGCAATCTTTCTTTCTCAATTAGAAATAATAAGACTTTTTATTTTGTATTTTAATCGTTTAGAAATACCACTTGTTTATACTTCAGGATTTCATCCTCATCCTAAAATGATAGTAGATAATGCTTTACCTGTAGGGATAATTTCAGAAAAAGAATTTATAGCTTTTGCTATATATAAAAAAGGGCTTTCTAAAAAACTCAAAAATCTTAAATTATATAATGGTTTAGAAATTAAGGAAATTTATGAAAGAGAAGAAAAACCTTCATGTCCTAAAAAAGACAAAATAATTTTTAAAATTATTCCAATTTTAAAAAATAATGTTTTAGATAAAGTTTTTGATAATGAAGTAAAAATTGAAAAAGAAAAAAATTTTTATAGAATTATAGTTTCTAAAAGTAATTTTTCTATTTTGAAATTTTTAAAAGAAAAAGTAAAATTTAAAAATCCATTAGAATACTTTATAATTAAAAAAGAAGTTTAAAAATGGCACAAATTCTTTTAGTTGATGATGACAAATTTGTTTTAAAGGTTCTTTCTAAACTAATAAAAGAAAAGATAGGAATAGAAACAGTGCTTGTGATGAATTTTGAAGAATTAGAAAAAGCATTAAAAGAGAATACTTATTTATTATCTATTTGTGATTATCATCTTCCAGATGCAGAACATGGAGAAGCTATTGATTTTTTAATAAAAAATAAAGTTCCTACTATTGTTTTAACTGCATCTTATGATGAGAAACTTAGAGAGGAGATTCTTGAAAAAGGTGTGATAGACTATTTAGTTAAAGGTATACCTAATATAACAGATCACATTATTTATGCTGTTTCCAGGGCTTTAAGGAATAGAAAAACAAAAATTCTTATTGTAGATGATTCTCAAGCAGACAGAGTTTTAATGAAAAAAATTTTAAAAAATATGCTTTTTCAAGTATTCGAAACATCGCGAGGTTCAGAAGCTTTAGAAATATTAAATAAATATCCAGATATTAGATTAATGATTTTAGATTATTATTTGCCAGATGAAGATACTGTTGAACTTATATATTCTATTAGAGAAAAGTTTAAAAAAAATGAAGTAGGAATTATTGTAGTTTCAGGAGTTATTAAAACTAATATGATACCTGTTCTTTTAAAAGCAGGTGCTAATGATTTTCTTAGTAAGCCTTTTAGTAAAGAAGAATTTATGATAAGAGTAAATAACACCATAGAGATGTTAGATATTATAAATGAATTAGAATTTTATGCATTTAAAGATCCTCTTACAGGGCTTTATAATCGGAGATATTTTTTTGAAGAAGCTCCAAAGTTATGGAAACTTGCTAAAAGACATGGTTCTAAATTAGCTTGTATAATTATAGATATAGATGATTTTAAAAAAATTAATGATACTTATGGGCATGATATAGGGGATGAAGTTTTGAAAGATTTTGCTAAACATTTGAGAAATTTTTTTAGAAGAGAGAGTGATTTAATTGCTCGCACAGGAGGTGAAGAATTTACTTTATTTATAAGTTATGAAAAAAAAGAAAAGCTTTTAGAATATTTAGAAAAATTTAGAAAACATATAGAAGAAAATGTATTAAGAATTACTGTATATTTGAAAAATTTAAAAGAGGATTTAAAAATTAAATATACTATATCTATGGGGGTTGAGTTGGATCTTAAAGATTCTTTAAAGGAAATGATAATTTTTGCAGATCGTAAACTTTATGAATCAAAAAATAAAGGTAAAAATTGTATAACTTTTTAAAGTATTAGATATTTGATAAAATTTAGAATTTAAAGAGGTCTTGACAAAAAATTTTATAAGATTATAATTGTATACTGCTGTCTTTAAGATCTTTGAATAAACTCTTGACAAAATTGAGATTAATTTTATAATTTAAATTTAGGTTAATTATGTTCTTTGAAAATTGAATAGCGTCCGTAATGGGGCCCTATAAGTATTAATGTTTATAAATTTTCCCTGAGGGTTTGATCCTGGCTCAGGGCGAACGCTAGCGGCGCGCTTAACCCATGCAAGTCGTGCGGGAAAGGGAGGTTTCTCCCAAGTACCGCGGCAGACGGGTGAGTAACACGTGAGTAACCTGTCCCCGGGTCTGGGATAACCATCCGAAAGGATGGCTAATACCGGATAAAGTCACCAAGCGCAAGCTTGGTGATGAAAGGGGGCCTCTGCATAGCAAGCTCCTGCCTGGGGAGGGGCTCGCGGCCCATCAGCTAGTTGGTGGGGTAACGGCCCACCAAGGCTAAGACGGGTAGCCGGCCTGAGAGGGTGGTCGGCCACACGGGCACTGAGACACGGGCCCGACTCCTACGGGAGGCAGCAGGGGGGAATCTTGGGCAATGGGCGAAAGCCTGACCCAGCGACGCCGCGTGGGGGAAGAAGGCCTTCGGGTCGTAAACCCCTGTTCTGGGGGAAGAACCCTGCCTTAGTGAATAACTAAGGCAGGCTGACGGTACCCCAGGAGAAAGCCACGGCTAACTGCGTGCCAGCAGCCGCGGTAATACGCAGGTGGCAAGCGTTGCCCGGAATCACTGGGCGTAAAGGGTGCGTAGGCGGCTGGACAAGTCGCAGGTTAAAGCCCGGGGCTCAACCCCGGAAAGGCCTGCGATACTGTCTGGCTTGAGGGCCGGAGAGGCTGGCGGAATTCCCGGTGTAGGGGTGAAATCCGTAGATATCGGGAGGAACACCAGTGGGGAAGCCGGCCAGCTGGACGGTCCCTGACGCTGAGGCACGAAAGCGTGGGGAGCAAACCGGATTAGATACCCGGGTAGTCCACGCTGTAAACGATGGGTGCTAGGTCTGGGGAGGTAAACTCTCTGGGCCGAAGCTAACGCGTTAAGCACCCCGCCTGGGGAGTACGGCCGCAAGGCTGAAACTCAAAGGAATTGACGGGGGCCCGCACAAGCGGTGGAGCACGTGGTTTAATTCGATGCAAAGCGAAGAACCTTACCTGGGCTTGACATGCCAGGGTTGTACCCCGGTGGAAACACTGGGGGAGCGCAGAGTTTTACTCTGCGCGCTCTGGCACAGGTGCTGCATGGCTGTCGTCAGCTCGTGTCGTGAGATGTTGGGTTAAGTCCCGCAACGAGCGCAACCCTCGCCCTTAGTTGCCAGCGGGTAATGCCGGGCACTCTAAGGGGACTGCCGGGGATAACCCGGAGGAAGGAGGGGATGACGTCAAGTCCTCATGGCCCTTATGCCCAGGGCTACACACGTGCTACAATGGGGGGTACAGAGGGATGCGAACCCGCAAGGGGGAGCTAATCCCAGAAAGCCCTCCTCAGTTCGGATCGGGGTCTGCAACTCGACCCCGTGAAGCCGGAATCGCTAGTAATGGCGGATCAGCATGCCGCCGTGAATACGTTCCCGGGCCTTGTACACACCGCCCGTCACACCACGGAAGCTGGTCCCACCCGAAGTCACTACCCTAACCCAGCTTCAGCTGGGAGGGGGGTGCCTACGGTGGGGCTGGTGACTGGGGTGAAGTCGTAACAAGGTACCCCTACCGGAAGGTGGGGGTGGATCACCTCCTTTCTAAGGAGAAAAAAAGGGCCCCAACGGACGCTATTCAATATAAATTTTTTTTATTTTTTGATCTTTGAAATAAATTAAAAGGTGAACGGATTCAGAACTAAAATGGGCCTATAGCTCAGCTTAGGTTAGAGCGCACGCCTGATAAGCGTGAGGTCGGAGGTTCGAATCCTCCTAGGCCCATTTTTTGTGTGGGGGTGTAGCTCAGCTGGGAGAGCGCCGGCTTTGCAAGCCGGAGGTCGACGGTTCGAATCCGTTCACCTCCACCACTTTTTGAGAAGTGGTGGAAAGAAATAGATCTTTGACAAGTGAATAGAGGTATCCTTTGGTATCTTTTAAGCTGGTTCCTGTAGCCAAGCTACTAAGGGCTGGCGGTGGATGCCTCGGGTGCGGGAGGCGATGAAGGGCGTGGCAAGCTGCGATAAGCCCCGGGGAGCCGCAAGCAGGCGTTGATCCGGGGATGCCCGAATGGGGAAACCCGGCTGGGGTAATACCCAGTCATCCATGGGTTAAAAGCCCATGGAGGCGATACCGGGGGAAGTGAAACATCTCAGTACCCCGAGGAAAAGAAATCAACCGAGATTCCCTGAGTAGCGGCGAGCGAAAGGGGAGGAGCCTAAACCAGGTAGGTGTAAAAGCCCGTGGGCGTTGCCTACCTGGGGTCGTGGGACTACACCGGAGGAGGCCACGGACTCCTCGGGGAGTTACAAAACCGTCTCCTTAGCCGAAGGCGCCTGGAATGGCCCGCCAGAGAGGGTGAAAGCCCCGTAGGCGAAAAGGAGACGGTCTCCCTGGGTGTAGATCCCGAGTAGCACGGGACACGTGGAATCCCGTGTGAATCAGGGGGGACCACCCTCCAAGGCTAAATACTACCCGCACACCGATAGCGCACTAGTACCGTGAGGGAAAGGTGAAAAGAACCCCGGGAGGGGAGTGAAATAGAACCTGAAACCGCCAGCCTACAAGCGGTCGGAGGGGAGGTTTTACCTCCCTGACGGCGTGCCTTTTGCATAATGAGCCCGGGAGTTACCGTCGGTGGCAAGGTTAAGCCGTTGAGGCGGAGCCGTAGCGAAAGCGAGTCCGAAAAGGGCGTTTAGTCGCCGGCGGTAGACCCGAAGCGGGACGATCTACCCATGGCCAGGGTGAAGGTGGGTTAAACCCCACTGGAGGCCCGAACCGGTGGAGGGTGAAAACTCCTCGGATGAGCTGTGGGTAGGAGTGAAAAGCTAATCGAGTCCCGTGATAGCTGGTTCTCCCCGAAATGCATTGAGGTGCAGCCTCGGGTGGTCGCTGCCGGGGGTAGAGCACTGTTTGGGCTAGGGGGCTTACCGGCCTACCAAACCCAGGCAAACTCCGAATACCGGCAAGCGCAGCCCGGGAGTGAGTCTTAGGGCGATAAAGTCCTAAGACGAGAGGGCAAGAGCCCAGACCGCCAGCTAAGGCCCCAAAGTCCTGGCTAAGTGGTAAAGGAGGTGCCCCTGCTTAGACACCCAGGATGTTGGCTTAGAAGCAGCCATCATTTAAAGAGTGCGTAACAGCTCACTGGGCGAGCGGGGGTGCGCCGAAAATTACACGGGGCTTAAGCCAGGCGCCGAAGCTGCGGGTCGGAAGACATGGAGTCTTCCGGCGGTAGGGGAGCACTCCGGTTGCCGATGAAGGTAGCTCGTAAGAGCTACTGGAGGCCCCGGAGGAGAGAATCCGGGCACGAGTAGCGATAAGGAGGGTGAGAATCCCTCCCGCCGTAAGCCCAAGGTTTCCTGGGGAAGGGTCGTCCGCCCAGGGTTAGCCGGTCCCTAACCCGAGGCCGAAAGGCGTAGGGGATGGGAAGTGGGGTTAATATTCCCCCGCCACCAGGATGGAGGCCAAGGGGTGACGCAGGAGGGAAGGGCTCCGGGGCTATATGGTTGGCCCTCCAAACCTCTAGCCCGATGATGGACCGAGGTAAATCCCGGTCCGGAGGGTGAGGGGGAGTAAGTAACCGAGAGCTACGGCTCTCGGGAAGGAGCCCGGACCACACTGCCAAGAAATAGCCTCGTGGCTGTTGAAGTCCTGGTGACCGTACCGCAAACCGACACAGGTGGGCGGGCAGAGTATGCTCAGGCGCGTGGGGCAACCCTGGCTAAGGAACTCGGCAAATTAACCCCGTAACTTCGGGAGAAGGGGTGCCCGTGTGTAGGTGTAGGTCCCTTGTCGGACCTGCGCTGAAGCGGGTCGCAGGGAAGCGGCGGTGGCGACTGTTTACCAAAAACACAGGGCTCTGCTAACTCGTAAGAGGACGTATAGGGCCTGACGCCTGCCCGGTGCTGGAAGGTGAAGGGGTGGGGTTAGCGGAAAGATTATTCTTTCCGCGAAGCTCCGCCCTCAAGCCCCAGTAAACGGCGGCCGTAACTATAACGGTCCTAAGGTAGCGAAATTCCTTGTCGGGTAAGTTCCGACCTGCATGAATGGCGTAACGACTGCCGCGCTGTCTCAGCCAGGGGCCCAGCGAAACTGTAGTCTCGGCGAAGATGCCGAGTACCCGCGGTGGGACGGAAAGACCCCGTGGAGCTTTACTGCAGCTTGGCATTGATCTTCGGGGTAGGATGTGCAGGATAGGTGGGAGGCTGTGAAGCGGGGGCGCCAGCTCCCGTGGAGCCACCGGTGAGATACCACCCTTCCTGCTCCGGGGATCTAACCTGCGGGAGTTATCCTCCCGAGGGACAGTGCCTGGCGGGCAGTTTGACTGGGGCGGTCGCCTCCTAAAAAGTAACGGAGGCGCCCAAAGGTCCCCTCAGGTGGTATGGAAATCCACCGTTGAGTGTAAGGGCATAAGGGGGCTTGACTGCGAGGCCGACAGGCCGAGCAGGGGGGAAACCCGGGCCTAGTGACCCGGCGGTCCCGAGTGGAAGGGCCGTCGATCAACGGATAAAAGTTACCCCGGGGATAACAGGCTGATCGCTCCCAAGAGTTCACATCGACGGAGCGGTTTGGCACCTCGATGTCGGCTCATCCCATCCTGGGGCTGGAGAAGGTCCCAAGGGTCGGGCTGTTCGCCCGTTAAAGGGGTACGTGAGCTGGGTTCAGAACGTCGTGAGACAGTTCGGTCCCTATCCACCGCGGGCGCAGGAGGCTTGAGGGGAGCTGCCCCTAGTACGAGAGGACCGGGGTGGACGCACCTCTGGTGGCCCGGTTGTTCCACCAGGAGCACAGCCGGGTAGCCATGTGCGGAAGGGATAACCGCTGAAAGCATCTAAGCGGGAAGCCCACCCCAAGATTAGGCCTCCCGAGGGTGGGGCAACCCACCCCCTGAAGGGTCCGGGGAGAACACCCGGTTGATAGGCCGGAGGTGGAAGCCCAGCAATGGGTGGAGCCGACCGGTACTAATCACCCGTGCGGCTTGGCTGCAGAACCAGCTTAAAAGTTCCAAAGGATACCCTATTCACTTGTTAAAAATATTAAATTTCCCGGGTGCCTATACCGGAGGGGAAACACCCGTTCCCATTCCGAACACGGTCGTTAAGCCCTCCAGGGCCGATGGTACTGGGGCGTTACCGCCCTGGGAGAGTAGGTCGGTGCCCGGGATTTTTTTATTTTTGAAACTTTATTGTAAATTCTATAAAATTAAGTATCATATTAAATCACCACTATGAAACTTCTTTTCAAATTCATAGGAACATTAATTTTAATTTCCGCATTATTTTTAGGAATCTTAATATTAGTTTTTGCCTTTTATCTCAAAATTAGCCTCCCAAGTATTTCTCAATTAAAAAATTATAGACCTATCCAAACTAATGTTGTAGTAGATGTTCATGGAAATCTTATAGGATATATTGGAAAGAAAAGAAGAATTTTTGTTCCTTTAAAAAAAATTCCATCACATGTAATAAAAGCCTTTATTGCTGCTGAAGATGCCAATTTTTATAAACATAAAGGTATAGATTTTTTAAGTGTATTAAGGGCTCTTTATAAAAATATAGTTCATGGAAGAATTGTTCAAGGTGGAAGCACCATAACTCAACAAGTAGTAAGAGCTCTACTTTTATCTCCAGAAAGAACTATCCGGAGAAAAATAAAAGAAATTATCCTTGCTTGGCAAATAGAAAAACATCTTACTAAAAACGAAATCCTTACTATTTATTTAAATCATATATATTTAGGTGAAGGAGCTTATGGAGTAGAAGCAGCAGCTTTAACTTATTTTAATAAACATGTTTGGGAATTAAATCTTAATGAAGCTGCAGTTATTGCTGGTCTTCCTCCTGCTCCTTCAAGATATAATCCTTTAAAAAATCCTAAGCTTGCTATAGCTCGTAGAAATTATGTTTTAAGAAGAATGGCTGAAGTTGGTTATATTTCCTGGGATACCGCAAAATATATTTCTTCTCAGCCTATCATGTTAAATCCTAAAAATGTAAATATTCCTATTTATGCAGCTTATTTTATAGACGCTGTAAAAACAGAATTATCTCAAATATTATCTCCTAAAATTATAGAACAAGGAGGTTTAAAAATTCAAACTACTTTAGATTTAGAATGGGCTAAAAGAGCTTATGAAAATGCTATAAGAACTTTGAATCGATTATTTTTTAATAGAAAACTTCCTGAAATAGCTGCAGTATGTTTAAATAACGAAGATGGTGGGGTAAGAGTTTTAATTGGAGGAAAAAACTATGCTCAATCATCTTTTAATAGAGCTATTTTAGCTAAAAGACAGCCTGGATCTGCTTTTAAACCATTTATATGGGCTACTGCTATAGATGATGGAATACTTCTTCCAGATTCTACAATTCCAGATGAACCTATAGTTCTTCCAGGAGTTAATAATGGCAAAGATTGGAGTCCAAAGAATTATGATAATAAGTATATGGGTCCAATTAGTTTAAAGGATGGTTTAGCTTATTCAAGAAATACAGTTTCTGTAAGAATTGCGCTTTTACTTGGTTTAGATAAGATTAAAGAAATGTTAGAAAAATTAGAATTTCGATTTAATCAGCCTATAAATTATAGTATAGCTTTAGGAACTTATGAAGTTACACCTTTGGAATTAACAAGAGCTTACACTATTTTTCCAAATATGGGAGTATTAGTAAAACCGTATTTTATTGAAAAAATATATGATAAAATTTATGCTCCTTCTAAAATTTTATATCAACACTTTCCAGAAAATAAACCTATAATTTCAGCTCGTACTGCTTATGTAATGAATGATTTTATGCAAGCAGTAGTGCAATATGGAACAGGAACCTGTGCTAAAAAATTAGGAGTTCCTGTAGCTGGTAAAACTGGAACTACTGAGGAGTATAAAGATGCTTGGTTTGTAGGATATACTCCTCGATATACTTGTGGAGTGTGGGTAGGATATGATAAAAATAAGACTTTAAAAAGAGGAGAAACTGGTGGAAGAGTTGCTTGTCCTATATGGTTAAGTATTATGAAAGGAACTACCCATGAATATCAAGAATTTCCTATTTATATACCTTTTGAATTATTATC
>Ga0190316_1000512_pt1 | contig 11617 bp, 9 predicted proteins | sample 48701112_MG_FD_161663 | JGI IMG/M metagenome (GOLD analysis project Ga0190316, IMG submission 161663) | Hydrothermal vent sediment bacterial communities from Southern Trench, Guaymas Basin, Mexico - 4870-11-1-2_MG | ecosystem: Environmental > Aquatic > Marine > Hydrothermal vents > Sediment ... | reverse complement strand
TATTGGGCAGAGGATTGTGGAGAAGACAGGTTATGTAGCCATTTACCCAGTGCAATAATTAATGTATGATAGGGAATAAGGATGAAGGTTAGTGAAATCATGATTACAGAGATTGAAAAAATTTCACCAAATGCCAAGGTCTCAGAGACAATATCCTTAATGCTTAAAGAGGGGATAAGGAGTTTGATAGTTATACCGGAAAGTGGAGAAGATGTATATGGAATTGTCACTGTAAGAGATGTAGTTTATAAGGTCTTGGCAAAGGGTCTAAACCCAAATGAAATAGAGGTCAAAAGCATTGCCACTAAACCTTTGGTTTCAATTGATACCCATTGCAATGTTACCCATGCTGCCAGTCTGATGGCAAATCTAAACTTAGCTAGATTAGTCGTTACCGAATCCGGAAGGATGGTAGGGATAGTCACTCTTGTGGATATTTTAAGAGCCTCAAAAATTCATGAATAGACCTGCCTGCTAATACCTGAATATAGCGATGGCAGGCAGCGTCTCTAAATGAGTGTTTCATATAGTAATCGCCCATGCGGGACACATTAAAAAAAGCAGGGTCGTTATGCCCTGCTTTTTATAGTTAAGAACTGGCTTACTTTATTGCGGTAAGCTCACACTCATCCAAAATCTGACCTGTATGGCTATAGGCGGTTAGGAAAACTTTGTCTCCTTCTATCGAGAATAGGGCATACCCGCACTGCAAACTAAATGCTTGAACATCGTTAACCCAGGGGACATCCTTATTCTGGGCATAGAACGGAGCTCCTGCATTCCCGCTGATGATTTGCCAGACTGGATTAACAAAATTAGGATTTGGGCTCCCATCCAGATACACTGGTGTTTTGCTATCAATCAGAGTTCGATTGTAGTTGTGCTCATCGCCAAAGCATACGGCAAGCACATGGTATTTGCTGACGATTTCCCAAAACCTGTCTCTCATCTCAATCACATAGGCGCGGTCAATTCCATTATTCTTTTCAGGAACGCCAAAGTTATAGCACATGGCGTCTTTCACATGTCCTCCGTTGGGGAAAGCAGGTTCATGACCGAACATAAGGATGTGTTTTATTCCTCTTGCTCTGGCGGCAGATAGATCTTGCTCGATCCACTCCATTTGCTTGTTCATGATGTGTCCTTCGAGGTTACCTCCATATTTTTCTGGTTGGCTCGACCACCAATAGTTGGTGTTAAAGACAACAATATGAGTGTTCCCGTAATCAAAGGAATATACGTTCTCCTTGTAAGTTGGTAAACCCGGGCCTTCAGGCTCGGGACCATTCTCCGGGTTTACAAATTCCTTTCTGAAGACTTCTTCAGCGCTTTCATCCCCTATTTTGTCGAATTCAACTCCATGCTCAGTTCCATCGTCATAGACCAACATCAAGGCCGCGTCATGATTACCCATTGCCTCGTAGATGGGAATGTAGTGCCCTATTGGTTCAACCGTCTGTTTCCATGCTTCAAGCTGCATCTGGAAATCTCGAAGGTTGCTAGTGTAGCCGTTAATGAGATCGCCTGCGAAGACAATAAAATCAGCACCTTTGCGAAAGACATCAGTGAACAACTCAGTAAGAATCCGGTGGTTTACTCCTTTATAATTTCTCTCACCGCCACCCACACCTTCACGGGAATCGGACAAAAAGGCAAACTTGAATACTTCTGCATTTTCAGGCACGGTTTTTAAATGATACTTTCTTGAGGTGACAAGATCATCAGTCGAAGCATCGTAACTTAGTACAGTATACTCGTAAACGGTGCCAGGGTTCAAACCTTCTACTTTAACTTCGTGCCGGATAGTATTCTCAGAGTCTATATAGACTTCGCCATTCACAACTAGGCAACCTAAAGAAGGGGCATCGGTCTCCCAAGAAATGATCGCAGAGTTTGTGGTTACCTGGTCAACAAAGGGTCCTTCGGTGATAGTCAAAGCTTTAATGTAAGTATCACCCACTTTTTTGAACCTGAAGCGACGGTCGTATGCTCGCGTAGTGCATTTGACAGGATCAAACACCTCTACACGGTAGGCTATAACTCCCTCGCCCTTCTCTACAAAACGGGCGGCATTGTATTTGTGCTTCTCAAATGTCTTTATATTGATTTTAGCAACGTGCTCTTTAGTAAATTCGGTTACCTCTTCGAGAGCTACCTTTCTGAACCGAGGATAGTCCAGTTCTTGATCTGGTAGATATACACCGTAGTACACCCTACCACCCGGAGTTGGCACTTCAGTCGACCAATGAACCAAGGCTGTTCCATCAGAATTTACTTCTACCCAAGGCTCTTTGGTTAAAAAGAGATCGTCCACTTCCTTTATAGGATACTCAGTGGGATAGGTAGGTGGTTGGGGCTGAATTGGAACCTTTGCTAAAGCGACATTAAATGAAAAAAAGATTAACCCTAACAAAATTACACAAAAAAATGCCCTTCTCATTTCACTTGCCTCCTTACAAAGATTTTTAGTGATGTTACTTAGGGTTTGTTACAGAATTTTGACAGATTTGTTTAAATTAGGTTATTTTTTGACTGCCTTTAAACAAGAGGGGGTTCAATGTTCTTTAATGCCCTAAAACCTCTTAGTATTTCCCTAAATTTCTTATTTGTTACATTCACTTCTTTCAAAATAGCCATTTTATCTTGCTTGTCTGCGTGAATCGCAGGTATCTCTAATATGTTAAATGAAGGATAAGACCTGCCCTTCAGCCTCCGTGATGTGGCTGTCCCTGCTGTGATAAAATAGGTATTCTCTAGCCTCCATGTCCAGGGCAAGTGCTTATGGCCTGAAAAAACAAAATTTACTCCCAACTCCATGCAAATTTTTAGAACATCCCCTGCATCTGAGGGTATGTTTCTCTCCCTTCCTGTTCCAGGGATAGAAATAAGGTGATGATGCATGGCCAGTATTTTTACCTTGTTGTTTATTGACAATTTTTCTCTTATAAACCCGTAGTTTTCCCGTCCTACATGTCCATCATCTATGTCTGGTTGACTGGAATCTATCCCCAAAATTACTACTTTCTCATTTTCATAGTAAGGGCATCTTGTCCCAAAAATCTCCTCAAAAATTATATATCCCTCGTTTCTTGCATCATGATTGCCTGGTACTACTATTTTATTCTTCACCTTTATTCTATCGATATATGTCTTTGCCAATTCATATTCATGGACATATCCATCATCTGTAAGGTCACCTGTGATGATAAGTATCTCTGGCATTTCAGAATTTAAGATATCAATAACATTTTCACCCCACTGCGAAACAAAATTTGGGCCTGTAATATGCAAATCAGAGATATGCGCTATTTTTATTCTTTCATCTTTGACCATATAAGAAATCTAAATTTTTTTTATTACAAAATGATGACAAAATAATTAATATTTTGCGAAAGTTATATTATGGGCTTGATATATTTCCTAGCTTTATTACCGCTATATAGAGGTCTTTGTCCTTTACAGTTATATAGAGATAGTGAAAGAAGCCTCCCTCTTTTTTAGAGGCATGGAGTGGTGCACCTGCGCCCCCAGTAATTATTTGAGTAACCCCATTTATAGTGGTCTTGTTATAAAGGTGTTCATGACCACAAAATAGTATGAGTTTTTCTTTATATTTTCTTAAAAGAGATGCAAGCCTGTCTCTACTTTTTGGATATCTATCAAGACCAGTGCCAGTATGAGGATCTGTTGGATATAGAGGCTCGTGGACAAAGACAAAAATAAAGTCAGCGTCTCTTGCCTCCTTTAGTTGCTTTTCTAGCCATTTAAACTGGATAGGGTCTATCTTCCCCTGTATTTCTTTACCTCACACCAGGAATTCTTCCAACTCCTAACTCTCTAAAAATGTGGACAGTATCTTTGGAAAGCCCACGACATGTTATTTGAGAGAAATCTTTTTGGTAAAAGGCGAGAACTTCTTTTAAAAGTGCCATAGCTGAATATTCAAACTCTAAAACTCTGGTAAAATCTAAAATCACACAACTTATGCGATTTTCAATGGCATATTCCAGAATGGTACCTACATGAATAGCACAGGCACTATCCAATTTGCCTTGAATTTTTATAATGCTGTTTTTATTTGTCTTTTTCACATAAAACACCTCCCTCTTTTAATTAAATGCTCTAATTACTTAAAGAAAATTTGTTACAGGATTTTGACGCATATATTTAAGTTCGATTAAATTTCGGTCTAAAGCTATTTTTACACAAAATATCCACAAAACCGAAATCACTTTGTAAAAAATCTTTGGTAATAAAGTATCTAAAGTGTACATGATAATAAATATCCACGATGTAAGCCCTTTTTATAAGGCTGAATTAGAAAACACAGTAAGTTTTTTGAGTGACAATGGAGTAAAGCGGTTTTCTCTTTTTGTTATTCCCTATCTGTGGTCAAGAATTCATCTAAGAAAATATCCTTCCTTTGTTAAATGGCTCAAGGGGCTGAAGGGGTGTGATTTTGTCCTGCACGGCTATACCCATCAAAATCTTGTTTGCTCACATGTTTTTAATCGTCTTCTGACAAACAAAGAGGGTGAATTTTTTAAGATTGGTCACAAAGAGGCCATAAAACGGCTTTCTTTTGCCAAGGCTATTATTTCAAAGGCAGGGATAGAGACAAATAGTTTTGCTCCTCCAGCGTGGCTTATTGGAAAAGAAGAGAAAGAAGCGGTCTGTCATATGGGGTTTGAACATTTGATAACAGCAAGAGGGGTATACATGGTCAGAGAGAAAAAATTCATTTTCTTACCTGCTATTTCCTTTACCACCAGGACTCGCTTTAGAACATTTCTTTCAAGAATATCTTATGCCTGGCCAGGCCTTTTTAGGAGAAAAATGTTGAGAATTGACCTTCATCCTTGGGACATTAAAGAGAAATGGCTGCAAAATAAATTAAAATTAATCTTTACACAGAGAGAAACTCTAGCATTAAAGGAGGTTTTGCCATGATAGCAGACCTTCATCTCCACTCTTATGCCTCAGGAGATGACACCAATGATTTCCTTTCAGTGCTTGGTTGTAGGGAATGTTATTCTGACCCAAAAGAGCTTTATTTCTTGGCCAAGAGACGGAATATGGATTTCTTTACTATCACTGATCACAATACCATCAATGGCTGTCTGGAAATAGCTAATTTAGAAGATGTATTTATCAGTGAAGAAGTAAGCACTTATTTCCCTGAAGATAAGACCGAAGTCCATGTCTTGGTCTTTGATATAGATGAGGCCTTGCATAGGGATATAGATAGGCTAAGACAGAATATTTACGAATTAACCCAGTTCCTCTTTCAAAAGGGAATTCCTTATGCCCTGGCTCATCCGCTTTATTCCCCTAATGGTAAAATTACCCCATTTCATCTAGAGAGGTTTTTTATCCTCTTTGACCTCTGGGAAGGAGAAAATGGTTCAAGACCAAAAATCTTAAATGAGCTTACCAAAAATGTTGCAAGAAGTAAGGATTTTTCTGAAATAGAACTTTTGGCTGAAAAGTATAGCTTGCCACTTCTTAGAAGAAACAAGGAAATAAGCTTCACTGGCGGGTCAGATGACCATAGTGGTTTTGGAGTAGGAAAGGCTACCACTTCTGCAGCTTCAGCCAATAATCTAGAGGAATTTTTTAAAAAACTCAAATCTGGAAAGGTAATCGCAACCAACAATGGCAGTGGTACTGTTCACCTGGCGCGGACAGTTTATGCTGTTAGCTATCATTATCTCAAAACGCAAATAAATCTTGACAAAAAAACAGACAAAATTTTGGATAAGGTCTTTTTGAAAAGAAAGCGGGTGCCTTTCTTCCTCAAATTAAAATTTGCTACCCCCAAAAAGGATGATTTAAAGTCCATTATGTTGAAAAATCTGGCCAAAGGAAATATCAATGTGAACATAGATAATGGTCTTGAAATAAAGCTATTTTTCAGAGAGGTGGCACAAAGATATTCAGATTCTCTTAATCCTCTAAACTTTGCTACACTTTTAAAAATCCCAGGGGTTCTGGGAAATCTTATGACTCTTTATCTCTTCGCTGCCCCTTATCTAGGAGCACTGATTGTAGAAAGCAAAAGGAGAAGAGAGGCCCTTTCCCTTTATCACTCCTTTTTCAACAAAAATGCCCCTAATTCTCAAAAAATTGCCTATTTTACTGATACTTATTTTGAAGTAAATGGTGTATCCAGGACTAACCAAGACTTGAGGAAGTTTGCCCAAGAGAAAAACCTTGATTTAGAAGTCATTATCTCTAGAAAGCTTTTTTCTTTAGAAGAAAAACTGAAAAATATAGCCCCTATTTTTGAAATGCCCCTTCCTGTTTACCCAGAAATAAAGCTTGGTTTTCCTGATCCGCTGGAACTAGTGGACTACTGCTGCCAAAATAATATTACTCATATTCACGCAGCTACTCCAGGCAGTATGGGGCTTTTTGGCATGTTTGCAGCCAAGACTTTGCGGCTTCCCTTTACTATTGCCCACCATACGGATTTAGTCCAATACGCTGGCATTTACAGTGAGGAAACTCTGCAAGGAGCTTTAAGAAAATATCTTTCCTGGCTCTATGGACAGGCCAACAAAGTGCTTGTCCCTTCAGAGTTTACCAAAAGAGAGGTAATTGAAAACTTCAACACTGCCCCTGATGATATTCTTGTATTTCACAGGGGGGTTGATTTGAGACAATTTAATCCTGGCTTCAGGGATGAAGATTGTTTTGGCAAATATAAAGGATTTTCTGGTCGGCCGGTGGTGCTTTATGTGGGCCGAGTGGCTAAGGAAAAGGGACTTGATATCTTTTGTGAAGTAGCCAAATTGGTAAAGGAAAGGTATTCCAATCTCACATTCGTTGTGGTGGGAGATGGCCCTTATAGAGAAGAGCTTGAAAGAAAATGGGGCCATATAGTGATTTTTACCGGAATGAAGAGCGGTAATGATCTTTCTGCTGCCTATGCAAGTAGTGATATTTTTCTTTTTCCCTCACCTACAGAAACTTTTGGGATGGTTGTTTTGGAGGCCCAGGCATCAGGAATTCCAGCCATTGTCTCTAAAGAAGGAGCAGCCAAAGAGAATATAAAGGAGGGAGAAACTGGGTTTTCTTGTGTGCAAGAAATAAGGGCATTTTATAAATGTCTGGTCTCTCTTCTCAAGGACAAAGAAAAATTATGTAATATGAAAAAGGCAAGCAGAGAGGCTGTCCTTTCTCGTCCCTTAGAAGGTGGTTTAAGAGAAATGATAGAGAAAATAACATGCTAAAGGTATGTGATATTGTCCAGTTGTACAGTCATGAAAAAAGTGGAGGCATAAAACGTTATTTGCGTGAAAAAATAGCCTTCCTTGCGAAGAGAAAAGACATGGAACACCTAGTCATCCTGCCAGGAGAAGGAGATACTTTGAGCTATTTTGGGAATTCTAAATGCTATTTTGTTTCTTCTCCCAAGCTTCCCAGGAGTAAAAACTATCGTTTTGTCCTAAATTCCATAAAGATTTGGCAAATTTTAAAAAATGAAAGGCCCGATATAGTTGAGCTAAGTTCTCCCTTTCTTATGACCTGCCTGCCATCGCTATGCTCAGGCATTAGCAGGCAGGTAAGAGGAGATTCTTTTTTGTCCTTTAAAACTATTGGTTTTTATCATACTCATTTCCCGATTTATCTTAAAACTTATTTACCCTTGAATGGTTTGAATTTAGAAAAATGGGCCACGAAATATCTTAAAAATATTTATAACAAGCTGGATTGCACTGTGGTAACAAGCCACATGATGAAGAATTCTCTGGAGAAGGCAGGTATTGAGAAGCTTATTCATATCCCTTTAGGTGTAGATACCTCCGTTTTTTATCCCTTTTGTGAAAATAGAGATTTACTCTTGAAACTCGGGATTGACCCTAAAAAGGTTATTTTATGTTATATAGGGCGGTTCTATAAGGAAAAGAGGCTTGATTTACTTTTTGAAGTATTTAAGGCATTGCCATCTCATAAGTTCCACATGCTTATTGCGGGTGATGGTTCCCTAAGACCGCCAAATTTAAAAAATCTAACCTATCTTGGTTATATTGAAGAAAAGAAAAGATTGGCTGAAATATATGCGACAAGTGATTATTTTGTTACACCTAGCCTGTATGAATCCTTTGGTTTGAGTGTGCTTGAGGCCCAGGCCTGTGGCACACCAGTCATTGCCTTTAAGGGGGCAATTTCAGAGGAAATTTTTGGGGAAAAGGATTATCTACTACCCAAAAGAGACTTAAAAACTTTATTGGAGTGTCTGGCGCGCCTTGAAAAAAAGAAAGAAAAAGAAAAAAGGAAATTGAGTGACTTTATAAGAAAACACTTTTCCTGGGAAAGGACATTTAGAGAGTTGACCAGGCTTTATGTCTCGCTTTTTCAAAGTTAAATTCCTTTTTCTGTTATTTACCATTTTTGGTTTCGCCTTTTTATTTTTTTATTTTGGTAAAGGAGGTCTTTCCTTCCATGAGATAAACCTATGGTTTCTCTTTCCCATTTTGTTAGCAGCTATCCTGGATTTGTTCTTTGGAAGCCTTAGGATGTATGTATTTGCAAAACCAGTAGCGCCTGAGGTCTCGCTTTATGAATGCATCATTGCCAATATAGCAAGTATTGCTTCTGCTGTCCTTACTCCCTCCCAGACAGGTGGTGGAATTGCCTGTCTTTATTTTTTAAAGAAGGCAGGTTGTCCACTAACGGCCGCTCTCGCTTTGTCTCTTATAAATTTTCTATTTACACTAATGGTTCTGATTGGTGGAGGGCTATTTTTGTTTTTTATAAAAAGCAGTCTTCTAACCCCAAAATTATCTATCTTGATTCAATCAGCTATTGTGTTTCTGTCCCTCTGGACAGTGGCTACCATCTTTGCTCTTTTATTTCCGTCACCAACTCTTTCCATTTGGCAAAGGATTTCTTCTCTTTTCCACCTGAGAAAACTACTTTTAATTTTTGAGATGGCCCTTAAGGGTTACAGCCACTATGTCAGTTTTTATCTGTTTAAAAACTTAGATATTCTACTAAAGAGTTTTTTCATCAATGCCCTCCTTTATGCAAACAAATTTTTGATTGTGTTTTTTATCATAAAATTTTTAAACACTAATGCCCCTACATTGGACGTTCTAGGAGGACAGATAGTTTTATCCCTTTTAGGTTATACATCTCCCACTCCTGGAGGGGCAGGTGTAGCGGAGATAGGAGCAGGATTAGTAATGGGAAAAATAATCCCAGAAGCAAAAATCATAAGTTTTGTATTTTTATGGCGTTTTTTTGGTGTTTATTTACCGTTAGCATTAGCTGGGCTGTGTTTAACCGTTAAGGGCCTTTTACCAAGGAAAATGGCTACTCAAAGTTAGAGCCAATTCCTATATATCCTGCTTCTGTCTACCTAGCAGACGTTTGATTCTCTCAATCAACTCAGCAATACTAAAAGGTTTAATCATATAGTCATCTGCTCCAATTTCAAGGCCATATGCCCTATCTTCAACAGAGGCCCTGGCAGTGAGCATAATGATTGGCAAATTTTTTATTTTTTCATCGGAGTTTTTGCGAAGGATGTGGCAAAGCTCCCAACCATCTATTTGTGGGAGCATTAGGTCTAAGATAAGGAGGTCAGGCCTTTCAGATTCTATTGTTTTTAGGGCTTGAAGACCATTATAGGCCTTTAAGCATGAATATCCATATTTTTTAAGATGATATTCTATCAGATTTACTACATCGCCTTCATCGTCCACTATCAGAATTTTGGTGCCATCTTTATGTCTCAAATCTATCTGAGGTTGTGAATGAATATAGGACCATAAGCCTTTTGCATCTTTAGCAACTTTCCCCTCATCTTCTTTGCGTAGCAAGATAATGGCTATATCTTTTCCAGCCTTAATAGCCTCCTTTATGGAATCTATATCCTTTTCTTCCTTAATCAATGTCTTCCATGAATAAATGTGTTCTTTTTTATGAAAATCGGAATTGGCTAAATAGCTATATCTTTTAAGTCCTATTTCATTATAAAGGTCATATCTGTTTGCTATTTCCCAGGCATCAAAAAGGTACTCATACTTTTCAGCATGATTTTTTATGGCTATGGGGTGATTGTGAATGCTCTCTAGATTGCCCTTGTAAAATTCAGAAAGTTTGTAATAAGGATGACAGGCAATGGCAAGCCCTGATTGTTTGTGGATGGCTGAAATGACCTCTTGTGGGGGAAGGTCTGGATCAATTGCATAGCTTACATCTATGGCCAAGATATGGTAGTCGTAGATATAATTACAGATCTCAAGACCAGGTATCACTAAAAGCCCATATTTTTTAAAGGCATAATTGCTGGCTTCTTCTATTTTAGAAAAATACCCTTGAAAGTCCTTAACAGATTTTCCTTCAGCTATCATCTTCAAGCTGTGTGGATGCTGAGTGTCAAAGACATGGTCGGTAATTGCTATGACATCCATTCCATCACTTCCAAACAAATCTATTACTTCATAAATATCTAGCTCTCCATCACTAAATTTTGTATGGATGTGGAAATCGCATAACAGCCATTTCTTCATCGTATTCTCCCTAGAGCTTTGGGTTATATTTTAGGGGAGACTTGTTACAGAATGGTAACGAAGATATTTAATTTAGGTTAAATTTTGGCCACAGACAAAGATTTCCCAATGCCAGCCCATTTTTAATCAAAAATCCATGAATATAAAAATTGAAGGGTGACTGATCAGCTCCTTGAGTTGAGTATCGGGGCTGGTCAGGATGGCCTCTTTGGTCCTAATAGTCTTTTCAATCTGCCTGCTAGAAGGTGGAAGGGACATTTTAATCACAAAAAAGAGGGAAAAAGCCATTTAGACTTTTTCCCTCAGACTTGATTCCTTAGAGGTTCTCTAGAAAGTTTCTGAAAAACCCCAAAGGTAATAAGGTGAACTATTAAAATCAAAACTAGCCATATTGGTGCCGGTAGGAACTACCAACACCCATCCCCAATATGTCCCAGGAGACAGGGCTGATTTATCAAATTCTGGAAGTATTTCCTCATATACAGAATGTGTCTGATTTTTTCTCCAGGCAGATACTAAGGCCAGGTCAGTTACCAGATGAAACTGATTGTTTTCATCTATAGAATACAAAGAACCATCAGGTAAGGAGATACCCAGATAGATATCTACTGGGGCAGAAAAGGTATGTAATCCTACCTTCACACTGGCCTTACCATGTTCTACAAAACCATCAGACATAGGTCTTGCCAGTTTAGGATTGGGATGGGTATAAGGATAGTTTTGCGGAGAATAGATATAAATATTAGGAGCAGTAGGAACAGGCATCTTGGCCAACTCACCACCTAAGGTCGTCCAGCCCTTTGTCCAGTCATACTGAGCATCAAAGGCTCCTATAAAGTCGGCATTTTCCACAAAGAAGCGATCTTGTGGCGGATTGGCAGCTCCGCTAAGGGCAGGAGACCCAGCAGAGGGACGTAAATCAGGATTTTGCCAGTCAGTGCTGTTGAGAAGAGGGTCAACCAAGCGGTTGTTTTGCATCATCTGGGTGACAAATTCCTTAGTAGTGAAAGGTGGGGTATAACCCTTCTCATCGCTCTCATCAGGGTTAAAGTTCTCTCCACCTAAATTGTTGTAGATGATATTATGATCAATTA
>Ga0190316_1000510_pt1 | contig 11629 bp, 12 predicted proteins | sample 48701112_MG_FD_161663 | JGI IMG/M metagenome (GOLD analysis project Ga0190316, IMG submission 161663) | Hydrothermal vent sediment bacterial communities from Southern Trench, Guaymas Basin, Mexico - 4870-11-1-2_MG | ecosystem: Environmental > Aquatic > Marine > Hydrothermal vents > Sediment ... | reverse complement strand
ACTTGAGTTTCCTCAAAATTATTCAAACAGCAATTCCAATTGATTTTTGAAAAGATTAGATGTTTTTTTTGTAATATATTCTATGCCGTATTTATTGTTGTAAAGATAATTGTAAATTCCGTCTGCCATCGCATAATTATAAAATACAGGTATCCCGAAGAACCTCTTAGACATGAAAAATATCTTCTCAAAAATCATTTTTAATTTTAGGTTTTTACCAACATAAATGGATGTAAAATAAGCTATTGCCAATACTATAACAACTATATTTCTTATTCCGATATAACTTCTTACTCTCACATCTTCAAGATTATAACTTTGCTTTATGTATCTAAAAACTTCTTCGCACTTCCAACGAGTCAAATAAATTTCTATAATTTTCCAAACTGTCTCAGGAATTATATTATTCACCGGCTTATTTGTAAAAATCAACATTGGAACTTGCCCGAATCCCTTTACTATCACAAGATTTAATTCTTGGTCTTTTAAATCATCTATTTTTATTACAGCAGAACCATAGCTTATATTTTTAACTTTTTCTTTGCCTTCTTTGAAATATGTGATTTTGGCATTGTACTTACAATTAAAATCATCTGCAAATTTTCTGATATTAAGAACTTTACCTTTGTATATGATATTTCTGTTCTGCTTTACTCTGATAACAAATTTCTTGTCTTCTTTTATAAATTTCTTAAGAATCAAAACATTATCACCACCTCTGTCAATTGTCCAAATACCTCTATTTTCAATATGAATACTAACGGTATCTATCGCTTTAAAAATTTCATTAGTTGCACTTTTAAAATTTTTTGCTTTTTGCGAATAAGCTGTATTATACAACGGAATTGCATCATTATCAATGATATTAGAACCGACAACTTGACAAAGCCAATATCCGTTTGCAATTTCTCCTTTACTTCCGTCTCTTACTTTACATAGATTTTCCATCTTTTTAGCATAAGGCTTAACGATTTCGCCGGGATCTAATGCTAAAACGGTATCTTTCAGTATCTTATTTGATGCAATCCGTGATATAGTATCATTTATTTGTTCTGTAAAATCAATATCATCAAGATTTCGACTAAGCCTATCCTCTGTTTTTATTAACGAAATATTTTCTTTCAAACTGCGAGCTATATTAGACAGTTTTACATCTTTGCTTGCCTGAATACCAAATATTAACTCTTTGATTAATCGTCGTTTAGTCTTATTTAACCCCGTTGAAATGATTCCTGAAAATTTAGAAATTTGGAGTTTTATTTTATTTGTTATCTTTGCATTGGAGTCCATAATTGATTGTTTTGGTTTGTTTCTTTGCAACAAAGATAGTTATTGGATTCCATTTTTAAGGAATCTTTAATTTTAATTAAAAAAATATACTCCCACTTCAAAAAAATATTTTACTGCTGTATATCAGATGATTAGATAGAAATATGATTGTTTTTTAAGGAAACTCAAGGGTTATATTAACAAAATCTGAGCTCATATATATTTTTATAAATTTGATATCTTATTTTTATAATGAGTTACAATTGGACAGAAATATTCAAATCTAAAACAGATAAAGAATTGTATGAAATATATAAAGGAAAATCGTTTTTAAATTCGGATGCTCAAAATTCTGCATTTATTGAACTGAAGAACAGAAACTTTAATTTTAATGATGTTGATAAATATAAAAAACGATGGGAATTAGAGAGTTTGATTGATGAAGAAAATTATGAAATTAAAAAAGCTAAACCGTTTTTCAAAAATTCAGACAGTTATTTGCTTTCAGGAATTTTAGGATTGATTATTATAGTCTGGTTTTTTATTGATTATTTTATCAATAATAAGGTATCTTGGTTCTCAATTTTAGTAGGAATTAGTATGATTATTTTTGGATTTATAGGATATAATAAGAAAAAAAGCAGAGAAATGTACAGAAAAAATAAAATTGGACAATTGAAGGGTGAATTGAATAATAAATAAAACAGGAATCAATTATCCTTCTCAAATGCCTCAACAATAGGGGCAACCAAAGGATGTCTTACAATATCTTCTTTTTTAAAATCAACAAAACCGATGTCTTTAATACCTTTCAGAATTTTATAAACTTTGACCAAACCGGAATGTGTTTTTTTCGGTAAATCAATTTGTGTCATATCGCCGGTAACAATGAATTTTGAGTTTTCGCCCATTCGGGTTAAAAACATTTTCAATTGCGGAATACTTGTATTTTGAGCTTCGTCCAAAACCACAACGGCATCGCTTAAAGTTCGTCCGCGCATATATGCCAAAGGAGCAATTTGAATGATGCCTTGTTCCATAAGTTTGGATAATTTATTTCCGGGCAAAATGTCAAGCAAAGCATCGTAAAGTGCCTGCAAATAAGGGTCTAATTTATCTTTTAAATCACCGGGAAGAAAACCCAAATTTTCGCCGGCTTCCACAGCAGGACGGCTTAAAATAATACGTTTTATTTCATTGTTTTTTAATGCTTTTACGGCAAGTGCCACGGCAAGATAAGTCTTTCCGGTTCCGGCCGGTCCGGTAGCAAAAATCAAATCTTTTTCATCATACAGTGTTACGAATTTTTTTTGGTTTTCGGAACGCGGAGAAATCGGTTTACCGTTATTTCCGTATATGATAATATTTTTTGATTTTACGGCGGGCTTTATTTTATCTTGGAATATTAGTTCTATTTCTTTAATATTTAATTGATTGTATTGTTCTAATCGAAGTTTTAAATTCTTAATGAAAGAATTGAATTCATCAACTTCTGTTTTTTCTCCGGAAACTTTTATTTCATCACCTCTGAATATTAATTTTAATTTCGGAAATAAACTTTTAATACGGTCAATATTTTTACTGTCATTTCCGTAGAAATCAATCAGCGAATCCGGGTCTAAATTTATTTTTTTTTCAATCATTAAGTAATAATTTTGCGTTTACAAAGTAAATACATTTTTCATTTAATACGAAAGCTTGCCGGTAATAACTCTAATATCTGACAGAAGTGCTGATGACTTTTTCCTCGGCAGATTAAGAGGAAAAATATTGACCGCTTGTAAGGATGTGTATATTATCGATTTAGCTCATAATATAGGGCATCACAGTGTTTCGCGTGCCGCATTTATTTTAAAAAACAGCTGGCGTGATTTTCCGGATAATACGGTCCATTTAATCGGTGTTGACAGTGAATGTAACGGAAAGCGAAAACATTTAATAGCCGAAATCAACAATCAATATTTTATTGCTGCCGATAACGGTTTATTGAGTCTGGTTTTTGAACCTTCTGAATTACAAAAAATAGTAAAAATTGAATTATGTAATGAAGATATTAAAATGACACCGGCATTATTTTTATTTGCCGATGCTGCTTGTGAAATTATTAAAGGCAAAAATATTGAAGCTTTCGGTAAAGTGACTTCTGATATAAAACGCATGCTGGCGATAAAACCTGTTTTCGATACTTCGTATATTCTCGGAAATTTGGTTTATACGGACAGTTACGGTAATGCGGTTTCTAACATATCTTTTGATTTGTTTCAGGAAGTTGCAGCCGGGAGATCCTATAAAATTTTTGCCGGCAGTTCGGGTTATATGATTGATACAATAAGTTTACGCTATCAAGATGTGGAGGAAGGCGATTTAGCAGCTGTTTTTAATTCTCTCGGTTTGCTTGAAATAGCCATGAATAAAGGAGATTTGGCAAATCTCTTGAATTTTGACAATAATACAAAAATCAGAATAGAATTTTATGATTAAACGCATTGTAAAAATGGTTTTCCGAAAGGAAAATATTGATGATTTTATCAATTTTACGGATAAAATTAAAGAAACGATAAAAAGTCATGAGGGCTGCTTGCATTTGGATATTTTGCAGGATAAAAAGCATCCGGAAATCTTTTTTACTTTCAGTTGTTGGAATTCCGAAAAGGATTTGGATGAGTATCGTAAATCAGATTTTTTTAATAACATTTGGCCGGAAACGAAAAAATGGTTTCTCGAAAAACCTCTGGCATGGAGTACTGAAGTCGTTCATAAAAACGGTGTTTTAAGTCAACTCGAAGAAAAATTTGTTGCTTTTGAACGGATTCTCGGAATAATGGATAAAATTCGTAAAGAATGTCCGTGGGATTCGGTGCAAACCAATGAAACATTGCGGACATTAACTATTGAAGAAACCTATGAGCTTGCCGAAGCGGTTTTGAAATCAGACAGTGAGAATATAAAAAAAGAACTCGGAGATTTATTTTTGCATATTATTTTTTACGCAAAGATTGCCGAAGAAAAACAACAATTTGATATTGCCGATGTCTTTAATTCCTTATCCGAGAAGTTGATATACAGGCATCCGCATGTGTTCGGAGATATAGAAGTTGAGAATAAAGGAGAGGTTGAAACAAATTGGGAAGCATTAAAATTAAAGGAAAAAGCCAACGGAAATAATCATACGGTTTTGGGCGGTATTCCACAATCTTTGCCGGCAATGATTAAAGCTGTGAGAATGCAGGAAAAAGCACGCGGTGTCGGTTTTGACTGGGACATAAAAGAGCAGGTTTGGGATAAAGTGAAAGAAGAATTGGGCGAATTTGAGGATGAATTAAAAGCCGGCAATAATAAAAAAGCGGAAGAAGAATTCGGCGATGTTTTATTTGCGATGATTAATGCGGCTCGCCTTTACGGCATTGATCCCGAAAGTGCCTTGGAGCGTACCAATCAAAAATTTATTAAACGCTTTAATTATCTTGAAAAGCAAACTTTAAAGAAAGGAAAGTCCTTAAAAAATATGACTTTGGATGAGATGGAAGCGGTTTGGCAGGAAGCAAAAAAAATGAGTACTAACTATAAAAAAACCTCAGAATTTTAAAATTCTGAGGTTTTTTTTATGATATTCTGTATTAAATAATTATTCCGTTGTAAGATCCCTGAATTGAAATTTATTATTATTCATTCCTAATTCCAATAATATAATTTTTTTCAAGTTTACTATTTTAGAATCTGTAAATCTGACAGTCATTTTTATCGGAACTTCGTTAATACATTTTTTTGAAAGTGCGGCATATCTTCCGTCCGTTTTATCATTACCGAAACTGATATGATTGGGGTAATATTCATTTCCGGAATCGTCAATAAATTTGCATAATGTTGCATTTAATACTTCTATTTTGTCATCATCATAATTCGTAACAATAAAATTAAATGTTAATGTATCGGATTTTTTAGTTATTGATTTTAATTCCGTAAAAACAGCATCGTCAATTTCTTCAGATAACGGATTATTCAAAAGTTTTTTGTCAGCATCTGATGTACCGAACGGAATGATAATATTTGTAAATCGTATATTAACATCTGTTTCTTTAGGTGCTATATTAATCGGAATTTCCAGAAGATTTAATGTCTTTCGTTTTGAAACAGCTCCGGAAAAAATGATTTTTCCTTTTACGGGTACACCGGCAATGATATTTGAATTCATTCTGCTGAATTTACCCGTTACTTTTTCTTTTCCGATTTCTCCTTGTTCGGGATTGTATTCATTTCCTTTTGTATCAAATATTCTAATCTTTTGTAAAGAAATATAAATAGTTTCATCTGATTCGACAGCCGTAATGATGAATTTACAATGAAGTTGTTCGCCTACAGCTTTAATTTCGGTAATTTGAAAAGAAATATTTTCGTTATTAAAATTCAATTCTTGAGAAAAGCCGGAAAGTGAAAAAAAGGCAATAAATATCGGTAATAAAAATAATTTTTTCATAATTTTAAAGGGTTAAATTTAAATTTAAATATCTTGTGTAAATCTACGATGTATTATTGTGAACAGCAAATTTTAATCAATAATTGTTTGAACCCGACCGATTTCGCCGGTTTCCAATTCAACTTTTATACCGTGCGGATGCTTAGCTGATTTTGTTAAAATTCGTTTAACGAAACCGTCGGTTAATTCACCGCTGCGTTGATCTTGCTTTTGAACAATTTCAACTTCTTGTCCGATTTTGATATCTTTTCTGTTTTTCCCGCTGAGTTTTTGGTGTTCCATAGTAATTTTATGATTTTAAATTTTCTTCATTAATTCCTCAATTTTCTCATATGTTTCACGACTGACGGATGCCAAGGGTAAACGAACAAATTTTTTGCAAATACCCAGAATTTCCAATGCGGCTTTTACTCCTCCGGGATTACCTTCGGAAAATAAAGCATTTGAAAATTCAAGTAATTTATAATGAAGTTGTTGTGAGGTTTTAATATCGTATTTTAATGCGGCTCTTACCATATCGGAAAATTCTTTCGGATAAGCATTTGCCGTCACGGAAATAACGCCTTCCATACCTAATGAGATGTAAGGCAGGGTATAGGTATCATCGCCGGAAAGAACCGTGAAATTATCCGGTTTATTCATTAAAATTTGCATCACTTGGTTAAAGTTGCCTGATGCTTCTTTTACGGCAATGATATTTTTAAAATCGTTTGCCAGTTTTAAAGTTGTTTCGGCAGAGATATTTACGGATGTTCTGCCCGGTACATTATACAGAATAACCGGAACGGGCGATGCTCCCGCAATACTTTTATAATGAATGTATAAACCTTTTTGTGTCGGTTTATTGTAGTAGGGTGCTGCAGAAAGAATTGCATCAACATTCGTAAAATCAGTTTTTTTTATTCTGTTAATAACCGCTTGTGTATTATTTCCGCCGATACCGAACACAATCGGTATTTTTTTTTCGGAAACTTCGGCAATATAATTTAAAACGGCTTCTTGTTCTTGTATTGTTAATGTCGGATTTTCGCCGGTTGTTCCCATCACAACGAGAAATTCAACACCGCCGTTTACGATGTGTTCAGTTAATTTTTCCAAAGCATTAAAATCAATGCTGTCATCATATCTGAAAGGTGTAACCATGGCTACACCGGTTCCCTTTAATTTGTTTTGCACGGGTATGTTTTTTCTTTTGTTAATGTATATAAAATATTTTGCAGAAACATAAGAGGTTCAGCTTTTTTCTTTTTTATTTCTCTTATAAAATTTATGAAATCAGTGTTTTGAGAAATATTGATATGTTTTGTGATTTTTATAAATTGCTTCAAATCGGAAGGAATATTAAAATTTTCAGGTTTTATATTTACACTTTCCGCTGCATCAAGTAACCATTTTTCTATTGCTTTCGGTTTCAAAAATATGATATATTGATTTGAATTATATTTATGTTTTAAAATGATATTATCCGGCTTGTCGCAAAGATTAAAATCTTCAAAAAAATGTAAACTTTTTCCTTTATCATAATCAATAATGCCGATAATAATTTTATGAAAGTCATTTAATTGTTTTTTCATTGAGCGTTCTAATTTAGATACGGCACCTTTTTTCTCAATATATTTAGGGTGAATTTCCAGAATTTCAAGAAGTAATCTATCGGCAAAACCTTCAACGAAAAATTTTATCTTATTGTTATTCATCGGAAAGAAAACTTTCTAAATTAAAAAATACTTCAATATCATCTTCAATAATTCTGTTTACTTCTTTATTATTCAGAACTTTAATTTTGGTTTGATAATCTTTGTAATAAGTAATAATGATGTTTCTGTCTTTTTCTTCTGTGTTTTCAATAATATTATAAAGCAAATACGGACTGTGTGTTGTAATAAAAAACTGATTTGTTTCGCTGAATGCAATTCTTTCGGCAAGCATTTTTGTATATGGCGGAAATGAGTGGGTTTCGGGTTCTTCCAATAATATGCTTGTGTTTTTATTGGTTTCGACAACGGTTAAATAAAAGATAATACGTTGTAAGGTGTCGGCAATCAGTTTAAAAGGATATTTATAAACACGTTTTCCTTGTTTTTTTTGAATTTCGAAAGTGTTTGTTTCAATATCGTAAAGAAGTTCTAAACCGTAAATTTCAAAAAATGAAGCAACTTCATCAAAGATGGCAGTGTTTTTTTGGATAATTGTTATTAAATTATTGCCAAAAGGCGGTTTTAAGTAGAGATGAAAAGGTTCGTTTCCTATTGTGTCATTATTAAAAGTATATTTTCTTATTGAACTGAAATAATCGGATTGATGTTCAGATTGAAATTCTTTCCCTTTTTTGTTAAAATAATTAAAATAAAATTTGATTTTTTCAGATTCTAATAAGTCAGGATACTTTCTATAAGTATTATTTAAAGTATTAGTTAAATTCGAATAATCAGGATTTAATTTTAAGTCTGAATCATTTAATGTTTTTTTGCCTATAAATAAATCAAACATATCAATATTATCTCTATATCGTAATTGTGCAATTGCAATATTTGTAATCACTTCCACTTTTTTAAGCGTAATATTATCAAAAAACAAATTTTTTAAATTATTAAACCTTACAAGCCCGTCAAATTTATTATCAAAATTACTAATATAAGGAATACTGAATAATGAAAGAGCTTCAAGAATGTTTGATTTTCCGACATTAGGTGCACCTATAAAAATATTAATTTTCTTAGGATTAAAATTTAATTCTTTAATTGATTTAAAATTTTTAATACTCAATTGATTTATCATGGCAGTTATGCTTGTTTAATAACACTCAGATAATAAGTAATTTGTTCTATAAGGAAATTTAAATTTTGATTGTTGTTCAGGTTTATATTCAAATCGGAATATTTACAATCAATAATACCCGAAACTTTAAATTTGGCTTTTGAAAGTGCAAAAAGATATTCGGTATAAAAAAGTTTTAGGGTACAAAGATTGATTAAAATATCAGTTTCTGTATTCAGAAAATCAGTAATAACAGGTTCTTTTATTTTACCGAAATTTGTTATGTGTTTATCCGAAAAAAAATTATTGTTATCTTGTCCGAAATAATTATTTCCGATTTCATCAGGTTTGAAAACATATGCTAATGTACTGATATTTATACCTTTTTTAGATATTTCGGAAGAAAATTGTTTTACTTTTTCATAATCGGATTTATTCCGAATACAATATAAAACAGAAATAGATTTTGCAGTTTCAAAATTAGAAAATTGAACTTCACGCCGAATGCGTTTAATGTTTTTTGTGATAATGAAATCTTTTAAACTCACTTTCTCGGGTTTATATTTTTGTTTACAATATTACAAAATCAAAACGGTTTTAAAAAATTCATTGTTTATTAATCATTTCAGTAAATTCATATTCCGTAATAGTTTTTATCTTGAATTTTTGTACTTTCTCAAGTTTTGACGGTCCCACATTGTCTCCCGCCAGAAAATAATCAGTGTTTTTTGATACCGAACTTACATTCTTCCCGCCGTTTTGTTCAATAAGTTTTTTTAATTCGTTACGTGAATATTTCTCAAAAGTCCCTGAAATAACTATTTTTGCTCCGTTTAATATATTTGTAGTTCCTTCCTCTTCTTTAATTTTAAATTGTAAACCGATATTTTTTAAGTCTTCAATAATTTTAATATGGTAACTGGTTCGGAAAAAAGCGATAATACTTTCGGCAATTTTATCGCCGATTTCATCAACGGCAATTAATTCTTCAAAACTTGCTTTTTGTAAATTGTCAATGTTTTTAAAGTTTTTTGCCAGTACTTTTGCAACAATATTTCCTGCATATCGAATTCCGAGAGCAAATAATACGCGTTCAAAAGGGACTTGTTTAGATTTTTCGATGCTTTTCAAAAGATTATTTACCGATTTTTCTTTAAATCCTTCCAGTGAATAAATTTGTTCAAAAGTTAAATGATACAAATCAGCAATATTTTTAATAAAACCGGCTTCGTAAAGTGCATTTACGGTTGCTTCTCCGCAATTAATGTCCATAGCATTTCGGCTGACAAAATGCTCAATCTTACCTTTTATTTGCGGCGGACATTCGTATTCATTCGGGCAATAATGTTTGGCTTCATCTTCATTTCTTACAAGCTGATGATTGCAGGCAGGGCAAGTCTCCGGGTATTTTGTTTCGGGCAGTCCTTTGGGTCTTTTGTCAAAATCAACTGCAACGATTTTAGGAATAATTTCGCCGCCTTTTTCAACAAAAACAATGTCGCCTTCTCTTACGTCCAGCTCTTTTATAATGTCTGCATTATGTAAAGAGGCGCGTTTTACGGTTGTTCCGGCAAGTTGAACGGGTTCTAAATTGGCGACGGGAGTGATTGCTCCGGTTCGTCCTACTTGATATGTTATTTCTAGTAATTTTGTGGCAACACGTTCAGCTTTAAACTTATAAGAAATAGCCCAACGCGGCGATTTTCCGGTCATACCGAGTTCGTCTTGTAATTTTAAAGAATCTACTTTAATAACGACACCGTCAATATCATAAGGTAAATTATTACGCTCTGTATCCCAATAATTTATAAATTCAAAGACTTCATCAATCGTATTTGCAAGTTTTATGTGTTCGGATATTTTAAAACCCAAGCGTTTGGCTGTTTGTAAATTTTCATAATGCGAATCCGAAGGTAAATTTTTGCCCAATACAAAATACAAAAAAGCATCCAATTTTCGTTCGGCAACAATTTTTGAACTTTTCATTTTTAAGCTTCCGGAAGCGGCATTTCGAGGGTTGGCAAAAGGATTTTCTCCGATGTCTTCACGCTCTTTGTTAAGCCGTTCAAATTCTTTATGCGGCAAAAGAATTTCACCTCTCACTTCGAGTTCATCAGGATAATCATTGCCTTGCAATTGCAGAGGAATTGATCGAATAGTGCGTACATTTGCCGTTACGTCATCACCTTTGGTTCCGTCTCCGCGTGTAACGGCTTGTATGTATTTTCCGTTTTTATATTTGATGCTGATTGCGGTGCCGTCAAATTTTAATTCACAAACATATAAATAAGGTGTGTCGGTTCCGAGGATATTTTTTATGCGTTTGTCAAAATCGTTGAGTTCTCCTATGTTGTATGTGTTTCCCAACGATAACATCGGATAATCGTGAACAACTTGTTGAAAATCATTTGAAATATCGTTTCCAACACGTTTTGTCGGTGAATTTTTATCTTCAAATTCGGGAAATTGAGTTTCAAGTTGTTCCAGTTCTTTCATCATCATGTCATAGTCATAATCTGATATAACAGCATGTGAAAGAACGTAGTAATTATAGTTGTGTTTTCTTAATTTATCTCGCAGACGAGAAATTTTTTGCAATGCTTGTTCTTTATTCATTTTTCGGAATAGAATCTGATGATTGAATAATAATTTTTTTACCGAAATCGACAGCTGAGAATCTTACGTAGCGTTTCGGATTATTTTTTATGTCAAGAAGTAAATCATCTAAATCGGAAGATGCTTTTTTAAGTTCATTGTATAATTTTTCATCTTGAATTAATAATCCTAAAGAACCTTCGCCTTTTTCAATTTTGTTAAGAACCGTATTAAGTTTGAAAATTGCCGTATCGGCATTGTGTATAATATTTACAAAACCGGAAGCAGAAAGTGAATCACTGATATCACCGAAATTACTTAGGATTTTCTCAATATTTTCATTATTCTCTTTTAAATTGGAAGTTATGGATTCAGCATTATTTATGATTTTTGCAATTCTGAGTTTTTCTGTAGACATTAAAGTGTCTAAAGAGCTTGTAGTATTTTTCAGGTTTAATAAAGTTATTTGAATGTGTTCAAAACTTTGCTTGATGTTGGAACGTGTTTTAGGATTAAATACAGAACGAAAGGCAA